>Ga0307478_10000822_pt1 | contig 29532 bp, 28 predicted proteins | sample atmos_gasesECM4C_2_FD_203713 | JGI IMG/M metagenome (GOLD analysis project Ga0307478, IMG submission 203713) | Hardwood forest soil microbial communities from Morgan-Monroe State Forest, Indiana, United States - atmos_gasesECM4C_05 | ecosystem: Environmental > Terrestrial > Soil > Temperate...
CCTTTGCCACGATTCTTTTCCATTCCCCTTTCGGAGTTATTTTTCGCTTGTTTCTCTGTGCGTGAGGACCGCTCATGTTCCAGCAGGGCGCCGATGGCCTTCACGAGCGCAACGCCGCTGGCGCGCAGCTCGTTGATGCGGTGCCGCGCCACCTGTTCGAGCAGTTTCTCGCCGCGCGGCAGGAGCGAGACGAGCACGCGCCGGCGGTCGTCCCTGCTGCGGTTCCGGCGAACATAGCCGTGTGCTTCCAGCCGGTCGATCAGCTCAACCGCGCTGTGATGTTTCAATGCCAGTCGGTCCGCCAGCGCGCGGATCGTTGCTTCTTCGTTGTCCGGGAGACCGCGGATCGCCAGCAGCAGCAGATATTGCTGTGGTTCCAGACCCGCCGCCCGCGCCACTGCGTCTCCCTCGCGGACAAACTTGCGGATCAGGCAACGAAGTTCCGCAAGGGCCCGGTACTCGGCCGTGCTGATCTCTTTGGCCATCAGCCAATTGTATCGCATTACGATACATATCATCAATGACCCGCAAGGAGGATTGATTCCAAGGAATTGAGGGGGAAGGACGGCGGCCGGTTCAGAGCGGTTTGCGGAAGGATTTCTGGCTCTTGTAGTGCTCGTAACCGTTGCGCTCGTAAAATTTGTGCGCGCGTTCACGGATCACATTCGAGCGAACGGACATGCCCTTGCAGCCGTATTTGCGCGCCCAGTCTTCAGCGGCGGCAAGCAGCCGCGCGCCGGCCCCGAGGCTGCGTTGGCCCTCCGCCACGACGAGGCCGTTCACTTCCGCGCGAAGTTCCACTTCGAGGAGTGGCTGCCTGCTGACGTGAAGCCAGCCGACGACTCCGTCGTTAGCCGACTCCGCCACGAACACGGCGTGCTGTGACACTGGCAGGATGCGTCGCATCCGTGCCCGCAACTGGGCGGGGGTCGCAGGATACCCGAGCTGCCCGGCAAGCTCCGCAAGCCGCGCTGCATCGGTCATCTTCGCGCGCCGGATCTTCAATTCATTCGCAGCCGCAACCATTTGCTTCCATCCGCCTTTCGCCGCAATCGCGCTTGCACGGCATCACTCTTCAGTTCGCGCAGGGCATCCGCGGCGATCCATCGCGCTGCGCTTGAATCCTGCTTTCTGATTCTCTCCGCCGCGCGGATCGCTTCGCGGTTCAGCCGGACATTTCTCTTGCCAATATTTCGCAATGCCCAGTTCACCGCTTTCCTCACAAAATTTCTTTCATCGGTTGCTTCCCTATCGATCACTCGCAAGAATTGCACGAATCGCTCGTCTGGCGCTTGTCTATCTTTGTAGCTGAGGTAGGCTGCGAGCGAAAAACTGGCGCGTTTTACGAATTCTTCCCGGCGATAGCTCCAGGCAAACGCCATTTTCCAAGCCAGTCTGGTGTGCGCGTAAAGATAGCAGCACGCTGCATCCACCACGTCCCAGGAATCGAAATCCCGGACCCAGCGTTCCATCTCCGCTGCGTTGACCTTTTCCGGTTCGCCAATCAAAGTGGCGAGGATCCGCGCTTCATGAATGCCGCTCAGCCAAAGCTCCCTGGCGAGCTGATGGTCTTTTCCGATTTGTTTGGCAAATCGGTGCAGCAACGGCGCGGAAATTCCATGCGCCTTTGGCACATGCACGCCAAAGTACGCCATTTTCGCGCGCACCTTCCGGTCCGCCAGCTTTTTCAGTTCACGCAAAACCGTGGCACGCGTCCACCGCGGCGTGTCCTTCTCAGCGCGGCTCGTTTTAGAACGTTTTGTCGGAGTCGAGGAGGATCGTGACCGGCCCTTCATTCACCAGCTCCACGGACATCATCGCCTGAAAAATTCCAGTCGCCACGGTCACGCCGAGTTTGCGAAGCGCCGCGCAAAACTCTTCGTACAAGGCCTTCGCCAGTTCCGGCGGAGCCGCTGAAATAAAACTCGGCCGACGCTGCCCGCGCGCATCGCCATACAGCGTGAATTGCGAGACGACCAACGCGCTCCCTCTCACATCCAACAGCGACCGGTTCATCTTACCTTGGTCATCTTCGAAGATGCGCAGGTTCGCGCACTTCTCCGCCATGCTGGCAGCGACGGCCGCCGAATCTTCGCGCCCGACGCCAACCAGAATCATCAGTCCGCCGCCAATTTCGCCCGTGCCCTTTCCTGCCACCGTCACGCGCGCGCGGCTGACCCTCTGTAGAACGGCCCGCATACAACCGGCTTAGTCCGCGCCCATTTTCCCCGCTTTGCGCGGGAGCATCTCCGGCAGTTGCGCCACGTTGTAAGCAAACACCGCGAGCACCTGCGCGCCTTCCATCAAGTCATCCCAGCGCACGCGGTCCAGCGTGTCCGCTTGCGAATGATGCGTCTTCTCGTAGTCGGCATTTTCCTGCACGCACCAGAACCCGGGCACCCCGGCCTGATCGAACGGCACATGATCGCTTCCGCCTTCGCTCCGCAACGTCGGTTCAGTCAAGCCCACGCCCTTGGCCAATGGAAAAACCGCGCGGTCCACCATCTCGCGCGCCGAGTAGTTGCCCATCAATCCGACGGTGAGCACTTTTCCCGTGCCGCTGTCGTGCACCAGCACGCCGGAAATTTTCTCCAGCTCTTTCTGATGCGCCTTCACGTAGGCCTTCGAGCCGTTTAGCCCCTGCTCTTCTCCCGTGAACAGCACAAACCGGATGGTGCGTTTCGGTTTCACGGCCAGCTTTTGCAGCGCGCGCGCTGCCGCCAGCACCGCCGTCGAGCCGGTACCATTGTCCGTCGCGCCCGTGCCCAAATCCCACGAATCGAGATGTGCGCCGATGATGACCACCTCGTCCGGCTGCTCGCTCCCCGGAATTTCCGCGATTGTGTTGTACACTTCCACCGGTTTGCCGCTGAAGCTGCTTTCGATGCTCACTTCCGCTTCCACCGCTCCGGCATCCAGAAGTCTCCGCAGTAGCGCGTAGTTTTCGTTGGTGATGTAAGCAGTCGGAACAGCTCCCGGGACATAATCTCTCCCGCTGATGCTCATGTTCAGCAGCCCAAAAGTTTTGTCGGAGCCGTTCAAAACCGCGGCTACACCCTCGGCCGCGAAAAACTGCAATTGTGCTTGCCGCAGTCTTCGGTAAGCTTCAAAATCAAAGGGTCTGTCCGCGGCGTTTTTGGGGCGCGCGACGGGAATCGTCTCCTCGTTCCACGGCGTCAAAAGCGGATTGCCGGGCGTAATGAACCTTGCCGGGGGCCCTACGATCACAATCGCCCCTTTCAACTTGCCGCGGTATTTCTCCAAGTCCTCGGGCTTTTCCGCGGATACGCTCAGCACCGAACCGCGCACGGTTCGTTTGGTGCTCGCCGACCAACCTGCCGTTAGAAGCGTCAACGTGTGCAGAACTGGTGAAATGATGCGGCCACTGGCCGGGCCGCGCGTCCAGCTATTCGCGATGGTCCACGGCTCGAGCCGCGCATTCGAAAGCCCCATCTCCTGGAATCGTTCCATGGTCCAGTGGCTGGCCTTGTCCAATTGCGGCGATCCCGTCAGCCGCGGCCCGATGCGGTCCGTCAGAAATTGCAAATTGGCTTTCAGCTCGCTCTGGTCGGCCTTCACCTGCTCCAGAATCTTCTCGTCCATCTCCGCGATCGGGTCCGGCTTCGGCGTTTCCGTTTTCGCGGAATCCGGCGAAGACCGGTATGGCAGCGGCCGTCGCGGGAGCATGGCCGGCAACTGCGCGGTGTTGTAGGCCCACGCCGCCAACACCTCCGCGCCCTCGTTCAGATCGTCTTTCCACACTTTGTCGAAAGTATCCGACTGGCTGTGGTGCGTTTTTGTGTATTCCGCGCCGTCTTGAATGCAGAAGAATCCCGGCACGCCAACGTCATCGAACGACGCATGATCGGTCCCAAACGACCGCGCCATGCTGGGCTCGAGCAATTTCAGTTCGCTCAGCGGTGCCAGCACGTGATCCACAATTTCGCGGTCCTGATAGTTGTCGTGCAGGCCGAGCGTCAGCACGTGGCCTGTTCCCGCGTCATGAACCAGGACGGCGGAAACCTTTTCCAGTTCATCCTTGTGGGCCTCGACATATTTCGCCGAGCCAACCAGGCCTTCTTCCTCGCCGGTGAACAGCACAAACCGGATCGTTCGCTTCGGCTTCAAATTCAGCTTTGCCAGCGTTCGCGCCGCTTCCAGCACTGCCACCGAGCCCGTTCCATTGTCGGTGGAGCCTGTTCCCAAATCCCATGAATCGAGATGCGCGCCGAGGATTACCACCTCGTCCGGTTTCTCGCTGCCTCGAATTTCCGCGACCGTGTTGTAGACATCCATCTGCTTCTCGCCGAACGAATTCGTCATTTCGATCTCGGCTACCACTTTCCCGCGCTTCAGCATCCGGAACAGCATCCGGTAGCCCTCGCCGGTGATGAACGCCGTCGGGATCGCGCCCATTTCAAATTTTTCTCCACCGATCCCCGTCATGTTCAGCAGGCCATGCGGTTTGTTCGAATCGCGCAGTACAAAAGCAACTCCTTCTTGCTTGAAGAACTCGCTCCGCGCGCGGCCCGCTTCTTGCTGTGCCGCGAAAGGTGACGGCGCGGCGGGCTGCCCCTTCATCGGAGGCGGTGCCTGCATGGGGCGCGTCACCGCCCTGGTAGGATCGTCGGGCCGCGGCGGAGAAAGACTCTCCGGCTCCTGGTAAATCACAATCGCGCCCTTCAGCTTTCCGCGAAATTTCTCGAACTCCTCTTTCTTCTTGGCGTCGAAATACACTACGGGCCCGCGCACCGCTCCGTTAGTGCCCGGCGACCATCCCGCCGAAGCGATGGTTAGTGGGTGCTCTGCCGGGCTGACGATTCGCGCCCGCGCCGTCCCACGTGTCCAGGAGCGCGCAATCGTCCAGGGCTCCAGGTGCACGTTGGTCAAGCCGTATTTGCGGAATCTGTCCGCCGTCCAATCGTTCGCTTGCTTCAATTGCGGCGAACCTGTCAGCCGCGCCCCGATTTCATCGGAGAGATACTCCAGGTTCGCCATCGCTTCGCTGTGGTCACGAATCTCGCCCAGGATCTGGGCGTCCGCCGCCGCTATGTCGCTGTCATCGTCCGCCGGCGGCCGCGCATATCCCGCTTGCACGCCCGCCAGTACCAGCAAAATCACAATCACACTCAGAACCACTCGACGTGCGTTCATTCGTTCTCCCTCGAAATTCTTCAGTTGAATTTCACGAACAGAATTTTGATGTCACCGCTCAGCCAGTTCCATCCGTTGCCGCTCCTGGCCGTGGGCTCTTACCTCTGAACCTGTACCTATAGACGTGCGCAGCCTCTCCATCCGTTTCGTGGGCGTGAGATCATTTCGCGCGTGCAATTCTCTTCGCGGCTCGCCTTCCACGACCATTGCTTCTTCGAGTCTTCTGCGACTCTGCGTTTGTTTTTTTCTTCCTCCCGCCAGGCAACGGCAGTGCCGAAAAGCCGCGCGGCGCCGGCTGGCATTTCGGGCAATAGTAGCTGCTCCGCCCCGCCACGATTCCCCGCCGGATCGCCGACTGGCAGCGATAGCAGCCTTTTCCTTCGCGCCCGTACGCCCGATGGTGCCGCTGATACTCTCCCGGCTCGCCCGCAGCGTCAAGAAAATCGGATATCGACGACCCGCGCATCACGATGGCCTGCTGCAAGATCTTCTGCAATGCGCGGCGCAGTTTTTCTGCTTCCTCTGTGCGCAATTTCGCCCCGACCCGCGCCGGATGAATTTTCGCCCTCCACAAGCTTTCATCCGCGTAGATGTTGCCCACGCCTCTCAAAACTCCTTGATCGAGCAGCAACACTTTGATGCGCGCGCGGCGGCTTCGAATCCTGTTTGCAAATTCCTCTTGCGTCACTTCAAGCGGATCGGCCCCAAACCCCGTTAATTCTTGGGCCAGCGGGGCTTCCGTCAGATAGGCGATTCGTCCGAATCGCCGCGCATCGGTATACCGCAGTTCGCGCCCGTCGTCGAGCAGCAGGCACACGTGAGTATGCTTTTCGCGTGGTTGTGCGGCGGGACTTGGAGCCATATGACCTGTCATCCCGAGATGCACGAGCAACGACGCTGCAGCGGAATCGCCGTTCGAAACGACGGGCTCCATGCCCATCACCGCCGAAAGCCGCAGCAGCATAAATTTTCCAAAGCGCTCGACCGCTTCAATCCTGCGCCCGGGCAAATGCTCCTCGAGCGCCACAGGATCATCAATGAAATCGGTTTTGCCCAGCGATACCGAGACAATGCGGCGCCCGAGAATCGCCTGCCGCAATCCGCGGGCCACTGTTTCGACTTCAGGAAGTTCCGGCATGAGTGGATGAGCTACTCAAAATATCACAGCGCGGCAGTGTTTGCCCCGAGCCAATTTCTCTAGGGCGACAGCCCGGCCCCGCAGCATCGTTTCATTTTTTCCATCTCGTGTTACAGTTTCGCGGCTGGAGGTGTTCGTTGATTGGCCATAGAAGTCTGGTGCTCTCATTTATCCTCGCCTATATAGCTGCGACTCTCGCAGTGACACCCGCCCACGCGAAGAAAACGGAAACTGGATTCCTCGACCGCATCGTGACCGTCGCCGGCACAGTCTACAAGTATCAGGTCTTCGTCCCCGATAATTGGACTTCCGCGAAAAAGTGGCCCGTCATCCTGTTCCTCCACGGCGCCGGTGAGCGCGGCGAAGATGGCCTGGTCGAAACCGAGGTCGGCATGGGCAGGGCCATTCGAATCGACCGCAGCCGCTTCCCAGCCGTCGTCGTCATGCCGCAATGCCGCAAGGAGAATTGGTGGCCCCGGTCCCCGATGGATGATGTAGCGATCAAATCTCTGGAAGCAGCCACTAAGGAATTTCACGGCGACCCCCAGCGTACCTATCTGACGGGTTTGTCCATGGGAGGCTACGGCACTTGGCATCTGGCAGGAAAATACCCAGGCCGGTTCGCAGCCATCGCTCCAATTTGCGGCGGCATCCTGATGCCCGACATTTCCCGCCAGCAATCTCCGGACGACCTCAAGCCCTACACCGACGCCGCCAAGAAGATCGGCGGCAACACGCCTACTTGGATTTTTCATGGCGGCGACGATTCCGTCGTTCCCGTCGCGGAATCACGTCGAATGAACGATGCCATGAAGGCTCTCGGTGGTGAAGTCCGTTACACGGAGTATCCCGGCGTGAATCACAATTCCTGGGACAAGGCCTACGCCGAGCCCGAACTCATCACCTGGATGCTCTCGAAGAGTATTGGCGCAAAAACGAAAAAGTGAAATTCCGCAAAAATGTTGGCAAGAATCGAGCCTTCTCAAGGAAGGACCGCGAATACCCGCACGGGGCCTCCCGAGCCGCCCTCCAGCTTGATCGGGGCCACCATCAAAAACGCCCCGGTCTCCGGAAGCTCGCTCAAGTCCGCCAAATTTTCAAGGTGGTATAACCCCGCTCCCAGCGCCAGATGGTGGACTGCGAAATCCTTCGACGCCCCGAAATCGATGCTCAGCGTGTCGCAACCCAATCCACTGACTCTGCGCTCCATCAGCGCTTTCGCCGCTTCCGCGGAAAATCCAGGAAAATGCATCGTTCCCGCTGCATCCTGATTGCGATAGCGTTTCACGTCCGGCCAGCGGGACGCCCATCCTGTCCGCAATAACACAATCGCGCCCTCGGGAATTCGCCCGTGACGTTTTTCCCACTCTTCCACCCGCGAAGCAGGCAACAAATAATCCGCATCCTTGCCGCTCTCGGACTGCACATCCATCACGACCGCGGGACCAAATAATTGCTTCACCGGAATCTGATCTACCGTCTCCTTTCCCGGCGGAAAGTGTGCCGGCGCATCCAGATGCGTGCCGTAATGCTCCAGCATCCAGAAGCTCCGCGTGAAGTATCCGTTCTTCTCGACGGTGGCATTCACTTTCGCCTCGAAGAATTTCTCATCTCCGGGCCACGGCACGAGCTTGTCGCTGATGGCATAGCTCAAATCGAGAACACGCGTCTTTCCCCCAGGAACGCCTTCCAGCTTCGCGCGGTCTTTCGTGTCTTGTGGAAGCAAAGTCATAAGCGCGGCAAAACTCACGGCGGCAAATCCCCAGCGGCCACTTAGAGCCACATCTCTCTCCGATCTGATTCGCGGCGATCGTTTCAGCGCGTCTTGGGCCAACTCGCGCCTCAAGGCAACGGGATACCGGGCGTCGCCACGATCCCAGCCATGCGCAGAATCTCCTGATATTCCAATTCGCTGACCGACGAGATGATCAGCCGCACGTTCTTCAGCAATTTCATTTTCTTCAGCGCCGGATTCGCGCGCATTTCCTCGAGCGTCACCTGCCGCGGCAACTTTTCAAAAGCCCGCAGGTCCGCCACCAGTTTTTTCCCCTCGCGGTCGTGCGGATCCGGATAAGGATCCCGGGTGATCTCAGCAATCGAGTAAAGCGAGCGCTCCGGCGCTCCGTGGTAACAAACGACACGATCCCCTTTGCGGGCCTGTTTGAGGGCGCGGATCGCATCCGGCTTGCCGCCCGCCCCATGCCACATTTCCTTGCCCTTTACGAAAAGTGTGTCCCAGTGATAGTGGTGCGGGTCGGCGCTGAAGATCCAAAAATGTCGTTGCGCAGTCGGAGTCGCCATCGAGGCTAAGATTCGCCAGCAATATACACGCTGGTCCTTAAAAAGCGAAACAAAATATGAGGGTTAGCTATTTGAGGCAGAAGGAAACAGGAACTGAGAGAAGTGGCGGTATTTCGGCAAAATCGATGTAATTATATTATTTTCAATAAGATACAAACGCCTTACCCTGCATCGACAAAAATGTCTTCCCCGCGGACTTCCAGTGGGTAGCAATCCACACCCACCGTCGGGTTCTGACTTACTTTTCCCGTGGTCACGTCATACTGCCAGCCGTGCCAAGGGCATGTCACAACTTTCCCTTCGAGCGTGCCTTGCCCCAGAGGCCCGCCCCGGTGCAGGCAGGTATTGTTGATGGCGTAGAACTTACCGCCCACATTGGCCAAAGCGATGGCCTTTCCCTCCACATGGAACTCCCGGATCGTGCCCGGCGTAATCTCGTTCGTCTTCGCGGCCCTTGCAAATGGCATCTTTGAGGCTTTCTCCTTCCTCCAGTGCATCCTCTTTGAGCTATCTCGGTTCCGGCGTCTGCGCCACCATCACGCCTTTCTTGAACTCTCCCACCATCTCCGGCCGCAACCGCACTTCCGTCGGCCGCTTTGCCAGCGTCATTTGGTCGATCTTGTCCTGCAACTTCAGCAGCGCGAAAAAGAGTCCCTCCGGTCGCGGCGGGCATCCCACAACATACACATCTACCGGCACGATCTTATCCACACCCTGCAAAACCGAATACGCATTGAACGGCCCGCCCACGCTCGAGCACGCTCCCATCGAAATGCACCATTTCGGGTCGGGCATCTGCTCCCACACGCGCTTCAGCACCGGGCCCATCTTCAGCGTCACGGTGCCGGCCACGATCATCAAGTCTGCCTGGCGCGGCGATGGCCGGAAAACCTCCGCCCCGAACCGGGCCATATCAAATCGCGAAGTCGTCGACGCGATCATTTCGATCGCGCAGCACGCCAGCCCGAACGTCAGCGGCCAGATCGCGCTTTTTCGCGCCCAGTTGAACACATAGTCCACCGACGTGATCATGAAATTCTTTTCGAACCGTTGATCCAGTACACCCATATTTCCGGCACCTTTCCGGAGCGGACCCACTTCCCGCGGAGTATATCTTCCCCCAGCGTGCCTCGTCAAAATGCCTCGGGCCCAACCCGGGATGTCTTCCACGCCTCCGGAGCGGCCCGCAGGGGCGGTCTCGCGTTTAGTTGGTCGCCGCCTGGGGGTCTTCCAGCTTCCGCGCCAGCGACTTCCAGTAAGAAGCGGGACGAAGGCGCTGCAGCACGTCGATCTGGTACGCGTCCGTACCAATCAGCATACGCCGTTCCCGCCGCTCGACGCCCAGCAAAATTCGCGCCGCTGCCTTTTCCGGCGACGTCCGCGCCAGCCGCTCGAATCGCGCAATATTGGCTTCGCGCTTCGGCGCGGGCGTCCCCGCTCCGAGACGCGAATGCCGCGCGATTGGCGTGCGAATTCCTCCGGGATGAACGCAGGAAACAAAAACATTTGTTCCGTCCAGCTCGTGCCGCAGCGCCTCGGTGAATCCGCGCACGGCGAATTTGCTAGCCGCATAGGGAACTTGCCCCGCGGGAGCGATCAGCCCGAATACGCTCGAAATATTCACAATGTGCGCGCGCTTCTCGCGCTCCAGCAGGGGTAGGAAATACTTCACTCCATAGACCGTGCCCCAGAAATTGATGTTCATCAGCCAGCGAAAATCATCCAGCGAAATCTCATCGAAATTTCCGTGAAGAGAAACTCCCGCGCAATTGATAATTAGTGTCACGCGCCCGTGCCGTCTGGCGACATCTTCCGCAAATGCGCTCACGGCGGCTTCTTCGGCGACATCCACCGCGTGGGACGTAACCAGCGCGCCCTTGCCTCGAAGCGACTGCAGGGTCTGTTGCAGGCCAGCTTCGTCCCGGTCCGCAAGTGCCAGCGCCGAGCCCGCCGCAGCCAATTGCTGCCCCAACGCTCGCCCGATGCCAGACCCCGCCCCGGTCACCACGGCCACTCCGCCGTTCAAATACGACATTCGAAATCCTCGATCGGGTTCATCTCTATGTGGCGATCGCCCATCGCATGCAGCCTGCCTGAACCCACTCATACCATACTGCCGGATGTGGGAGAAATCGAGGAAGTGTCGGCGAATAACTCAGAGTGATTCAATTTTGATCTGGTTGCGCCCCGCGCGTTTCACGCAATAAAGGGCTTGGTCCGCCTGCCGGACCAACGCAGAAAAGTCGGGAGGTTCTTTGCCCTGAAACCCGGCAACCCCAAAACTGGCCGTGACCGTTACACTCGCGCTTCCAAATAAGAACTTCCCCGAAGCAAGCTGCTTGCGGAGGCGTTCGACTACCTGTTGAATGTTCATGTCATCCACGTGAGTCATTACTACCAAGAACTCATCGCCACCCATCCGGCCGCTAATATCCGATGCGCGTGTATTGTTTCTCAGGATTTCAGAGAACTTCTTCAATACCAGGTCGCCCGCATCATGGCCATAGGTGTCGTTGATGGCCTTGAAGTGATCGAGATCAGCATGCACAACCCAAAGAGGAAATCCGTGACGACCCGCGCCGCGCAGCTGCCGCGCCGCCCATGCTTCGATCGCGCGGCGGTTTGGCAAGCCCGTAAGCGCATCGGTGTGGGCCATCTCCATGAGCAGTTTGTTCTTGGCGTCGATTTCGCGGTGCAGGCCAATGATCCGCCGCCCCACACCGATCCGCGCCCGCAGTTCACTGGAGTCAAAAGGCTTCGTCAGGTAGTCATCCGCGCCAGCCGCCAATCCTTCCACCACACTGTTCTTTTCGGTCATGCTTGTGAGCAAGATGATGTACGTGTACGAGCTATGCGCATCGGTGCGGATTCGTTCGCAGAGTTCCGGGCCGGATAAGTCCGGCAGCATCCAGTCAGTGATGACAAGTGCAGGCTTGTGTTCAGTGAAAAGACGAAGTGCTTCCTGCCCGTTCTTCGCAAACAAAAGGGAATAGGGTTCGGCAAAGAGTGCATGCTCTAGAAGTTTTCGGGAAACGGGCGAATCATCCACCACGAGAACTTTCAATTGGGGCATAGCATCAGTCATCGATCGCTCGCAAATCGGTTCAGCCAGGCCGGAAATCGTCTTGCTGTTCACTGAAAGGGAAACCGTATCTTCAATCTTAGCAGTGGCCGTCCGCGTAGGCTCTCCAAGCAGCGCAATGCGGTTCGGAAAAGGTAACCTGGGGATGCTTACTTGATTCCGCGTATCAGCAGAGCACCTTCCGCCTTGAACGCGCGCAGATGTTCCGCGTCGCGAAACCACCGGCCGGTGTAAGCATCCGGCGACGGCGAACGATCCACGATGCGCTCGTGCGCGACGCTTGAAAATCCTGCCGCCCGGAAAAGTTCGCTCCATTCTCCCGCGAGGAGAAGGTGCGTTTTCACCGCCAGCAACTCCCCCCATTGGTGGCAATGCGGATTGTCCCGGTAGTAGTTGATCAGGATCCACGCCGATCCGCGATCCTGGAGGACGCGAAAAATATCTTTGAGTCCCGCGGCGGGATCGGGCCAGTAGTACGAGGATTCGACGGAAATCACGTGCGAGAAAAAATTCGGCTGCCACGGTATTTTCGCCACTTCTCCCGTGACAAACATCAAATTGTCAAAATCTGCGCTGGCGCGCCGCGCGTGCCGGATCATCTCATCCGAGACGTCCATCCCCACGACGCGCCCTGCGGGCACCAATTTCGCCAGCCGCCGCGACAGCCACCCCGCTCCGCATCCCACATCCAGAACATTGTCCGCCGCCGCGAGCCGCATCTTCTCCAACACCGGCAGAGCGATGGGGAGATGATCCTGTTCCATCCCTTCGCCGCGTCCGGCTTCCGCCCACCGGTTGAACTCTTCTCGCAGGATTTCGTCGGGTTGGGATTTCGTCACTCGTCTGTCCTGGGGAGTCTATCCTGGAGATTGTTCCGCTAAACGGCTCGGCCGCACGTGCCGCAGAAATGCGCTCCCGCGGGCGAAAGCGCGCCGCACTGGCAACAGAACCGCCCCGAACTCACCGGAACAAGCCGGACGGGAACGTTTCTCTCTGTGGAGCAGGCCCAGACCAGCGCGATCATCCAGCCGATCACCGTCCAGCCGAAGAGCAGGTTCACCAGGAAAATCCCCATGAAATCGGTGTTGTGCCGGGCAAGTATCGTCGGGAGGAAGTACAAGATCGCGGAGAGAATCAGGAAGGTCATGTTTGGCCCCTTTCCTTCGAGCGTGGCCCCGAACAAGGTTCCCCGCCCGCTTCTGCTGATGAATACGTCTAAACTTGCCGGATTGTTTCACTCGGCTCTCCGACCGCCGAGCCACATCTCCTAGGCGCTTTGCACCTTGGCCAGCAACTCGACGAATTTCTGTTTGCGCTCCGTCTGGTCGTGTCCGCCTTCGGCGTCGGCCATTTGGGTAATATTCATCGAGCAGAATTTCGGCCCGCACATCGAGCAGAACTTCGCTTCTTTGTAAAAATCATCGGGCAGATTCTCGTCGTGCATTTTTCGCGCCGTTTCCGGATCGAGCGACAGGTCGAACTGCTTGTTCCAATCAAACAGGAACCGCGCATAGCTCAGCGCATCGTCGCGGTCCCGCGCGCCGGGGCGGTGCCGCGCCACGTCCGCCGCGTGCGCCGCGATCTTGTAAGCGATCACGCCCTGCTTTACATCTTCCGGATTGGGCAGCCCCAGGTGCTCCTTTGGAGTGACGTAGCAAAGCATCGACGCGCCGTGCCAACCGATCATCGCCGCGCCAATCGCGCTGGTGATGTGGTCATAGCCCGGCGCGATATCAATCACCAGCGGCCCCAAAGTATAGAACGGCGCTTCGTGGCACCATTCCATCTCCAGGTCCACCTGCTCCTTGATCTTGTCCATGGGCACGTGTCCCGGCCCTTCGATCATCACCTGGACATCATGCTCCCACGCTTTTGTCGTCAGCTCGCCGAGCACCTTCAGTTCTGCGAATTGCGCTTCATCGCTCGCGTCGGCAATGCACCCTGGTCGCAGCCCATCGCCAAACGAAAAACTCACGTCATGCTTCTTGAAGATTTTGCAAATCTCTTCGATGTTCTCGTAGAGAAAATTCTGTTTTTTGTGATGCTCCATCCAGTGCGCCATCAGCGATCCGCCGCGGCTTACGATGCCGGTGATGCGCTTGCGCACGAACGGCACATGCTCGCGCAGCACGCCCGCGTGAATGGTCATGTAATCCACGCCCTGCTCGGCTTGCTCTTCGATCACTTCCAGCATCAGCCCGATGGTCAAATCTTCCGGCCGCCGCACGCGCGAAATCGCTTCATAAACCGGCACGGTTCCGACCGGCACGGGCGAAGCGTCGATGATCGCCTTGCGGATGATCGGAATGTCGCCGCCTGTCGAAAGATCCATGATGGTGTCCGCGCCGTAGTGCACGGCGTGATGCAGCTTCTTCAGCTCTTCATCGATATTCGAGCTGGTCGCGGAGTTCCCGATATTTGCGTTGATCTTGCACTTGGTGGCGATGCCGATGGCCATCGGCTCGAGGTTCGGGTGATTCACATTCGCGGGAATGATGCACCGTCCCCGCGCGACTTCGCTGCGAATCAGCTCGGGCTCAAGCTTCTCGCGTTTCGCAATGTATTGCATCTCCTCGGTGATAACGCCCTGGCGGGCGAGGTGCATCTGGGACATGTTCCGATTGCCGTTGGCATTGGCCGCTTCCGTTTCCCTTTTCTCAATCCAGCTATCGCGCAATCCCATAGTCCCCCCTCAGAAACCGCAACGAGAAATGCATCTCGCCAAACACAAACGATGCTCCGAGACACAATTCTGCGATCTGCAGTGGAATTATGGCACCGGGCGAAGGGTGCCCGCAACTTGCGGCACCGAGCGCGGCGGCTTCTGTTTCGGTTCGCGGCCGCAGCCGCGAGGGGGCGCAACGTGTTACGCCCCTACCAAGGAGCACAGGAAAACAGCGATGGGCCGTTGGGTCGTCTTCATGCTCAGGATGAATGGTCACGAGGGTTTCTTCTTCGGGTCGGGGCTCCGGGACGGCGGGATCCGGAGCTGTTGGTGTTGTCGGGAGCGGAAGCCGAGTCGATCAGCAGGCGAGGCGGGAGCGGTCGAGGGTGAAGCCGTTGAGGGGGCCGAGGACAGTGACGGCGATTTGCTCGGTCTGGAAATACTGGCGGGCGAGGGATTGGAGCTCTTCGCGAGTGACGGCTTCGATCCCGGCGAGGATTTCGTCAAGCGAGAAAAAACGGCCGAAGTAGAGCTCCTGGCGCGCGAGGTTGGACATGCGCGAACTGGTGGATTCGAGCGAGAGCATCAGCGAGCCCTTGAGGTGATTCTTCGAGCGGCGCAGCTCTTCTTCCGGGACCAGCGTTTCTTTCACCGCGCGAAATTCTTGTATCGTGAGATCGAGCACCTGGCCAACGGTTTCCTTGGCAGTTCCTGCGTACACCGTCATCATACCGGCATCGGAGTAGGGCGTGAGCTCGCTGAATACAGCGTAGGCGAGACCCTGCTTCTCGCGAATGTTCTGGAAAAGCCGCGAGGACATGCCGCCACCCAAGAGATTGTTGAGAACGGCAAAGGCGAAGCGGTCCTCGTGGCCCAGCGGTACTGAAGGCACACCGATGCACAGATGCACCTGCTCGAGGTCGCGCTTGGTTTCGAGATTGATGGGCGCATGCGTTTCCGGCGCGCCATTGGATTCCGCGGGACCTGTCGGTTTCAGGTGGCCGAAATTGCGCTCCACGAGTTCAAGCACCTGCTCATGGGTTACGTTGCCCGCCGCGGTGACGACCAGATGATCCGGCGCAAACCAATTTCCAAAGCGGTTGCGCAGCGCCTCCCGATTGAATCTCTTCACGGTGGCGGGCGTCCCGAGAATCGGCCGGCCGAGGGAGTGCTCCGGCCAGAACCCGCGCGTAAAAATGTCATGGAGCAAATATTCCGGGTTGTCCATATCCATCTTGATTTCTTCGAGGACCACCTGGCGCTCTTTTTTCACGTCGTCGGAATCGAACTTGGGGCGCAGGACCAGGTCGGCGATGACGTCAAAAGCGATGGGAAGATGCTCATCAAGCACCTTGGCGTTGAAGCAGATCTGTTCCTTGGAAGTGAACGCGTCGAGCATCCCGCCAACGGAATCCATCTCGCGGGCAATGGCCTCGGCGGAGCGGCGCTCGGTGCCCTTAAAAACCATGTGCTCGATGAAGTGCGCCAGACCGTTTTCCTCGCGGGCTTCGCGGCGGGAGCCGTTGCGCACCCACACGCCTACGGAAACGGAGCGCACGTGGCCCATGGTCTCGGTGATGACCACCAGGCCGTTTGGCAAGAGATGCTTCTGAATGTCACGCGCTTCCGTGGCCATCCCTAGATTGTGACACAGGCGCATCGGCAGCGGCCAGTGGCACCTGATTCGCCGCTTCTGAGCCAAGATAAAGCTATTTCTATCAATCAGTTAAATGGTCGCTCGAATCGGTACCGTCAGACCCCGCGGCGAGCCCGGCCGGGCTCCTAAAGCAGCTTTTCCGAGGGGTTGAGCTTGCCGTACTCGCTGGTGTAGAACAGCGGAACGTCGGCATAGCTCCCCTTATCGCGGTAGTAGACTTCGCAGCTGTCGAAGGGCTTCGAGTAGATGTGGATGCTGACGGCGCGCTGGCTGAATTCGGCAGCATTAATGACTTCGTGGACCGGTTCCATGGGATTCACGTAAGTGGGGTGCGCGGCGTCGAGATCATACAGCTCCGTCGGGACGATCCTGCAAGAGCCCTGAGAAGCGTCGCGCTGGTCCACGCGATAGTTCTGGATGCGCAGCCGGCCGATGGGCGCGGACATCCAGCAGTTCTGATCGCGATGATTGTGTATGCGGCTGTGCTGGCCGATGTCCCAGCAAAGCGTCATGCATTCGAACAGCTCGTTCTTGAAGATGAGATTGCGCGTGTAGCTGCCCTTCGAAAAGAAGCAATATTCCTCCAGCGATTCCGGAAGAACGCCATGCCGAATGACGTAATCTTGAACGTTTTGCAGCGTGAAGTTGCGTTCGGGGATCGCCGCCAGGCCCTTGACCCAATCGGTGATCGACATTTGTTGGGTCGCGACAGGTTGCAGCATCGGTTGCCTCCTGGAAAATTCCATCAGCACGGGGATTGCTTTGAAATTATAGCGCCATTCGCGCGCGAAGTAATGGGGCGAGTAACTAAGGAAGTCAAGAAAAGAGGTAATCTGTGGTGTGACCGTGTGGATGTCTGGCCGACGATTCGGAGCACCGAAGGGATCGATGGAACTTCTGGGCAAATCCAAAGAGGAATTGAAGGCCTTCTGCGCATCGCTAGGAGAGGCGCCGTACCGCGGCGCGCAGATCTATCACGCGTTGTATGCCGAGCGAAAATTTGATTTCACGCGTATCACCAATTTGCCCGCAGGGCTAAGGGATCGCCTATCCCAGGAAGCGCACATCACTTTGCCGGAGGTGAAACAAAGATTTACTTCCGCCGACGGCTCGGTGCGGTATTTGCTCGGACTGCCTCCCGGCGAAGACAGGCGGTCAGCGAGACGCGCTTCGGTGGAGGCCGTGTTCATGCCCAGCGCGGGACGGCAGACCATCTGCATCTCGACGCAGGCAGGCTGCGCCGTGGATTGCCACTTCTGCCTTACGGCGCAGCTGGGGCTAATTCGAAACCTGTCCGCGGGAGAGATTGTTGGACAAGTGCTGGTGGCGCTGCGAGACGCGGGAAACGACACGATGACCCGCGATGGAAGCGAAAACGCCGCGAAGGATGCCGGCGCCACGGGAGCAGGCGGGCTCGCGCCCCAGACAAACATTGTGCTGATGGGCCAGGGCGAACCGCTCCTGAACTTCGAGGCGGTGATGGCAGCATTGCGCATCTTGCTGGATCCAAGGGGCCTGACGATTTCGCCGAAGCATGCGACACTTTCGACGAGCGGCATCGTGCCGGGCATCGAGCAGCTGGGCCAGGAAAGGGTTCGGCCGAAGCTGGCCATTTCGCTGAACGCTTCGAACGATGAGCAGCGCGATGAGCTGATGCCCATCAACAAAAAGTATCCGCTCTCCGCGTTAATGGAGGCTTGTAGGAATTATCCGCTGCGGACCTGGGAGCACCTGACGTTTGAATACGTGATGCTCGGCGGCTTGAACGATTCGCCGGACGATGCGCAGCGTGTGGTGCGATTGCTGGCGCCGCTCAAATCGGTCAAGGTCAATCTGATTCCATGGAATCCCGCTGAGCTTTCCTACCGCGAATCCTCCCCGGAACGTATCGAAGAGTTCCGTCGAATCCTGGTCGATCGCGGCGTGCCCGCGTTTGTCCGTTATTCCCGCGGACGCGACGTCATGGCTGCCTGCGGCCAATTGGCGCTTCTAAATATCTCGGATGCAAGCGGCGAGGCAGTGCGGCAGCAGAAGTAGCCACTACGTGCAGTTGAGATCTTTCAGCGAACCTTATCGGTTCGCTTCCGAATGACAAGAGTCGCTCACCCGAGCGATCTCTTATTAGAATTACGAATGCCGATGACGGACATGAGGCGGCCGGCCATTGTGCCTTCCTTGCGGTAGCTGAAGAGCAGATCGCGGCGGCAGGCAGTGCAGAGATCACTAACAAAAATATTTTCGGCGCGAACTCCTGCATTGATGAGTTGCGCGCGATTCGCTTTTTTCAAATCGAGCAAGACATTTTTCGGAGGCGGCTGGTGGCCAGGGGGCATCATGCTGAGCCATTGCAAAGGATTCGGCTCGTCGCCGGTGCGCAGTTCATCGAACCAATCGGCGGCGTTCGGGAATTGCGATTTGAATTTGACCGCCACTTCCGTGCCAACTTCGTAACAGCAGCCGCCAATCGCCGGGCCGATCGCGGCAAGCAAATCCGCAGGTTTCGTGTCGAACTGCATCCGCATCTTGCCGATGGTTTTCGTGACGATGCGCTGAAGCGTGCCGCGCCAACCCGCATGAACAGCGCCAACCACTCGCTTCTTCGTATCCACGAGGAGAACGGGAAGGCAATCGGCGGATTGCACGCCGAGGAGAAAGCCCGCTTGATTTGTGATGGAAGCGTCGCCGCGGCACGGTTCGCGAGGCGTGGCGTCGAATGCATGAATGATGTCGGAATGAAATTGTTTGAGCGCCGTGAGCGTGAGATCGTTTGCGCCGAGTGCGGATTGAAACCGGCGCCGGTTTTCTAAAACGCTTTCGCTTGAGTCCCAATCCGTGTAGCCGAGATTCAGAACCTTCTCGCCATCCAGATCGCTGATGCCTCCTGGACGCGTGCTAAAACCGTGGACCAGCCAAGAGATTCTTGCCAATGCGGGGACTTGGAGAACCCGCATGCCGCTGACATTGCGCTCGCTCCAAGAGCCGGCAGGCCGCTTGGCGGCGCGCGGTTTGCGCAGGGCTCGCTTATTCTTTAGTGTTTTCGCGGGAGCCACAACTCTATCAGTATAATCGGAGCCGGCCGCGGGACCGAACGCGCGGGCGACGGAGACATCTTGATCATCGGAATGGGCGTGGATATTGCCGAAGTGGATCGCATCCGGGGAGCGATCGGACGGCACGGGGAAGTTTTTCTCCGGCGCGTATACACGCCGAGAGAACGAGAGTACTGCGAGCAGTTCAAGAATAAATACGAACGCTACGCGGGACGATTCGCCGCGAAAGAAGCAGCGATGAAAGCATTGGGAACGGGATGGCGGCGCGGGGTGCGCTGGGTGGATCTGGAAGTGGTGCGCGAGACCGGCGGGCGGCCAACGTTGGCGCTAAACGGGGAAGCGGGCAAAATCGCGCAGCGACTCGGCGTGAAGCACGTCGCGCTGAGCATCACGCATACGGCGGCGCAGGCGCTGGCGCAGGTGATTTTCGAGAGTTGACAGTCGGCAGCTAACCGTTGAAAGGAAAGAGGAAAGAACGGAGGAGAAGAAAAACTAACGCCGAGGCGCGAAGTACGCAGAGGGTTCAGAGAGAGCAGAAGCGGGTTCACACGACCGCGCGTGTTTAAGTATCGCTGCAGGTTGCCCTATCAAGTAGTTCCCTTCTTCGATTGTAAGGACAACTTCTTGCCAAAGATCCGACGGAAGGAATCCTGGGACACGAACGCGCAGGTAGTTGCTGGACAGCGCGGGAGTGCTTCCGACATCGTTCTGTTCATCGCGATGGAGGGTGAGGACGCGGAGGGTGCGGCCGATTTGCGAGCGGCGAAAGGCCGCGGATTTTTTTTCACCGAGGGCCCGGAGTTCACGGGCGCGGCGCTTGGTGGTGGCGCCGGGAACTTGACTTGGCAGGCTGGCTGCGGCTGTGCCGGGCCGTTTCGAATACGAGAAAACGTGAAGATAGGTGAAGGGAAGCGATTCGATGAAGGCGAGAGTTGCGGCATGGTCGCCTTCGGTTTCGCCGGGGAAGCCGGCGATGACGTCGGCGCCGATGGCGGCGTGAGGGAGGTGCTCGTGGATGAGCTCGACGCGGCGGGCATAGTGTTCGGCGCGGTACCAGCGATGCATGGCCGCGAGGATGCGGTCGACGCCGGACTGCAGCGGCACGTGGAAATGCTGGGCCATGCGTTCAGTTCCGGCGAAGAGATGGACGAGATCGCGCGTGACGTCAAGGGGCTCGATGGAGCTGATGCGAAGACGCTCGACCGTTGTTTCATCGAGAATGCGGCGGAGCAGATCTTCGAATTCGACGCGGGGAAAAAGATCGCGGCCGTAAGTGCCGAGGTTGATGCCGCTCAGAACGATCTCGCGGTATCCCGCTTCGCCGAGGCGCTGGATTTCCTGGATAACGGTTTCCGGCGGCAAGCTCCGGCTTTTTCCGCGGACGAAAGGGATGACGCAGAACGAGCAACGAGAGTTGCAACCATCCTGAATTTTAAGCGTGGGGCGCGTGTGATTGCCCTCCCCACCGAGGACCGGCGCGGCGAGAAATTCAGTGCGTTCGAAGATGTTGCCGACGACAATCTTGCCAAGCTGGGGCGCAGCGGGCTGCGCCCCTACAAATGAATGAAACGGAACGATGGATTCAGAATGCAACGCGGCGGCGGGGAAAAAATCCTTTGCCGATTCAGGGGGCGCGGCGGTCGAGAGCGAATCGACGAGCGCAGGAATTTCCGGCTTATGAGAGTTGCCGACGACCCAGGCAACGCCCGGCAACGCGTTCAGCTCTTCCGGGGCGCGCTGCGCGTAACAGCCGGTGACGATCACGCGAACGGCGGGGTTGGCGGCGTACAGCTTTCGAATGGCGTCGCGTGCCTGGGCATCGGCGGAGGCGGTGACCGTGCAGGTGTTCACGACGACGATATCGGCGGCCGCGGCTTCCCGAGCGGAACCTAGCCCGCGTTCGCGCAATTGCCGCTCGATGGCCGCGCCGTCGGCTTGTGTGGCGCGGCAACCGAACTGTTCAATGTAGAAGGTCGTCATCTCGTTCAAGGAAACGCCCAAAAAGAGTTCAACACAGAGTTCACCGAGAGACAGATGAGCAGATACAAACCCAGCATAGGTCAAATTCAAGTTCTGTGAGACGTTGAATAGAATAGCTGGTTCTGTCGACCGCGGAAAGGCAAGTGAGACAAAGGTGGGGGGTTCGTTTCCGATTTGGAAGGGGAATACGCCAAGCTGCTGTGCGTGACCAATGAAGAGCTTTGCTGGCCGGGGAACCCTGCTTTACTCGGTTGAGGCTGCGCCGCTACAATCTTCCGACATCCGTGGCACATCGAAGGCACAATCCGTCCGCGCTGAACGACCCCAAAGTGTCGGTGGTTATCCCTGTTTACAACGAGAAATCGACGATTGATGAAATCCTGCGGCGGGTACTGGACACCGAGATGCGCAAAGAAGTGATCGTCGTGGACGACTGCTCGACAGACGGGACACGGCAAATTCTGGAAAATATGGCGGCGCGGCAAGCGAACGGCGACAAAACGGCGCCGCCACAGGATGGCGGCGACGCGATCGAGCTCGCCGACTTGCGATTTTCCTTTCAGACGCCGAACCAAGGAAAAGGGGCGGCCTTGCGGCGCGGGTTTGCGCAGGCCACGGGAGAGATCATCCTGGTGCAGGATGCGGACTTGGAATATGACCCGCGTGATTATTCGAAGCTGCTCGAGCCCATCGTGGATGGACGGGCGGACGTGGTCTATGGTTCGCGGTTTCTTGGCGGGCCGCAGCGCGTGCACTACTTCTGGCACTACGTGGCCAACCGCGTGTTGACGCTGCTCTCCGATATTTCTACCAATCTGAAGCTGACGGACATGGAGACTTGCTACAAAGTCTTCCGCCGGGAAGTGCTCGAGGGAATCCAACTGAGGTCCGACCGGTTTGGATTCGAACCAGAAATTACCGCAAAAATCGCCAAGCACAAATGGCGCATTTACGAAGTGCCGATTACCTACGCGGGGCGAACGTACGAAGAGGGAAAGAAAATTACCTGGAAAGACGGCGTCCAGGCACTGTGGTGCATCGTTCGATACAAAATTTCTGATTAGTGCTACGCCGACGCGACCTCGGAATAGCCGCCCGGGTGTTTCTGCCTCCAGGCCCAGGCCGATTGAATAATTTCTTCGAGCGAAGAATGCGATGCTTCCCAGCCGAGTGTGCGCTTCAGCTTTTCCTTGCTGGCGACGAGAACGGCGGGATCGCCCGGACGCCGTGGCCCGAGTTTGCGGGGAATTTTGCGGCCGGTGATGCGTTCGGCAGCATCGATCACTTCGAGAATGGAAAAACCTCGGCTGTTACCCACGTTAAAGGCTTCGCCGGGAACGCGCTCGATCTCCTGGAGCGCGCGAACATGGGAGTCGGCAATATCCAGCACGTGGATGTAGTCTCGGAGGCAGGTTCCATCCGGCGTGGGGTAGTCTGTCCCAAAAACATCGACGTGAGGCAGAACTCCGCTCGCCGCGTCAAGAACGCGCGGGATGAGATGAGTTTCGATGCGGTGATGCTCGCCGAGCTCTTGGGAGGCTCCGGCGGCGTTGAAATAGCGCAGGGACACGTACTTCAGCTGGGTGTAGGTATGGTAATCGCCCAAGATTTGCTCGAAAACGAGCTTGGATTTTCCGTACGGATTGATGGGCACTTTGCGATGGTCTTCGGGGATAGGAACAATCTCGGGTTCGCCATAAGTGGCGGCGGTCGAGGAAAAAATAAATTTCTTTACCCCGTGACGGGTGACGGCATCCAGCAAATTCACGCCGCAGGCTACGTTGGTAGCATAGAAAATGCTGGGCTCGCGCACGGATTTGGCGACCAGAGCTTCCGCGGCAAAGTGCATCACCGCGTCGATCTTGTGTTGGGAGAAAACACTTTCGATTTGGGCCCGATTTCCAAGATCAACCTGGCAAAAGAGCGCACCCTGTGGCACGGCCGCGCGATGACCTTCAACCAGGCTGTCCAGCGCGATGACGCGCATTCCGCGCGCCAGCAGGACTTCCGAACAGATGCTGCCAATATAGCCCGCCGCGCCAGTGACTAGAATATTCACGTATCCGATCTCCCCGAGTATGTCGTGAACCAAAATAAATTGTGCTCAGAACCAGCGGATACAACACAACGGCCTGCAAGGATAGAGAGAGCGCCAACCAGGAAAATCCATAAAGGCTAAGCCTGCGACAAACGGCGCTGGAAGGTAAGAAGAATCAGGTCGGCGCGGCGGCGCACGCCGAATTTATTCAGCAAGTTGGAAACATGAAACTTCACCGTACGTTCCGCGATGTTGAGCTTGCTGGCGATCTCTTTGTTGGAAAGGTTCTCCAGAAGTGAATCGAGGACTTCTTGCTCGCGGCGGCTGAGATTCGTGACGGAATCGGTCTTCAAGCGGCGGCCCTGGCCGGTGAGAATGGAATCGACAAATCCGGAGAGAAGCTGCCGCGGAACCCAGAATCCTCCGCTGGCGACTAACGGGAGCGCGCGGACCAACTGCTCGCGAGCTTCGACGTAAGTGAGAAGGCCTTTCACGCCGGAGCGCAAAAGAGAAAAGCTGTTGGCGTCGTTGTGCTGCTCGCCGACGACGATCAGCCGGGCATCCGGATGGCGTTCCAAAAGATTGGCCAAGAGCGCGCCAGTGGCGGGCTTGGCCGCGTGAGCGTCGACGACATAGACCTGCGCGCGAGGCGGCTCGAGATTTCGCAAGTCCGGGGCGAGCGTGGATTCAAGCTGCTTGGAGATCACCTTGAACGGCGCTTTTGCCAGAATGCGCTCGAACTCGCTCAGCACCAACGGGTGCGGCGAAAGAATGCAAACGGTCAGTTTCGTGGAAGCACGTTTCGTAGTCACTGTTTGCCAGGGTATTGAAAACTGGCCAAAGGGGCAAGGCCCTTTGGCAGGTTTGTTCACGAATTGTTACTGACACCTAGGATGCAAAACCCCGTGGCGCGAGGTCCTTGCGGGAGGGAGTATAGCAGAGGAGTTCCTGAAGTTCGGCCTGCTTAATGTGCCATTGGGGCGAAAAAGCACTACTTCTGGGTCCACTCTGGGTCCGGTCCGGCTTCGTATCTGGCGGGGAACCTGCGTAGAATAGAAGCCTCCGGAAAGCCCACGTTTTATCGAAGTTTCTCCGTTGTTGAGGGGCCCGGTGAAGGGTACCACGGTCCCAGGCATGCAAAATCTGAAGGAATCCGCCAAGGCCCTTCGAGAGCTACTCTCGAAACGGATCCTCGTGCTCGACGGCGCGATGGGCACCATGCTGCAGCAACGAGACTTGACGGCGGCGGATTTTGGCGGCGCCGCGCTGGAGGGCTGCAATGAGAACCTGGTTCGGACACGGCCGGACGTGGTGCTGGACATTCACAGGAAATATTTTGAAGCGGGAGCGGACATCGTTGAGACGGATACGTTCGGCGGAGCGTCGATCGTACTGGCGGAGTATGGCCTGGCCGGAGATGCCCACGAGTTGAACAAACGAGCGGCGGAATTGGCGCGGCAGGCGGCGGATGAGCTTAGCACCCCGCAAAAGCCCCGGTTTGTCGCAGGGTCCATGGGTCCGACGACCAAAGCGATTACTGTGACTGGCGGCGTCACGTTCGAACAATTGCGCGAGGCGTATTACGTCCAGGCGAAAGGATTAGTCGAAGGCGGGGTCGACGTACTGCTAGTGGAAACCTGCCAGGACACGCGGAACATCAAAGCGGCGATGCTGGCGATTCAGCAGCTCTCCAAAGAAATTGGCAGCGAGGTGCCGTTCATCGTGTCGGTGACCATCGAGCCCATGGGGACGATGCTGGCGGGCCAGACGGTCGAAGCGATGTGGGCTTCGCTGCGCCATGCGCATCCCCTGGCGTTTGGGATGAATTGCGCGACAGGGCCGGAGTTCATGACGGACCACATCCGAACGCTGAGCCAACTGACGGGAGAGTTTGTCTCCTGTTATCCCAACGCCGGCTTGCCGGATGAAGAAGGCCAGTACCTGGAGACACCCACTTCGCTGGCTGCGCAACTGGAGAAATTCGTAGACCACGGCTGGCTGAATATTGTGGGCGGGTGCTGCGGAACAACGGAAAAGCACATTCGCTCGCTGGCCCAGATGGTCGAAGGGAAAAAACCGCGAGAGCGGCCTGCGGAAACGCACCGAGCGGTGTACTCCGGGATCGAAACCATCGAGGCCGAGGAAAGCACCCGGCCGTTGCTGGTGGGCGAACGTACAAACGTGATCGGATCACGATTGTTCAAAAATCTGGTCGCGGAAGAAAAGTGGGAAGAGGCCAGCGAGATTGCCCGGCGCCAGGTGCGCGGGAGCGCCCATATTGTGGACGTGTGCCTGCAGAGCACGGAACGCGACGAAAAAAAAGACATACCGCCGTTTTACGAAAAGCTGATTCGCAAAGTGAAGACGCCGGTGATGATCGATACCACTGATCCCACGGCGATCGAATTGGCGCTTACCTATTGCCAAGGCAAAGCGATCATCAATTCCATCAACCTGGAAGACGGCGAAGAAAAGTTTGAGCGCGTGGTGCCGATTGCCCACAAATTCGGCGCTGCCGTGGTGGTCGGGTGCATTGACGAAGACCCCCGGCAAGCGCAAGCGTTCACGCGGGAACGAAAGCTCACAATTGCGCAGCGTTCGTACAAGCTGTTGACGGAAAATTACGGGCTGGGACCAGAAGACATCATATTCGATCCCCTGGTCTTCCCCTGCGCGACAGGCGATGAAAACTATATCGGCGGTGCGGTCGAGACGATCGAAGGCATACGCCTGATCAAGCAGGCGCTGCCGGACGTTCGAACGATCTTGGGCATTTCGAATGTTTCTTTTGGGCTGCCGCCGGGAGCACGCGAAGTGGTGAACTCGGTATTCCTGTATTACTGCACGAAGGCGGGGCTGGACCTCGCGATCGTCAACACGGAGAAGCTGGAGCGGTTCGCGTCAATTCCTGCTCATGAGCGAGAGCTGGCGGAAAACCTGCTGTTCTCCCATCCGCCGAAAGATGTGCCTGCCGACCATCCGAATGCCGGATTGTTACGAAACGTCCCCGCCGACTGGCGCAAACAGAACAAAGAACAACGTGCGGCGGTCAACCAACACTATATCACCGCAATTGCCGAACACTTTAGGACGGCAAAGAAGCAGGAAAAGACTCGCGCAGCAGATCTGCCACTCGACGAGCGGCTGGCGAACTACATTATCGAAGGCACGAGGGACGGGCTGCTCGCGGATCTGGAGAGAAAGCGCAAGGAAGGTACGGCACCGCTGGATATCGTGAACGGTCCGCTGATGGCGGGGATGGCGGAAGTCGGGCGCCTGTTCAATGCGAATGAATTGATCGTCGCGGAAGTGCTGCAGTCTGCGGAAGCCATGAAAGCAGCGGTGAGCCATCTCGAGCAGTTCATGGAAAAGGCCGACACGGCCAAGCGCGGAAAGGTGGTGCTGGCAACAGTGAAGGGCGACGTCCACGACATTGGGAAGAATCTGGTCGAAATCATTCTGAAAAACAACGGCTACGACGTGGTGAACCTGGGCATCAAGGTTCCGCCGGAAGAATTGATAAAGGCTTATCAGGAGCACAAACCGGATGCGATCGGATTGTCCGGGCTGTTGGTGAAGAGTGCGCAACAGATGGTGATTACCGCGAATGACTTAAAGGACGCGGGGATCGAGATTCCTATGCTGGTGGGCGGCGCGGCGCTTTCCGCAAAGTTTACACAGACGAAGATTGCCCCCAGCTACGGTAAGGCTGTGTGCTACGCGAAAGACGCGATGACTGGGCTGCGGCTGATGAACGAATTGATGGATCCGGCGACGCGCGAGACGGTGCTGAGGAATCACACGGCAAGCGGAAATGGAGCGAGCCTGTCAACGCTCGTGACCGTCGAGGCCATGCCGGCAGTGACGCGCTCGCCGCGCGTGCGCGCCGACTTGCCGATTCCGGGGGTGAAATATCTGGACCGCAAGGTTCGGTTGGTGCCGGATTTGCGCGAACTCTGGGGCTACATCAATCCGTTCATGCTCTACGGGCGGCACATGGGCTTCCGCGGCGACTTCGAAAAGCGCTTGGCGGAACGCGATCCGCAGGCGGTTGATCTATTCGAGAATATGGAAGAGGTGAAAAAGGAAGCCTCTGAATTCATGAAGATCCGAGCCGTATGGCAATTTTTCGAAGCGGCAGCCGAAGGGGATTCGCTGCATCTATTTGCGCCGGGAGCCGAGGAGCCTCAGCATACGTTTCGATTTGGGAGGCAACGAAGGGGCGATTTTCTGTGCTTGGCGGATTATGTCCTACCGGCGAAGAACGGTCAGCGCGACCACCTAGCCGTGTTCGTGGTGTCAGCCGGCGAAGGAGTCCGCGATCGCGCGGAAAGGGCGAAGAACGACGGATACTATTTCAAATCGCATGGCTTGCAGGCACTCGCGATTGAGTCGGCGGAGGCGTGCGCGGAATGGATGCACCGGCGCATCCGTGAAGACTGGGGCTTCCCTGACCCGGCGGAAATGACCATGGCAGAAAGGTTTACTTCCCGCTATCGCGGGAAGCGTTACAGCTTTGGCTACCCGGCGTGCCCGAATCTGGAAGATCAGTCGGGGATCTGGAAACTGCTGCGGCCGGAAGAAATCGGCGTACAACTCACCGAAGGAATGATGATGGACCCTGAGGCTAGCGTAAGCGCACTGGTGTTTCATCATCCGGATTGCACTTATTTTTCTGTGGGCGATAGCGAAAACTGAGCGTGGCTTACAGACGGCAGCAATGTGCGCGAGCAACTCCCGGCGCTCTTCCATTCATCCCGGGCATCTAGATGCTGCTACTTCAGTTTTACAATCCAATTGTTCTGGGGAGGGATATGTGAACCGAGTCCTCTTGTTAGCTTTGGCTAAATTAGAAGCCCATTAGTACATACACTCGTAACGTAGCTGTCCATTGGTAAACACCGGACAAACACACCTATAACGATGGGGATGATACCGTTGAGCGTTATTTCCTGCGGCCCAGCGCGAGGAGGGCAACCAATCCCGCAGAGAGCAACACGAAGGTGGCGGGCTCCGGAGTAGCGGCCCCCGGGCCAGGAAGAATGAATTCTTGTCCGTAACCACCCGTGGGAGTCAGAATCGACCAGCCACTGACAGAGAAGCCACCTTGAACAGCGTTCGAGGCCTGCTGAGCCCAATACCCATCAGTTCCATAAGGATTGTCGAAGGAGTTCAGGATACTGCCCAGAGAAAGATACCAAATCGACCACTGGTACTGAGCTTGGAGGGTTTTGTTGGAAGTGCCCATCATCTGTGTAACGAGCCAAGCCATCTTCAGATAAGTAGTACCATCTTTTTCAAGGGTTTGCCCGTATCCGGAGGAACTGGTGAGCCCGGTCGCATTCGCGTACCAGCCGGTGTTCCCACTGATCTCATCCTTAAAATCGACGCAGTAGAACTGAGAGGGGCTGCCGTTCAGGGAGCCTCCATAGGGGCCGATCGCGAAGCCATTGCTCACAGACGAGTAGGAGCCGTTGACCCACACGTAGTCTTGGCCAGCCTGGGGAGGCAATAGGTCAGCCTGGGCAGGCAGTGCAGCGCCGAGAAAGATGGGTAGGAGCAACAAAAGCCACTTAAGACGCATGTGTAAGCCTCCAGGGCCGATGGGACGATCAACAACCCACTTGCAGTAGTGCAATTTACGCTCCAGATGGTAAAATGCTAAGTGGTTTAGTTTCATGTAGTTGCAGGTAGGCAATCAACACGATGTGACAGCAATGAGAACCGCCCGGTAAAACAACGGCAATTAACTGCCCACACGCCGATCCCAAGCGAATTTCGGACTCTGGCCGAGCAGACCATGCAGCAAGGCGAAGCAGAGGGCAGGATTGGCAGAAGTGCCGTCAGAAAACCAGAGAAGTATTGACACCCGGCCGAATCGTGACCGTCACTCGGGCGGCGAAGGGATTGGAAGTGACGCGCTCCCCCTTCGGATCTTTTCCCACGGCGATCACACTGATGGCGCGTTGGCCGAATGGAGGCCCGTATTTGAACGAAGTCGAGATGCGATCCACTTTCCCCACCGCGGGGCTCGGGTTGACTACCTTCTGAATCAAAACGAAGCTCTGCTGATTGGTGATGTCCTGGACCTCAAAATGGTCAATGCAGTTCGCGGTTCGCGACGCAGAGCAGGCTGGTTCTGGACCAAAGTCGTAAGTCCAGCTCGCCGTAACATTCGAAGCAAAGACTTTGGTATGGAGAATTCCCCAAGAAAGAAGAGTTGCGGAAGCAGCGATGAGCATGGCTCTCGTCGTTCGCTGCCGGACGGTCTTGTTCACGCGATCCACCAACCAACTCGAATTCTACTACTCATGATATTCGAAGGGGCCCAACCTTGAGCCGGCAGGTATCCGGGTGACAGTCGTGGACACTGAAAATACACACCGCCGGGATTAGGATTAGTGATTGCGTGCCGATACTAAGCGCATGGTGGTTTCGTGTGTCTGTCTCGCTGAACTTGCCGGTTT
>Ga0307478_10000823_pt1 | contig 29485 bp, 29 predicted proteins | sample atmos_gasesECM4C_2_FD_203713 | JGI IMG/M metagenome (GOLD analysis project Ga0307478, IMG submission 203713) | Hardwood forest soil microbial communities from Morgan-Monroe State Forest, Indiana, United States - atmos_gasesECM4C_05 | ecosystem: Environmental > Terrestrial > Soil > Temperate...
ACCTTCGGCCAGATCATCACAGAATTGCAAGCTGAGTTCAGCATCGCCGACCCGGCCAAAATTCGCAGCGACATCAGCCAGTTTCTCGAGCAATTGCGCCACAAGCGAATCGTGGATTACTAGAGCGGCTCTGGCACTACAACTCACTACTAACTGTCATCCCGCGGTGGAGGGACGTGCTGTCCCAAGCGGGATAGAATGGCAGACAGATTCCTAAATGCCACATATCTTGGAGCATGTGGGCAGCAAGTTGGCACCCCTAATCGGCCCCATAACCACCGTAGCTATATTCTGGTTTTGGCATTGGCGCAGAAACCACAGGAAGCCGAAGTTCCACAACTCAGGGGATACGGCTAAGGCAGCACCCCTCCTAGACGGCCGCGGGCGCACGGAGCGGAAGAACAGACCTGTCGTTTGGGGTACTATTCGAGTTTGGAACCCGTCTGACGACTCCATCATCATAGAGCCAACGTTTCTGCTCCATAAAATCTTTTTCAAGCGTACCTCGAACCCAGGTCGCTATCTTGACACAATTGAACTTGGGCCAAAAGAAAGCGCAGAATTCGAAATTGAGATATTGGAGGAGGCCATCCCCGGCCTTCGCTCCTTGTCAGTTGAATTTGCGAGCACCAACTTGTGGTTCAGGTTCTCAGTTAGGTTTGAATTCTAGCGCCCGTCGCTTTGACAATGTGGTCAAAAAGAACGAGCATCGGCGGAGCATACGGTCGCTGGCTCAACCGGAACCGGCGCTGCAAGGCTGCGAGCGGTGAACCGCAAGACCTCAATAATCTGCTCTTTCGACACGTCAAACCACTCCGTAATCTCATCAACAGTCGCGCCAGCTTCGAGGTTCTCGAACACGGCAGACACCGGCATGCGTGTATCGCGAAACACCCACGCGCCACTCAGCCTTCCCGGAACGCTTTCTACGGCGGGGCATTGCGACCAATCGAGAGCAGCCATGCCTTACCTCCTCTTTAACCTTTACAATCGCTTGATAGTTACGCTAGTTGCTCCCAACTTACGTCGAGGGCAGCCCCCAATTTCTTCCAGGTACTAACAGACCCAGCCTTGCGTTTGGTCTCAATCGCTGCGATCAGCGCGCGCGATACTTTCGACTTCTTCGCAAGCTGCTCCTGAGTAAGTTTGCGGTACTCACGCCAAATGCGAAGCGCGGACTCTCCCCTCAGCCTGCGTTCGGTAATCTCCAGAGGTATGAGTTCTTCCAAGCCATCTTCAAGGCGCGCTTTTGCGGCATCGTATGCCTTCACGTCAGCAAGCATCTCCGCATCCTCGATGAGTCTCTGCAGGCGCTCCACTGGAATCACGGCGAATTCCCGGCCCTTGCGGGTAATGGTTTCAACGCGCATCAATAGATTCCTCCTCTTGCTCCCACTTCCAAGACCCACAATTCAAGACGATCGTCATGCAACTCGTAAATAACGCGCCAGTCGCCGATTCTCAGCCGGTAGCCCGCGCGTCCCTGCAGTTTGGTGACATTGTTGTGCCTAGCGTAAGGGTCAGCGGCAACTTCCTTAATCTTTGCCACAATCCGCTTCTGCCAATTCACGGGAAGCCGGGAAAGCGCTTTTACGAAGGCCGTGGTAGTAACAACTGCGTACACAAATTTAATTGTTACTCTAAGTAACACCTTCGTCAAGCATATAATTGTGAGTGAAAACCCTCAACATGTTGCGTAGATATTGCTGATGATCCCGAACCCGCTTGCCCTCATCGCCGAAATCACGCATCGCTGCCCGCTTCATTGCGTCTACTGCTCGAATCCCCTTGAGTTGGCCGCGGTGAGTTCGGAGCTTTCCACGCAAGAATGGATCGACGTTTTCCAGCAGGCGGGCAGGCTCGGCATGCTGCACGCGCACTTCACCGGCGGCGAACCGCTGGCTCGTCCCGATCTCACCGAGCTTATCGCGGGTGCACGCGTCGCGGGACTTTATACAAACCTGATTACTTCCGGCCTCGGGCTTGCTGAACCAAGATTGCAGGCACTGGTCGAGGCGGGACTCGATCACATCCAGCTTAGCTTTCAGGATTCGCGTGAGGACTCGGCTAACTGGATTGCCGGCGCAAAGGCGCACGCTCACAAGATCGAATTGTCGCGCATCATCCGAAGCCACAAGATCGCGTTCACAGTGAATCTGGTTATTCACCGGCAGAATATCGATCATCTCGCAGAGATGATCACTTTCATCGAGCAACTCGCGCCCGAGCGTATGGAGATCGCCCACACCCAGTACTATGGCTGGGCGTTACAAAACCGTTCTGCCCTGCTGCCCACTCGCGCGCAGCTCGATCGCGCAGTTGAAACAGTAGCCGCTGCCGAAACGCGCCTTGCCGGACGCATTCGTGTCGATTCGGTGGTTCCCGACTATTACGCGCGCTACCCGAAGGCATGCATGGGGGGGTGGGGACGTCGATTGATGCTCATCAATCCCGCGGGCAAAGTTCTTCCCTGCCACGCCGCGGAAATCATTCCCGGGCTTGAATTCGAAAACGTCCACACGCGATCCCTGGAGTACATCTGGCGGGATTCTTCATCGTTCCAGCGCTTCCGCGGAGAAGAATGGATGCCGGAACCCTGCCGCAGCTGTGACCGCCGCGCTGAAGACTTCGGCGGATGCCGCTGTCAGGCTCTGCTGCTTACGGGCGACGCAATGGCCACTGATCCGGCTTGCTCACTTGCGCCCGCGCATCACATTGTCGAATCAGCATTGCTCGAGGCCAACTCCACCGCGACGACCTCACGGCCCGCACCGGCCGCGTCATTCGTCCACCTACAAAAACTGAACAGCGATCTTTGGAGCTATCGCACGAATCCCGAGTAGTCTCGCGGAAGAAGCCCGCAAAGAAACTTCCTACCAGCGCACGCCGATCGTGATTGGACGGATATCCGTTGTCGTGTGATCGCCCGACCCGTGCATCAGACGGTACTCGGCATAAATCTCGACACCACTCGGCATTTTGCGAGTCACGCCCGCACCAATGTTGTAGCCGAATTGGTTCATGCTGGAGCTGGTGAAGCTGCCGTTGAGGGGAACGCTAAAATTCTGGCAAGCTCCCCACCATTCCCAGAACCTGCTACATGCCCCGCCGGGAACGGCAGTGTCGGAATTCAAGCTGCCGGTGCGATGGTAATAGGCCGGACCGAAGAGAACGTAGCCGCTATAGAGTTTGCTCACGGGTATGTTGATGATGGGATCCACCGTGGCTGCCAAAGCATAAGAGGTTGCGCTCGCGGCCTGGGCCAGGCTCAGCGACGAATCGCGCAGCGGCAGATCTGCAAAAATGAAGTCCCCGCGCAATCCGAGGTATTTGTTTGCATTACGAGCTACGCCGACCGATCCTGTGACACCCCCTCCCCTCACGAAAGTCTTGGTCGCGCCGCTGTCGACCTGCGCGCCCGCTCCCACGTTATAAACCCAGTTCTTGTATTCGTGAGCGCGCTTTTTTCTTCGCGAGATCGATGCCTCGTCCGCAGGTTCCTGGTCACTTGAGGGTTGTTGCGCTGGCGGAGCCGATGCTGCGGGCGGGGTCGCGGGAGGTTGATCCGCCGGCGGAGCCTGGGCGAATGCTTGCCCTCCAAGAAGACTTGTCAGTACCAAAATTGTCAGCAACAACGTCGGCGCACTTACAGTCGCGAACTTTCCGATCATCCATTCTCCTCCCAGCCGGGCGTGGTGGCGGACCGTAGCGCTCGGCATGAAAAAGGCGAGAGGCGCCGTTGGTAAAGGTTCCGCTTATGATTCCTCGCCAGAAGGCATTGGCCTCGACTACGGCGGGATCGCATCATCTTATCAACTTTGATGCTGACTCTGCCGGGCAAGCCGCCCGGATACGGACGCGTTTTCCACTTCGCGCTGCCGCAACTCCCACGTATGATAAAAATGATTTCCTATTCCTGAGAGCAACTTTTGCCCAAGACTAAGCCAGAGCAGGCTTCCAACGCCAACCTCGCCTCCACATCCAAAGATCGCAATTCACCGCGCCGGGTTGCACTGGTAGGCTTCGGAACGGTAGGCCGTGCTACTGCCAAAATTCTGTGCGAGCGCGGCGATGGATTGTTGCGCCTCACGCACATTTGCAATCGCAATGTCGAGCGTAAGAAGCAGCCCTGGGTTCCGAGAGACGTAGTTTGGACGGAAGACTTCCAAACCATTCTCAACTCTGATGCCGACATCATCGTGGAACTGATCGGCGGCTTGAACCCGGCGGACGAGTGGGTGCGTAGCGCTTTGAGCGCCGGGAAATCGGTGGTTACGGCCAACAAACAGCTTATTGCCCGCCATGGGCCCGATTTGCTGCAGCTTGCCAGCGCAAACGGCTGCCAGCTTGAGTTTGGAGCTTCGGTGGCCGGCGGAGTTCCTGTCCTTCCCGCGCTGCGAGCCGGCTTGTGCGGGGATCGGTTGCACGGCATCGCGGGCATTCTGAACGGCACTTGTAACTACATTCTCAGCCGCATCGAGAGCTCCCGCATCCCGTTCAGCGAGGCACTCGAAGAAGCGCAGGCTCATGGCTATGCAGAGGCTGACGCCAGCGAAGACCTCGACGGCGGCGATGCCCGCGCCAAACTTGCCATCCTCGTGCTGGCTGGTTTGCAGGCCCGCGTTTCTCCGGGAGATATTCGCGCCCGAACCATCCGCTCGGTTGACGCGGTCGACTTCGACTATGCCGCGGAGTTGGACTGCACTATCCGTCAGATTTCGCGTGCGGATTTGAAGGGAACCACCTTATTCGCCGACGTTGGCCCCAGCCTGGTTCCCGCCTCGTCGCCGTTTGGGCGAGTGCAAAGGAATTTGAATCTGGTTTTGACTTCGGGAGAATTCGGCGGCGACACGGCCTTCCTTGGGGCTGGCGCAGGAGGAGATCCTACAGCCGTCGCGGTGGTTTCAGACTTGATGTTCGTGGCTGATGGTCTTGCCGCCAAACCGCGCTCTCATCGCCCGCTGAAACTCGAGCCGCCAAAAGTGAGCTGTGACTTTGAGACGCCTTGGTATCTGCGTTTTCTGGTGAAAGATCAGCCAGGAATTATCGCAAGCCTGGCCGCAGTCCTCTCGGCACATCAGCTGAACATCGACTCGGTTCTGCAAAAACCGGGATTCGACAAGAACGCTCTGCCTTTTGTAATCACTCTGGAGGCTTGCCGCGACGCGCAGCTGCATCCCGCACTAGAGAAGATGGCGGCGCTGCCATTCACGCTGAAACCGTGCTTGTGTCTGCCGATTTTGCGATAACCAGTCACATGACATGTCGGTCTGTCATCCCGAGCGAAGCGAGGGATCTTGGTGTTTGCTTCCGGCGCGTGCGTCGCCGACGCCTGCAGAAACCAAGGTCCCTCGCTTCGCTCGGGATGACAATGACGGGTTAGGTTCGACACAAATTGCGGTTCACGTTCAAGTGTGTTTACGCACTCTTCGTGATTACTCACTACTTCCAGAAAGGATTCTTCAACCCGGCAGGCGCGAGGGCGCTGTTGGTCTTAGTCTCTGCTCCGGAATCGTCGGATACTTTTTCATCGAGAAAGCGAGACGCGGGAGCTTTGCGTTCGTCTTCAGGGTAAAGGATCTTGGTGGTAGAATGACAGTCTGAGTTCATCGGGGAACCTCCACAAACGGTAGCAATTTGGGCTCACTAACAACCTAGGCTCATTGGAACACTCTTATCGCCATCGCTGGCCGCATAATTTTGATCCTTTGCATCAAAAAAACAGGACTGTAGTATTCTGTGTCGCTCCGGCATTTTCGCGCGCCCGCCAAAACTGCTAGGATTTACCCCGTCTGAACATCGGGCCACCAAATTCATACGAGGAATATTTCTAATGAAGTATCGCAAGCTGGGCCGAACCGGATTCGAAGTCAGCGACATTGCTTATGGACTGTGGGGGATGAGCGGTTGGAGCGGCTCCGACGACCGGCAGTCGCTCGATTCCCTGCAACTCTCCGTCGATTCCGGCTGTAACTTTTTCGACACCGCCTGGGCATACGGCGAAGGCAAAAGCGACAGCCTTCTCGGCGAGACGATGCAGCAAAATTCCAGTAAGCGGCTTTACGCTGCTTCGAAAATTCCTCCCGCCAACGACAAATGGCCCGCGCTTCCCTCCTACAAATACAGTGACGTTTTTTCTTCGCAGCACGTATTCAAGTATGCCGACTTGATCCGCAAAAAGTTGCGCGTAGATTCGATCGACCTGCTGCAGTTTCACGTTTGGGATGACAGTTGGGCCGATGAACCGGGATTCCGTTCGACGGTAGAAAAATTAAAAGACGGCGGTTGGATTCGCCACTTCGGGCTCAGCCTTAATCGATGGGAGCCGGAGAACGGCATCAAGGCATTGCACACCGGTTTGGTTGATGTCGTCCAGGTGATCTATAACATTTTCGATCAGGCACCCGAAGACAAACTGTTTCCCCTTTGTCAGGAACTCAACGTTGGCGTGATCGCACGCGTGCCGCTCGACGAAGGCAGCCTCGGCGGCAAAATGACTCTCGAAACCCGCTTCCCGAAAGACGATTGGCGCTCCGGATATTTTGGGCCGGAAAACCTGGCGAACACAATTCGCCGGATAGACAAACTCAAGACAATCGTGCCTGCGGGGATGACATTACCCGAAATGTCTCTGCGCTTCGTCCTCTCTCATCCTGCGGTCAGCACGACGATTATCGGGATGCGCAGTCCCGCACACGTCGCACAGAACGTTGCCGTTAGCGACGCGGGTCCGCTGGAGGCCGCGCTGCTCGACGAATTAAGAAAACATCGCTGGGACCGCACGCCGCAACCCTGGTCGGACTAGAGGTAGTTTTCAAGTTTTTGTACCTACGTGGTCGAATTTGGCTGCGTCCGTTTCCGGGTACCCGACCATTGGGGACCAATCTCGCGTGGTGGCTCGAATCATGAAGCCAAAATGGGTGACTTCTAAATAACGCGTTTATCGTGACTATAAACTGGCAAGGGCCAAGCCTTCGAGCGACCGGCTTCACTTTCACTTTTTGGGATTCTCTTCTATGCCTTTGTAGATGACATGCCCTTTGTGCTCGCACGCTTTCATTTGTTCTGGCGAGAGAAGTGTCACTTTTTCGTTTGGCAGTACAGAGTCGCAACGCATGTAATCCTCAAAGCCGGGCGCTGAAAACACGAAGACCACACTGGCGGTGTTCGTTTCCGTGTTCTTCACGTTTACCCAGGTAAGCGCGGGAATGAAAACAGTTCCTCCTGCGTGTACATCGCGTTCCTGGTCTCCCACATGAGCGTGAACAGTCCCTTTCACGACATACAAAATCTCATCCTGCTCGAGGTGCTTGTGCATCGGAAATTCGTCCCCGGGATGCATGTCCTCGGTGCCCATGACAAGGTGCTGAGAGCCATTGTTTTTTGGGCTGACCTTTAAGATGAAGTCGCCAGGAGGAGGCTCACGCCAAATCCGGCGCTCGCCCTCATCTTTTTCGAGGAGGAGAGGTTTTGCAACGGTCTGGGGCGTAGTTGCGGAACTAGATTGTGCTGATCGAGTTTGAAAGACGCAAACTGCAACGAGCACCACAGCTATTGTCGCAAACGTTGCCCTAGTTGAATTTGAGGTCATCGCACATCTCCTTTTGTTGTGGCGCGACCTGATCGTATCACTCCCATACTTCGCCTTCGCATTGAGACTCGATGGGCGGCTAACTCTTGGTAGGTCGTGTTCTCGTCGAATTGACCTAGGGCAGCCTCTGTAGGGACACGTCGTGGAATTGCGCGACTCACGGGCAAGGTGGAGGCTGACCCCACCCTAAGAATCCAGGCCGATTTACCCTACGACCTCTGGTAGTAGCCCGCCCCGCAGGCTAGTCTCGCTTCTGTCCTCAATCATGAAAACGGTTTCATGCCATACCGTGTTCACCCTAGCACTATTCGCCTTCCTGCTCATTGCAACTCTCTACGCGCAAAACCCACGCGGATCGTTACGCGGCACGGTACAGGATGCCACTGGCGCTCGCATTGCCTCCGCCAAAATTGAGGCGCAGCTTTTGGGCTCGTCCGTTGAACGCGAGGCTAGCAGCGAAGACCGGGGCGAGTTTCGTCTCGACGATCTTCTTCCCGGCAACTACCGCATCAGCGTCACCGCCACAGGATTCGCTCCTGCGCAGGCCGATGTTGTAATTGCCGTGGCCACGGTCCGCGACATTACGGTCACGATGAAGCCCTCGTCCGTGCAGCAAACGGTCAGGGTGCAGGGCGAGACTTCTTCCATTGCGACCGAACCGATCGATCTCGCCAGCGCCGTCCACCAAGGAGTAATTTCCAGCCACGATCTTGAGACGTTGCCGCTTGCGGCGCGCAGTTTTGCCAACATTGCATACCTCACGCCGGGCACCGAACCCGTCGAACCTTCCGACCCCACGAAAGCGCGCATCACCGCGGTCTCGACCGGTGGGAGTTCAGGCCTGAACAACGAACTCTCCGTGGATGGCGGCGACAACTCGGACGACTGGATTGGCGGCTTCCTGCAGAACTTTTCTCCGGAGGTCGTGCAGGAGTTCGCCGTGCGCACGGCGCAGGAAGACGCCGACACAGGAGGCACCACCGCCGGCTCGGTCGTCATCACCACCAAGCACGGAACGAATGAATGGCACGGAAGCGGCTCTTTCTACGAACGTGCGGCTGCGTTGAACGCGCGCTTCCCTATCGAGAATCCGGCACAGACCTGCATCGATGGAGTGTGTACGAATAATCCCAAGCAGCCGTTTTCGCGACAGAATTATGTTGGGGCGTTGGGGGGGCCGATCGTGAAAGATCGGGTCTGGCTCTTCACGTCATTCGAGTATGTGCACGAGGATGCGAGCATCGCCTACAGTCCGAACAGCATCACGCAGTTCGATGCGCTGGCGCAACTGGCCTCGGAAGGCCTGATTCCCGGGGTCAGTTCGATTGCGGTTCCTCCCAATGTTCCGATTCCCTTTCGCGATTATATTGGTTCCCTGCGTTTCGATTGGAACGAATCCTCGAAGTCCCAGTGGTTTCTCCGGACTTCCGAGGATAGCTACCTCACGCACAACGCTCTGGTGCAGCAGGCAACGCTGCCCTCGACGGGATTGACCACCCACAACAATTACTGGAACACAGTCATCAGCAACACGTACACATTCAGTCCTACGTGGCTCGGAAACTTCGTGTTTGACGCCAGCGAACTGCATCTCACCCAGGCTCGCAATTCGACGCTGGGCTTCGCTCTTGCGTTTCCCTTCAGCTCAACTTCGCAGACAATCTCTGGATTCGAAACCTTCGGCGACAACCAGTTCGCGACGCCTATCACGCTTTTTCCCGATCTGCGCAATCAGGAAAAGTATCAGCTTCGCTACGACGTAAGCCACGCGACCGGCGACCACTCCGTGAAGTTCGGCATTAACTTTATTCACGAGCCGGTGCTCAGCGGTGCATTTCCGGGGAATCAGGAAACGCTTTACAGCTTTCCCAACGATCCCACTTTTTATTTGACCGACCCGGCTCAGTTCACCGCTGACTATCTGGCGGGGGCGGCTACCACTCCTGCCGGCGACGGCAGCTTTTCGCAAAGCGTGCAGCGCCTCGCTCTTTATGCCGAGGACTCGTGGCGCGTGACTCGACACCTCACGGTGAATTACGGATTGCGCTGGCAGACCACATTCGGCTTGTTCGAAGCTTCCAGTCGAAGTCAGGTGGAGAACGCAGCGTTCGTTACGCTACAGGCATTGCAAATTCCGGTGACCGTGCCGCACGACGATCGCGCGCAATTCGGGCCGCGCATCGGCATTGCATATTCGCCCGGCGATAGCGGCAGAACCGTGATCCGCGCGGGATTCGGCATGTTCTATAACGACCTCGCGCAGAACGGCTGGGCCACCGCGTTTCAGGAGGTGAACTCGACGAATGCTGCTGCCGGTTCTTGCAGCTTTGCCGGCGGCACGACGCCGCCTTCCACTGCGGGCGCAGGTTGCATTCCCGGCGACGCTTCCGGCGGCGCCGGAAATCTGATCGACGGTCATTACAGAACTCCATACGCCATCCACACCAGCGGCGGCGTTCAACACGTTTTCAACGAGCACTGGATGTTAAGCGCCGATTACACGCACGAAGAAGGCAATCACGGCTACCGCGCCTACAGTTACACGGGTGGCACCAATTTATTCACGCCGCTGATTCCGGTATCCGACCCGAACTATGCCAGCGATCAGGCGGGCGTCGTTCCGGACCTCAATCTGTTCAAGTCCGACAATCGCTCGACCTACAATTCGCTCATGTTGCACTTGCAAGGCAATGTGTCGCGCCGCTTCAACCTGACGGCAAACTATACGCTTTCGAAGGCGAAGACCTGGGGATGTTTGCTCGGCGAACTCTTCGACTATGTGAACGGCGTTTGCAACCCGCTCGATCCGTTCGGACCTGGGGACTACGGGCCATCGGGCGAGGACGTCACCCATCGCTTCGTGCTCGCCGGAACTCTCTATATCCCCGGTGGATTTGAAGTGACTACGATCACGCAAGCGGAAAGCGCGCGTCCCTTCACCATCACGAATGAGGACAACACCGGCAGAATTTCGGTGAATGGAGTCCCCGAGAGCCTGGATGAAGTCCGGGGTACGCCGTATATTCAAGCGGATTTGCGCGTGAGCCGGCCTTTCAAAATCGGCGAGCGGTGGGAGATTCGGCCGTTTGCGGAATTCTTTAATCTCTTCAATCGCAACAATCCCGGCGCAAATTACGTGACCGCGATCGCGGATCTTCCAGTTCCGGCTTCCGAAGCTGCATCCGGCAACATCACCGAGATCTGCACCAACCCGGGATGCACCACGACCCAGCCAATCAACAGCATCAATCAGTTGCGCGTGCCCGGCGGCGGCCTGGGAGATTTCTTCGGCCCGGGAACCACGGTTGGCATTCCGTTCGCCGCGCAGTTAGGCGTGCGGGTTACTTTCTAGAACTCACTAAGGAACGCCCGTCCCCTAGTTCTATTGGAACGCAATGAGGACTTTCGCCCGGGCGTGTCCTTCTTCTGAGTAAGCGAGGGCGTCGGCGGTTTCATCCAGCGGATAGCGTCGGTCGATCTCCGGGATGAGTTTCCCCGCTCTGATGAGTTCGCAAAGGGTCGTCAGGTCGTCTCGATTCATTTTCGCAATGAAGAATGTGAACTTCTGCCTGATGAACGGCGACCACGCGTATGCTTTTAGCAATCGGGTAAGCACGGCTCGGAGTTCCTTGGGCGCTCCGGCCATGACACACTTCCCATTCGGACCCAGAACACGTCTCATCGCTGACAATGTGCGGTTCCCCACGTTATCTAGAAGCAGGTCGTATTGTTCGCTGTCCAGAGTGAAGTCATCGCAGGTATAGTCAATGATCCGGTCGGCACCGAGCGATCGCACCAATTCGACGTTCTTCGTGCTGCACACGCCAGTTACGTGAGCCCCAAGCGACTTCGCAAGCTGCACGGCAAAGGTACCGATTCCTCCCGCCGCGCCATTAATCAAGACCTTCTGCCCCGGCTGAAGATGTCCTTTGTTGCGAAGCCCTTGCAACGCGGTAAGGCCTGCAACCGGCACAGCCGCGGCTTGGTCGAAGCTCAGGTTTTCCGGTTTCCTGACTAACTTGGCCTCATGAGCACAGGCGTAATCGGCAAAGGCCCCTTTGCAGAGGCCGAACACGGCATCACCGAGCTTGAACTGCGTCACAGCTCCTCCCACCGCTGCTACCTCACCAGCGACATCGACGCCGGGCCGACGGCTCTTCATCCGCCAATCCAGAGGATTGATGGAAGCGGCCCGAACCCGTATGACGACTTCGTTGTTCTTCGGAACTGGCTGTTCGAGGTCCTTTATTTCGAGGACCTTTCCGATTTTGGCTTTGGTGTAAATGGCGGCTTTCATGTGGGCTGAGACAGTAGAGTTGTAAGCGCGCTCCCGATTATGACGGCGATAGCGACCATCTTCCGCTTAGACGCTCGACTCATGCCAGCATTATGCGCCAGTGAGTCAACTGACGCTAACAGGCCATAGCGCTCGTTGCCTCTCAGTTAGCCAAACAGCTTGAAATACCCGAGGGCGCTTTAGGAGATTTCTTTCGGTCCGGGAACGACGGTGGAGATTCCGTTCGCCGCGCAGATCGGCGTGAGGGTAAATTTCTAGAACTCGCCTATGGAAGCCAATCAAAAAACGTCGATGAGTGCTATCGCGATATTTCAACAGTCGTCCAGAGAAAATTGTAGTTGACATGTATATCGTATACTGCTATATCCATTACGGATATAGTTAGGTGCTTGATGAAGCGAAATCTCCCTGAGGAATTGCGGCCACTTCTTCCCCTGACGCCGGTGGTCTTCTACGTTCTGTTGGTGCTGACCGACGGCGCAAAGCACGGTTACGCCATCATGCAGGAAACGTCGTCGCTATCGGATGGGAAGTTCCGCATGGGACCGGGAACGCTTTACACCACGCTGCAACGGCTACTCGACTTGGGACTGATCGAGGAAGTAGATAGGAGCCGAAGCACGGAGGATAGCCGCCGACGCTACTACCAGCTTATGGAGAACGGCAAGTTGCTGCTGGAATCCGAGCTCGCACGCATGGAGTCGGCGGTGCGACTGGCGCGCAGGCGCAAGCTGGCGCCGGGAAACGCGGAGTGATTGATGTCCACTGAAAGACGACTGACAATCGTTCGCTGGAGTCGGGCCCTGTACGCAGGTTTGCTCATTTTCTATCCAACTGATCTGCGCCGCAAGTTCAGCGAGGAGATGGCGGACGTCTTCGAGGCCGCAGTGCAGGATGCCATCGTCGAACGTGGGCTGGCTGGAGTGACTTCTCTGTGGCGTTCTGCTCTGTGGGAACTGCTGACGGTGGCAGTGCCGTTGCGCCTCGCCAGCAATGAGGCGATGGCCGGGGCGATTTCGTTTCTCGCGTCGACTGTATTGCTCCTGGCTTTTTTCAGAGCGGTTACTTGAACGGCCAGCAAATTCCACCTGGGAGGAGAACCGTGCGTGGTCACATGGCAATTTCGTTGTTCGCCCTTGTATTTGGAGCCCTGGAAATTGGCGGGGGTGTGCAGGAACTTGTGTATCGTGGTGTCCTTAACAGTGAGACCGAGCCGCTGATCGTTGGGGCTTTGGGTACCCTGACCGGAGCTGTGCTGTTGTGGACTGGCGTCGCCCTGCTTATCCGTTCGCGGCTGGTGAGCGTTCTAGTGCCGGCGACGGTATATCTTTCAGTTCCGACTTTCCTGATTTCCGGGGTTTACAAATGTAGTTCGTGCCCTCACCATCATTACGCAGGATGGCGGATCACGCTGGTGGGCATCGCGTACCCGCTGATTGTGCTGTTCTGGTGCAAGATGGAGGCAAAGCGGGGAGCGACCCTGAATGGGGTATAGGGCTTTCCGTGATGGCGGCTTGGCTCGCTGGTCAATAGACGCTAACAGGCGCTTTCACTCAAAACCCCCTTGTCGAAGGGTGAATCTCCAATACAACCGAAGGCCACTGCTAATCGCAGTCGATTTTCTCGAAGCCCAAACCCTGCAAGAGACTGCTGATGGTCGAGGCCGCATTTTGCTGTGCGGTTCGTAAAATGCCATCGGCGAGTGCAGCTTCCTGCAGCTCGCGTTCCGCCTCCTGGCGTACTTGCGTTTCCAGATTCGGGTCGGTGGGGACGAGCAGTCCAGTTTGTCTGGAATACACGCGGGTCTTCGCGCTGTCGAGTCGAGTGGCGAACACCTGCGCCGTGGGAAGATGCAGGTGAATTCGCTTGCCCTCGACTTCAACATCGCCGGATTTCAAGTTTGAGAAATCGATTCCGGCAACTACATCTCCGTGCACCATCATCAGGAGGCGATCTCCGGCCAGGAAATCCGGGAGGACAGCGTTTTCTTTTGCGCCGGTAACCAGCTTGTCCATGGTATAAACCACGGTCTCCAAACGCTGCAGCCGCTGAATACGATCAACGACGGTGGGCTGGCTTACATCGATGGTCAGAGTTCTGCCCGTCGCCGCCGACCACATATGGCTCAACAGCGTTCGCCCCGAACTTTGCGACAACATCAGCCACGCAAGCGTACCAACGGCCAGTACTCCGAGGAATACTCCTGCGATGAGGGTAGGGAGAACGGATCTAGAATGTCGGGCTGGTGCGAGAGAGTGCGGGCTCGCACCGGGATCGCGAGGCATTCTTCAAGATTATCACCAGGCGGACAGCGTTCAGGGAGTGACTTACTTGCAGAAGCGAATGCGACTTACCGCACCAGCCACTCGGTGGCCGCGTGCATTCCTACCAGCATTTGGCTGTAGGAGACGGCGAGAGCCGCCACCAGCGCCACGGCTGCGAACGTCGCATATCGCAACGACGATCCGGAAATTGGGCTCTGCCGCCGTTCTTCCCACGCGATCAACCTGCCGACACGCGCATTTACCGACTCCAGTGGAGTGTGGACCAATGCGGTCATCAGCTCCCCTGGCGGCTGCAAAGGCGTCAGAGTGGATAACTTAATTACGGCGGCAGCTAGATCCAGCGCTTCCGCGGCGCTCGACACCGCGGCATCGTCGGCGGCCATTTCTGTTGCTTCGCGCCAAGCGCTTTCCAACTCCGCCATTCCAGGAAACGCCACGACGCGCAGAACCAGCTTTCTCAGATTATCCAAGCGGCGCACATGTACGTCCTCGTGTCGCAGCGCGGTCTGTAACTCCCGCTCGTTCAGCACGAACTCGGCTGTGCTCGACAACCAAATACTGGGCCGTAGAATGCCGGCAGCTGTAAGCGGTGGAACGGGGCCAGAAATCCGCCGCACCATCACTGAATTCCCGGAATCGACTGGTCTGCAAGCGCCCGCCGTTGCTTGGCTCGACCATCGCGCAATGTTCTCCGAAGCTCGAAACAGGGCCGCCGTCGCCTTCCACACTCCCGCAGCGATCACCGCGATTCCGCAGCAGCCTAGAATCAGCGGCACCGCGCCGATCGGTTCATCTACAGTACGCGGCTCCAGCAGCAGAAAGGAAGGCACGGCTAAGGCAAGCGTAACTCCAGCCGCCAGCGCGAACGGAGATGTGCGCAGGATAAAAAGTAGATCGGCACAACGCCTCGCTGAATGCGACCGTCCCCACAGCCATACCTTGCGCCACACCAACAAAACGGCCAATGAGAAGACGGCGTAGATCACCACGAAGATCGAGAGAGAGACCGCAATCCCGCGCGCGGCGAACATTACTCAATCTCCTTCGTATGCGGTTCCCGTTGATTGAGTTCGCGCCGCTTTTTCTCCACCAGCTTTCGCAAATCGTCGAGTAACTGGGTGTCGCGCTCACCGAGAATTTCCACCAGAAACGAAAGCGGCAAAGCCGAAGCCGGACTCGCGTCCAGCAGTTGCCGAAAAGCTTGCCCCGCCACTTCGCAATGCAATTCCTCACGGCTGAGGCGCGGGCTATACCGGTATGCTCGACCCTCCTCTTCGCGCATGAGCACATTCTTTTTGTAAAGGCGGTCGAGCGTGGTCATCACCGTGGTGTATGCCAGATCCTCATAACCGTTCTCCACCAGTTCGCGAACGGTCGCGCTGCCTTTCGCCCACAACGCGTCGAGCAGCCGCTGCTCCAACGGCCCCAGTTGCCGCGATGCGCTTCGAAAAGGATGGAAGATACGCTTCATTTCGTCCGACTTGGATTCTACCTTGAGTCGGAAACCTAAGCCAGAACTTTGACTGCGCGGCGGGCCGCATTGCTTCTAATGAAATCGCAAGTTTCAGGCCGCGCCATTTTGCCGACTCGCGGTCACATCCTCGATGGCCAGCAGAATGAATGGGTGCCCCGGCTGCAGTTCTACACGGCGGGCATTGAGCAGCATATTGCGCTCTCCAATGTGAGGAAAGTCGTAGCTCATTTCGAAATCGTCCACGCGCGAATTTTGCGGGACAATTTCCTCCAGCAATTGGCGCAGCCGTGGCGTGTTCCACTGCCCGCTGCCAAGACTGAAAACCAACCGGCCTTCGGTTTCTTCGTTTGTCACGTCGAACACCCGGTAGAAGGCCGGATTGGCGACCGTAACCTTTAGCTCGCTATCCAAAACCAGGATCGCTTCCCGGGCGCTCTCGATAAGAGTGTCCGCGTACTGGCGGCTCTGGTTGACCATCCGCTTAAGATTGTCAATATTCTGCAAGCTGATGACCGCGCCTTCGATCTTATGGTCCCAGGTTTCGTAAGGTCGAATGCGCAGCAAGTGCCAGGCACCGCCATCAAGGGTACGAACTTCACGCTGCTGCTGATGCTCGCGCTCAATAACTTCTCGAACCATCGACTCCATATCCTGAAAGTCCAGATTCGGCCGGATCTGTCCCAAACGCCGGCCCACATCGTTCGGCATCAGATTTAGGATTCGCTGTGCGGGCGGACTGAAGCGGCGAATGTGCAGATCGCTGCTCACCATCACCACCGGCATATCCACTTGCCCGAGCAGATTGAGCAGGTCGTTGTTCGCCGAACTCAACTCGCTATTGCGGTTTTGCATCTCCTCGTTGAGCGTCGTGAGTTCCTCGTTGGTGGATTGCAGTTCCTCTTTGGCGGTCTCCAATTCTTCGTTCGTGCTTTGTAACTCTTCGTTCGCCGACAGAACCTCTTCGTTAACTGACTTGAACTCTTCCATCGTAGTTTCGTGGTCGTCAATCAACGCCTGCAACTGCTCCCGCAGTTGTGTCATTTCGCGTTTCAGAAGGTCGTTCTCGCGTAGCGTTGGCGAGGCCGGCTTCGCCGGTTTGTCTCTGCGGCCTTTGCCTTCCGCGCGCGCGGGCGGGGTTGAAACCTTCTCCTGGAACACGATCACGTAGTAGCGTTCCTGGGAGCCGTGGCTCCGCAGGGGAAGCACTTCGAGCGCGATGTCCCGGGTGCCTCCCTCGGCATGAACTCTAATCCCTTCTTTCCGTACCAGAGCGTTGGCTTTCTTGGCGGTACTCAATGCCGCGCGAAGATCCACGATTAATCCTTCGCGCGCCATCTTCGACAGATTGAATGTCGGGTGTCCGGCAGCCGGCTCCAGATAGGGGCCGGTTTTGCCCTGAAATTGGACGATATCCATCTGATCGTTGACCACGATACTGGCCGGGACAAAGCGGTTGATCAGCAGTTGCTCCACTTCGTTTTCTACGGTAAAAGGAGCCGGCAATTGGCGGAGTGGTTTGCCATCTCCGCCTCCGGGGGGAGCGTAGTGCGAATCGGGAAAATAGGTCGCAAGACGTGCGGTGGCTTTCCGCTTTTGATAGATCTTGTCTTTCTTGGCGACCAGCGCGAAGTGATCGCCGAATCCCCCAAGTCCTTCCGCCTCCCCCAGCATCAGATAGCCGCCCGGTTTCAGGGCATAGTGCAGCGTAGGAATCACCCTTCTTTGCAGAACCGGACCCATGTAAATAAGAACATTGCGGCAGCTCACCAGGTCGAGGTTGGAGAAGGGTGGATCTTTTACCAGATTCTGCCGGGCAAAGATGCACATGTCCCGGACCGACTTATTGACCTGATATCCCCCGTCCTGCCGCACAAAAAACCTCTTCAACCGATCCGGCGAAATCTCAGCTACTGCCGCTTCGGTATACAGGCCGGTGCGGGCGCGATCGAGCGCCGTTTCGCTGATATCGGTGGCAAAAATCTGAATGCTCGTGGCGGCTTGCGAAATGTTCCGGGTGTGGGCCCAGAGATACTCGAGCAGAGTAATCGCAATCGAGTAGGCCTCCTCGCCAGTGGAGCAGCCCGCCACCCAAACCCGGATGGGATTATCCGGCTTACGGCCCTCGAACAATTTTGGGTAAACGTGTTTGCGCAGGGCAAGAAACGCCTCCGGTTCCCGGAAAAACCCCGTGACGTGAATCAGGAGATCGCGGTAGAGTTCGTCGAGCTCCTCCGGTTTTTTTCCAATGAAGCGAACGTAATCCTTCAGCTTCTCGATCTTATGGACGACCATACGGCGCCGGATGCGGCGCTGCAGCGTAGTGTGCTTGTAATTGGTGAAATCCACCCCGGACGACTCGCGCAGCAGCCCGAAAAGCGCGTCCAGTTCGCTTCCCACCATCCCTTTGAATTCCTTATTCTCCGACAAAACACGCGTGACGTAAGGATGCCGGCTGATCCCACCCAACTCGCGGGCAATGTCCTTGGGTGCAAGGATGAAGTCGATGACGCCGGCATTGATGGCGCTGCGCGGCATGCTGTCATACTTGGCGGACGATTCTTCCTGCGCGAAGGTGAGCCCTCCGGCCGCCTTGATGGCGCGGCATCCCTCCGTGCCGTCAGAAGCTGTCCCAGACAACACCACACCAATGGCTCGCTGGCCCGCGTCCTTCGCCAGAGACCGGAAAAAATGGTCGATGGGCATATGCTGCCCGTGCACCAGCGTACGACCACTGAGTTGCAGGATACCGCCCGTGATGCTCAGGTCAGTATTGGGCGGAATCACATACACGTGATCGGGCTGGGCTTTCGTTCCGTGAGTCACCTCAGTGACCGGAACCCCGGTAGTCCTTGCGAGAATTTCCTGCAGCCCGCTTTGATGCTTGGGGTCGAGGTGCTGCACCAGCACGAAGGCCATGCCAGTTTTTTCCGGCAGGTTATGCAAAAGTTCGGTGTAGGCTTCAAGGCCACCGGCGGATGCTCCAATGCCTACGACGGGAAATGGTCCAGAAACAGTCTTGGCCTCGCTCTTATCCGAGGCTTTGCGTATGAATTTAACCTTGTCGCTTTGAGAACTCTTCATGGAGCTCCTCCCAAAATCGGGACTTCAAGGAGCCGGGCCCGCGAACATTTTGTGGTATGACACTCCATCCTGGCTGGTAGCGCGCAAGGCGCGAACGAGCAAAGAACGGAAGATTCTTGCGCATTTTAGTATCACGGGGTTCCGCGGTCAACGAATGGAACCCAAGAAATGTTCCATTGCGTATTTTCTTTTTCCCAATTTGGAACTAGCGCCGCTCGGCAGCGGACGGGCCAAGAGCTCACGCAGTCTTCGGTTGTTCCGTTTTCAGATCGCGAAGCAAGTTCTTGAGTCCTTCCGAATACGGATCGTGCTTCTTCCAGTCGCTGAAATCGGGGATGTAGTATTCGCGAATCTCGACCGCCAAATCCTTGCCTTCATCGGCATCGAAAAGCTCCCAATCCCGAATCCCCTCAAGAGAAACCAGCCGGACGGGAAACAGCACGCGCTTCTTCTCCACGCGCTCCCGCTTGCGAGCTTTCCTGATCTCCATCTTCACCCATTCGCTGTTCATGCTGTCCGGCGATAGGATCAGTAGCAGCTTTTCATGTATTCGTATGGCTTCGTCGATTTGCTGCGATGGCGAAAACGGCAGTGAGCCACAGGCCGGGTGCTAGATAAGCTAGGTGGCGACTGGTCCGCCAAAGGCCGGAATCGATGTTGGATCGCGGCATGGCATGGATGGGGAGCAGAGACCAAGTCCCCTGCCCTCAATGTACTAGTACTAGACTAAGTACTAAGTACTAGGTACTAGACTAAGTACTAGGTACTAGGTACTCGGCACTTAAGAACTCAGCCGCTTCAGAATCTCTTTCCCCAGCTTCTGCGTCTCGCCAAAAAGCTTCTGATACTCCACAAACAGCCGGTTCAGTTCCAGTGCCTTGTCCGTCGAAGGATGCTTGCGCAGAATCATGTCACGCACGTGCACCGGGTTCGGCAGGGTTGCGTCTTCCGTCAATTCTTCGAGCGCAGTATTGGGATCGTAGTGATACATAAGACCTCAAATTATTGAGCGATTGCGCGATTGAAAATCCAGAGTAATTTAACGTTCACTCGTTTTTCAATCGCCCGATGACCCGATCGCCCAATTACTCAATTCCTACACTAATTCTGTGCTCCACAGATCGTGCAGGTGCACAATCCCCTCCAGCTTCCCTCGCCCATCCACGACCATCAGCGAAGTAATCTTCTTCTCCTCCATCAGCGCCAGCGCCGTCGCCGCAAATTCCCCGGCGGCAATCGTCTTCGGACCGCGCGTCATCGCCTCCGCGGCCGTCATATCGAGCACATCCTTCCCGCGCTTCTCCAGCAGCCGCCGCAAATCTCCGTCGCTGATAATCCCCACTAACTTCCCTCTCTCTACCACCGCCGTCACGCCCAACTTCTTGCGCGACATTTCATAAATCACATTCGGCATCTTCGTTTCCGGCCCTACGCACGGCAGCGCCTCACTCGTGTGCATCAGCGACTCCACCCGCGCCAGCCGCTTCCCTAACTTCCCTCCCGGATGCAAATTCGCAAAATCTTCTTCCTTAAATCCCCTCTTCTCGCTGAGCGTAACGGCCAGCGCGTCTCCCAGCGCAAGCATGGTCGTCGTCGAAGCCGTCGGCGCCAACCCCAGCGCACAAGCCTCTTCCGCCACCGAACAATCCAGCGCCACATCCGCCGCCGCCGCCAAAGTTGAACATCGAGGCCAATCCCCACTCTTGTCATCCCGAGCCGAGTCGAGGGACCTGCTATTGGAGGCTGCCCCACCCTTGCCGCGCTTCTTGCGGTCAGAGCCTGCCCTGAGCCTGTCGAAGGGGTGGGGGTTTTGAATCTTATCCCCCGTCATCGCAATCAGCGGAACCCGCAGCCGCTTGATCGTTGCCAGCAACGCAAGAATTTCTTCCGTCTCTCCCGACGCCGATAATGCCAGCACCACATCCCCCCGCACCACCATTCCCAAATCCCCGTGCAGCGCCTCCACCGGATGCAGATACAGCGCCGGAGTCCCCGTCGAACTCAGCGTGGCCGCAATCTTGCGCGCAATCAGGCCACTCTTCCCCATCCCTGTCACCACCACGCGCCCCGCGCACGAAAACATCAAATCCACGGCTCGCTGAAACGCCGCCGCCATCGGACCGCCAATGCGATCCGCCAGCGCGCGCAGCGCTTCCGCCTCAATGCGCACCACGTTCTCACCCACACGTTTCATAAAGTCGCGATCTTACCGACGCCATCTCGTGTTCGCTTCCTGAGCGATGCCTTCAATCAGGCCGCGACACCCGAGCCGCTCGAATCGGCAAAGGGCGAATCGGAAAGAAAATTCGTCGAAATAAAATGCTGCCGCCGCACCTGCGTCGCTGCCTTCCACGGATCCTGAATGCGCGCCACCGATTCATCCGCCATGGCCTGCAGCGCATCGGGAATCGCCATGCCATCCTGCCACACCGCCTGAAAAATGCGGCGCGTTCCTCCATCGCCGAATTGATTCGCCAGGTCCAGCGTGAACCCGATGGCGCGCTCGCTGTTCAACTGCGGCGCGTACTTCCCGATCAAACTCAGGGAACTGCCAAAATTGTCCAGCGCCGTCTTCACCTGCACCTGCTGAAACGGCTTGAACAAAGCCGCCTGCCGGAAGCGGCTTACCCACGGTTCACTAATCAAATCGTACGCCTCATCTGTGGTTTCCCCGCTTGCCGGATTAATACCACCATTAATTTGTTCCGTGTGTGCAATCAGCGCATCGGAGACGCCGCTATCGCCTCCACCAAAAATATTTGCGAAATCGTTTGCGCTAGCACTACGAAACGCCTTCAAAATTTCCGTAAGCCGGCACGGCTTCTGCGCCCATTGAATCAGGCCAAACGACATGCCAGCCTTATCGCTGTTCAAGTTCATCGCGCCAAACTTCCCCGCTCCCTCCATCTGCGCCGTTACGCTCAGGATCTTCGCCATCCCACCATAAGAAAAGTCCAGCACCAGCGTCATATATCCGCGTGAAAGAATCGGCGAAGGAGCCGGAGCCTGCACCAGCGCCTGCAGCGTCTGCGCATCCACTTGATTTCCTGCTGCGAGCCCTTGCTGCGCGCGAAAGTTCTGCACCGCGGCACTTGTCACCGGACCAAACTTTCCGTAGTCAGGACTCAGCAAATTCGGCAACCCTCTCTGCCCTTGCCCAATGAGCATCCCTTGGATCACGCCCACAGATTCGGTGTTAGGGTCGCCGGGCCCAACCGCTATTGCCCCCGCAGCTCCCTGGTTCAAATCATCGATTCGCGGAATTCCGCATAAAGCCATACCGCCTCCCAAACGCCCCGATGTCCTCACGATAGTCTCGACAATCTGCGGCGCGCAGTCCCGCTAGAAATGGTCGTCGCTGATCTGCGGCTGCACCGGCTTCTGACCCAGAATCGCCAGCCCCTTCGCCTGGATAATCCGGTCCCACGGCCCCGCCTGCCAATTATCCTTTAACTTCGTCGGATGCTGCCACGGCGGCAACGTGACCATCAAATTTTTCGCCATCGAGTGCAAATACGGTTCATACATCGCGCGCAACTTGTTCAGCTTCTGCCGCGCCTCATCCCCCGAACGCAACTTGAATCCCGCGGCGGCCAGCGTTTCCTGCAGCTTGTTGTAATCCTCGTCATCCAAACGTTCCGGCGCCAACGGATCGTAGCGCGCGTTCACTACCTGCGCCAAGTCCACCGCCGCATGCCGCGCCATGGAGAAGGTCAATCGCGCCTGTCCCGGATGGATCCCTTCAATCCCCGTGATCAGCAGCGATGTCACATCGAGCATCGCCTGCAACGCGCCCAGCCACGATTCGTTGCTGTGCTGTGAACGAAAAAAACTCAACACGGGATACGAAATATGACTCTCCAGCAACTCTGCCGACCAGCGCTCCCAGTCGCGCATCACGCCATCGAGCACAATCTGGTCCAGTTCGGTGGTCCCCGCCAGCCGCACCAGCAACTCCACCGCCGTCGGTGGCGATCCCGCCCGCGCGTCCAGCATCGAGATCTGTATCTCCCGCCGCGAGAACGAAGAGTACACCACCGGCAGGTAGCCGATCACCACCCCCAAAAAAGTGAAGCCCATGGCGGCTTCCAGCACCGAGAGCGCTCGCGCGGGGGCAGAGGTAGGCACGATGTCACCATAACCCAGCGTGAAAAAAGTCTCGCCGCTGTGATAGATCAGCTTGCCGAATGTGATTCGTTCCTTATTCAGCTCTTCGTGTTCGCCAATCCCAAATTGCAGCAGGGCAAAACCAAGAATCAGGCTCGCGGCCCAGAACGCCAGCAGCATAATCAGCGACAGCGGTCCAAAGTATCCCAGAAAACTCTGCTGCCGCGCCGGCCGCATATGGCCGGCAATCTTTCTCCATGGAATCCACGTGCGCCGGTAAAACCACGCCGTCAGCTTGAAATGCCGTGTCACGCGCCGCGGCAACACCACCGTCTCAAACGCATCCAGCAACACCACGCAGATGATGACCACCCCGAAAATAGCCGCCGGAATGCTGCCGTGAGGACTCATGAGTTTTCAATCTTGATGACAGGAAGGGTAACAGATTCGCGGAACCACGGGGCGCTATACCGTGAAAGAGCGGCCCGAAACACCGTGGAAGAGCGGCGCCGCTTTAGCGCCGCGTAAAGCATTCCAGAACTCATTCAGGCTTTAGGGTGCGCGTGGGAACTATCTTGCTGGACTTTCACTGGATGGCATTTCGCCGAAAAATACCGCCCCGGAGGGGCGACTGACAATAGCCCAGCGCCTTTGGCGCTGGGAAAAGTGAGAAAAGAGAGCCTCGTCCCGAAGGGACGACTGAGTTTCTCACACGCACTCTTTAGCGCTGCCGCCCTACTGCGGCTTCTGTTGCGCAGGAGGAGCCGTCGTCCCCGGCGTCGTCGCACCTGCCGGCTTCTTCGCCACCGGCTTTTTCTTCACCACCGGTTTCTTCGCAGGCTCGTTGTCGTCGACCACCACTTTCTTAGGAGGCGCCGCCGGAATCGCCGCCTGCGCCGTCTTCAAGTCCGCGCGCAGCCGCACAATCTCTTGCTCTTTCGACGCAGCCAGATTCTCCATGCGCTCCGCAATCTGTTTCCGCGTTCCCTCAAATCCACTGAGATCGTTCGCCAGCGCCTGGAAGTCGTCCTTCGATCCAAACGCTCCCGCCGATTCCACCACGCTGCCCATCACGTCATACAGCGCATCCAGATTCCGGTAGAGCCGGAACGTCGCCGGAACATCTTCCGGCGCGTTCCTCACTTTCGCGATCATCTCCGGCAACGCGCTCTGCAAATTGCGCTGGATCGAATCCACATTGCCCAGCGTCTGCTTCTTCGTGCCGCCGTCGGTCTTCCAGCGCTCGATGCGCAGCTTCGTCAGGTCAGCCTGCGTGCTCTTCGAGGTTGTCTCCAACTGCCCGAGCAGCCCGTTGATCTCCGTCATCGACGCGTAAGAGACCGGCCCGCCCGTCTGCGCGGAGTACGCAGGCCCTTGCCCCTGCACCGAATAAGCGACCGCATTCGCCCTCGGCGTCGCGGAAGTTTGCCCTCCCGCGCTCGCGCCCAACAGGAGCCAACCAAGTCCAAAACAGCATGAAATTAATTTAGGGTTCATTGTTCGCAGAGACGGTGGCTTATACGTGCAACAATTAAAGATGCGTTCAAGTAATGACGCGTGCAACAGAATATAGATAAGCCGAGGATACTACAAGACGATGAGCGAAGATGGTCGAGATGGTGGCCGGGACACTGAATGTGGGGACAGCCGCCCCCGGCTGTCCGTCGAGCGAAGCTCGATAGCCCCTCCACCACTCCCAGCAAAACTGCGCCAACAAAAGTCTGGCAATCCGTCACCAAGCATGAAGCGACAGCCCGACCCCGTCCGCTACAGCAGCCCGCCAGTCTGGATCGCCAAATCATTCAGCGCCATCTCCAGCTTCGTAATAGCCGCACCAATCTCCGGATGCTCTCCCATCTTCTCTTGCAGAGTCTTCAGAATCTGCTGAGCGCTCTTGATATGCGCCTCGACCTTGGCCGGATTCGATTCGGGATTGCGTTCGCTCTGTGTTTCCATGGCAACTGGCTCCCCTCCGCCTCACTCACGGCGGCGTCTCCCCTTCATTCTACGCATCCGACGCCCAACGGGAAGGTGGGTCAAAGAAAATCAGGCGTTTGGCTACGCCTGTCAATGAGCGTAATGGCGATATTGCAACAGCTGACAAACTTGAGGCGTTTTTCACTTGTCCGGCCCTCGCCAAGAAATAGAAACTGGGCGCTTAAAGGGATTACACTTGTCAGTCACGAGTCAGCGGAATCCGCGCAGACTGCAAGGGGTGAGAATATGGTGCCCTTGGTTCGCCGCTCGATCCTAAAGAAATTCCTCTTCGTCGTTTCCTGCATCCTCCTCGTTTGTGTCCGTCATCCGCCGGCTACGGCACAGCGCGCTACCGGCCACACTGCTGGAGGAGAAGTGCACGTCTCTCCACCTGTTCCCCACATTTCGATTTCTTCAGCACCGAGGATCTATGCACCGCTTTCTGGTCCTCGAATCTCGGCACTCTCGTCTGCGGGCGCACTTGGCATGGCTGGTTTTCGCCCTCCTCGGCGTCCCATTCGCCGATTTCCGCCGGCGTTCGTCGTTTACGAATCCCCCTTTCTTTACCGCGGACCGTTCTGGGGATTGAACTCATGTTCGTGGGCGACCTGTGACCTCTTCTGGTCCTGGACGCTCGACTACACCGACGTCTCCTCCCCCGGTCCCACAAACTATCTTTCGCAGGTGTACGAGACTCCTGTGTATGACTATGGCGAAGAGAGACTGGACCGACCGCAACTCGTCTTGAAAGATGGCACGGTTCTCAACGTGACCGATTACTGGCTGGTCGACGATCAGCTTCATTTCGCGATGATTGAAGAGGTTGGCACGAAACCGGCGGAACACGTGATTCCCTTCGAGGAACTGGACTTGCGAACGACCACTGATGCGAATGCGCGGAGAGGTTTCCGCTTCGTGCTACGCGATGAGCCAATCGAGCAGTATCTGCGCGATCATCCTGAAGGCTCGCTACCCGCCGTGACGCCTCCTCATGAGTAAAGTTTGAGAGTTAAGAGTAACAGTCAACGCAGATCAGCCCCGTCCTCTTGTTTACTTCACGGACGCAAGTAGTACACCTCACCTAACACGCCATAGCACTCACAGCCACCGCGCGCTAGTTGGCGAGTAGACGCCTTCTGGATGATCGCGATTTGAACCCAACCGCGACTTAATCGTCCAGTCCCCGGGTCGCCCCGTCCCGGGAACTGGATTGCTTAGCGGTCAAACGCCACGCGCACCTTATCGTGTCTCTTTGTTTAAGCAGATCGTGGTCTAGCGGTGCCCGCCATGCCCGCCACGCCCACCACCCCGAAATCCCGGCAGCGCGTGTTCACCCCTCGCTTCATGGCCAGCGTCGCCTACGTTGCCTCGCCCATCCCTCGCCTCGTTGCCCTGGAAGTGGTTGAAGCGCTCCGCTCCGCGCTCCGGCAACGGTCCAACGTAACCGTGATGAGGATCAAAGCGGTTGTCGACGTGGCCGTAAAAGCCGTAACGGCCGTGAAACCAGGGACCAGCTCCAATAAATATCCCGCCAACAAACCAGTCGGGCCCATAGTATCCGTACGGAGCACAGTCATACGGGGCGTAGTCGAAATACCCATAAGGACACACGGGAGCCACTCCGATGTCTACACCGACGGCAACCTGGGCTGGCGCCACGGGTACACAACACAAAAGGCCAGTCATGAGAGCTGCGAAAACAAGCGCACTGACTTTGAACATGATCTCCTCCTTCTTTCTCTTTGATTCGTACAGAGGTTCAACCTGGACAACTGAGCGCCAGCATAATACCAACCATCAGTACCGGCAAGTCGGCGCACAGAAAGTAATCGCGACCGGCTTCCAGTTGGGCAATGCCGGAGTGATTGTTGTTGACAGCGATAGCGCTCACGCCCCGCAGCTTTCAATGAGTGCGGCAATGTTTCAACAGTTACCGGCTCTATCCGCCTCGTCAATGCCTGGGTTTCATGCTACAACGCGCTGGGTGTCGCTCTTGTGCGGTGGGAGTGATGTCGTCAATGGAAGAGTCGCGTAAACCTTCGTACCGGAGCTGTTGGATTCGATAACCAAATCGCCGCGCAGATGGCGCACACGCTCGCGCATTCCTCTGATTCCCACTCCAGTACCTTGCGACTGAATCGCAGCCAGTCGTTCCGGGGACATTCCCCTTCCCTGGTCTTCAACCGTTACGCGGATAGTGTTTTCTTCGCGCTCAATTCGAATCAGCGCAACCTTGCTTCCCGAGTGGCGATGAATGTTAGTCAAGCATTCCTGCACAAGTCGGAATATGACAAGTTCCATTTCGGTTGGGAGTCTTCCGAAATTATCGGGAACCTGCAAATCGATCTCAAGACTGCTGCGCTCTGTAAGACCTTGTACGTACCAGCTAAGTGCGGACAAAATACCGGTTTCATCCAACAGCGGCGGATGTAGAAGATACGAGGTTGTGCGTAGTTCCCGCGCCAGGTGCTGGACCAGCTCTTCGGCGTACTGCACGTCTTTGGCAAGAACAGGATCTTTCTCTGCGTTTTCCCTGATTTGTGTAAGTTGCAAGTCGAGCGCGGTCAATGTCTGTCCGGCGCTATCGTGCAGTTCCCGTGCTATGTGCCGGCGCTCGGCATCTTGAGATCCCAGGAGCAGCGCCGAGAGGTCACGCAGTTCCGAATTTCTCCTCTCAAGCTCCCGAGTACGAAACTGCACTTGAGTGTCGAGCGCATCCGCCAACGTTCGATAACGTTCTTCACTCTCGCGCAGCTCTCGCTCGATTTGTTTGCGTTGGGTGATGTCCCGGGCAATTTTCGAGGCTCCAACGATTTTTCCGTTGGCGTCCCGAACTGGTGAAATTGTCAGCGAAATATCGCGCTGGGTCTTGTCCTTGCGCACGCGAACCGTGTCGAAGTGTTCGATTCGTTCGCCCTTCCGGATTCGTTGGAGGATGCCCGTTTCTTCGTCCTTGCGATCGCTCGGGATGATCAATGAAATGTGCTGGCCTACCGCTTCGCTAGCGGTATAGCCAAACAACCGCTCTGCACCCGTGTTCCAAGTAGTGATGATGCCATCCAGCGTTTTGCTGACGATGGCATCCTCAGATGAGTCCACGATTGCAGCGAGCAAGCCAACCGCTTTATCAGCTCTTACGCGTAGCTCGGGCAACTCATCCAGGAGCGACTGGCTGATGCTGTCCCTGCCCTCCGGGTCATTGAGGATGCAATCTGCCAACGCTTCATGTGTCGCCAGTAGTTGGTTAATGTCATCTTCAAAGGCGATTTCAGGATGTGTTTCAGTCCAATAGTGCGCTGCTCTGACAAACGCCAAGAACAAGAGCAAGTATTGCAGGCGAGTCGGACCAAGGAGCCGCGCCAGTGCGCCAAGACACTGCAAATAGTCAGAAGTCTTCAAAAACACGTGCCCGGCCAAAACAAAGATGGCGTCTTCCATCTGCATGTTCGGCGTCGGCATTTCGACAATGGGTGCGGGGCAGGATGCACACAGCGCCAGACGAGATTGAAGTTCTTGTCCGCGTGGAAAGGGCCGTCGAAGGAGTTCAACGACATCTGTGACACTTTGTGTCGGTACCGTCGGATCGCCCGCGGGATGGCCAAGCCCCACCAGGAAACCAACATGACGAGCAATGCAGTAGCGGACGGCGCAGAAGCGGGACAAGTGAACGAAAAGCCGCTCCTTAAAAACGGAGGGAAGAGGATTGTCGAGATAGGCAGCCTGTGCGAATCCCCACAGTTTCTCGATAATCTCGGGAGTCTCAGGTGCGAGGCGGAAGAAATTGGGAAGAACCCCGAACCGCTCCTCTACTCGATTCTCAAGGTTTGACGCTGGGTTCCCCACTGATTTCACGGCCTTTTGACGACAAGCCCCATTATACGGCCCTGCTGGCTGACTGTCGAAATCAGGCCCCTAGTACGACCCCGCGCGCTAGTTGGCGGATACACCCATCTGGATCGATAATAGTTAATAGTGATAGTTAATAGTGAAAGACAATCGAAACCCGCGCATCCCACTAGACGTATGACTCGCATGACCAGAGTCTCCTCACGGTTAGGGCGTTTCGCTCGCTCCAAGGAGTGTAATCGCGATTTATCAACAGTTGACCCGCCGACATCAAGTGTTCTTGCGGAAAACCTTTCGCGTATTCGAGCAGCTTGACGATGTCGTCAACGACATTGTCAATTTTGCTGCGGCTAACGATGCGCCGGGTCTCGAAGGCAAATATCCATTCAACCAACTATTGCACTCGTTTGAGGTCCATTATCCAATCCGTTTCCCACGTTTTACCACCGTCGGTTGATTCTGCCTGCTCCCAGTGACCTGAGGTGGGTGTGATCTCGGACCATAGGAGCCGTGTGCGGACTGGTTTCCCGCCTTCGGTATCGTCGTTCGCATAGAACGTTCCCACGCCATTGTGGAAGCTGCCTCTCACCGGCGGGTCCATCGGACCAAGTGGCGCTCTGCTGTCCAGCCACCAGATCGACCACTGCCCCGTCTTGGCGTCGAACGATCGGGGAGCTACGCCGCGGTAAGTGCCGCCCGGAACTTCGAACACGGTGTCGTCGACATTAGCGTAGCCACCCATCAGTGGCTGGCAGAATAATGTCCCTTCGAATTCGATCCACTCGTGACTGTTGACGAGGCGATGCTTCAGCTTTCGATGATGGACT
>Ga0307478_10000824_pt1 | contig 29485 bp, 23 predicted proteins | sample atmos_gasesECM4C_2_FD_203713 | JGI IMG/M metagenome (GOLD analysis project Ga0307478, IMG submission 203713) | Hardwood forest soil microbial communities from Morgan-Monroe State Forest, Indiana, United States - atmos_gasesECM4C_05 | ecosystem: Environmental > Terrestrial > Soil > Temperate...
CCTGGGCCTCGCGGGCTTCGGCCTGTGCCAAGCCAGCTTCGGACGCTTCCCAGTTCGCTTTGCGTGATTCGTATTCTGCCCGCGAGATCAGGGCGTCCTTGAAAAGTCCCTCGGCGCGCGACCAGTCCAGACGCATCTTCTCAACGTCAGCTTTTGCACGATTCAGATCCGCCTTCGCGGTATTCAGGTTCGCCTCGGCGGCCAAGGCGTCAGTTCGAGAGGCCTCCAGAGAAGCCTTGGTTGCGGCTACGTCGGCGGCGGATTGCACGTTCTCGAGCTGCGCCAGCAGCTGCCCCTTTTTCACCCGGTCGCCTTCCTTGACGTAAAGATGGGTGATCTTGCCAAAGGCATTCGCCCCAATGTTGACGTAGGTCTTCGGCTTGACCTCGCCCGACGCGCTCACAATCGAGGCCAGATCCTGCCGCCGGGCCCGCCCGGTCTGCACCGTAACGATGCCCTTGTTGCTCTGGTGGATCACAATGGCAACGACTAGCGACGCAGCCACCAGGCTGCCGGCACCGATCAGTGCTCTTTTCCAGGTCTTCATGCGCCCTGTCCGCTCCAGGAAAGCCCGCCCCGTTCGTGACTTGGCGGGAACCGTTGCTTTTGCCACCATGGCGAACCAGCCGCACCGCCCTTAGATACGGCCTGACCCATCCGAAAGTTCCCTCCATGGGACCCTCGGAGACACCATGCCCGGAAGATTCCCCGGTCTCGCCATGAGCTAAACCCTGAATTATAAATACTTGTCCTGGAATCGGCGGGCTGATCTGGCCGCGTAAATCTTTGACACTCCGGGCAACCCGCCGCCGGGTTCGAGGATTCACAATACATTCTAGAGGCGAGACTTAGCCTTGCCTTGCGGCCCCGAAGTACGTACAATTTCGCTACCGGCGTGCTGGTTTGAGGAGTGCCCCCGTCATGGTAGGTTTTCGCAGCCGCGTCCCCGCCGTAATGTGGATCGCCATCGGCCTGTTTGTGTGCAGCACCTTTATATTCGCGCAATCAGATAAATCCAAGAATCCCGACCAACCGGCGGCTGCTTCCAGTGACCAGTCCGGCCAGGTCGACCCGCTCAAGCGCCCTCTAGGTGATAAAGAAAAGAAAGCCAACGAAAAGCGTTTCAAGCAGGAAGTGTCGGGTTCGTACAAAAAGTGGTTAGACGAAGACGTGCGCTGGATCATCACCGACGAGGAGCGTTCCGCGTTCAAGCAACTGTCGAACGATGAGGAGCGCGATCAGTTTATCGAGGCTTTCTGGCAACGCCGCGATCCCACGCCCGACACCATCGAAAACGAGTTTAAGGAAGAACACTATCGCCGCATCGCGTATTCCAACGAACATTTCGCGGCAGGCATTCCAGGATGGAAGACGGACCGGGGTCGCATGTACATCATGTACGGGCCGCCGGACGAAATCGAGTCGCATCCCTCGGGTGGTACCTACGAACGGCCCATGGAAGAGGGTGGCGGCGAGACCTCCACGTTTCCATTTGAAGACTGGCGGTATCGCTACCTGGAAGGGGTAGGTCAGGAAGTCATCATTGAGTTCGTCGACACCTGCATGTGCGGCGACTACCACATGACCATCGACCGGTCCGAGAAGGACGCGTTGCTTTACACACCCAACGCCGGCCTCACCCTTTACGAGCAGATGGGCATGGCGAGCAAGACTTCCCGATTCCAAGGTGGCGGGTTGGAGCGTCTTGGGACGGGGCCATTCTCGCAGGACCTGCAGACCAAGCAGTTCGACCGGCTCGAGCAGTTTGCCAAGTTGAATAAGCCGCCGGCAGTGAAGTTCAAAGACCTCGAAGAGATCGTGTCGCACAAGATCACCGTGAACCTGATGCCCTTCGACGTGCGCGCGGATTTCGTGAAGGTGACCAGCGACACTGTGCTTACGCCGATTACGATTCAGGTGAAGAATCGCGACATCACGTTCGCGAACAAAGAAGGCGTGCAGCGCGGGACGGTAAACATTTTCGGGCGTGTGACGACTTTGAGCGGCCGCATCGCTCAGACGTTTGAGGATACGGTGCAGGTGGATGTGCCCGCCGAGCTGCTGCCAAGGACCGTCGAGAATTCCCAGGTGTACTGGAAGGCGCTTCCGCTAAAGCCCGGTCATTACCGGCTCGACATCGTGGTGAAGGACGTCAACGGCGACCGGGTAGGCAACTGGAGTAAGAGCCTGATGGTTCCTGACTTCGGTGAAGACCATCTGGCAAATTCATCCCTCATTCTGGCAGACCAGATGTACCCGGTGGCAACCAAGGATATTGGGACCGGGAGCTTCGTGATTGGCACAATGAAAGTACGGCCCCGCGTGCCATCTGCTGACGGGAAGCCGATCGCTTTCAAGCGCAGCCAGAAGCTGAATTTCTGGATGCAGGTTTACAATCTGAGTGTTGATGAGAAGACGCACAAGCCCTCTGCGACCTTTGAATATGACGTGGTGAACGCGGCGACGAACAAGGCCGTGGTTCATACCACCGAGTCTACGGATCAAATGGGCAACGTTGGCGAGCAAGTGACATTGCAGAAAAGTTTGTCGGCCGCGAACCTGGAACCCGGTGTCTATCGGATTTCGATCAAGATCAATGACAACATCTCCAAGCAGACGGTCGATCCCACGGCCACCTTTGCCGTGGAGTAACGAACGCGCTTGATCTCTGGGGTGGTGTGATGCTCCGAAAGTTCGGATTTTTCGTAGTTGTTTTCGGCCTCGCCCTCCCGGCACTGGCTGCGGACAGTCCGGCTTCGATCTCGGGTTACGTGCGAAGTTCCACCGGCACTCCACAAATGGGTGCCGTAGTGGAAGTCGTGAGCACGGTCGCAAACGGTTTGCGAGTCTTCACCGACGGCAGCGGTTTCTACTCGGTGAAGGACCTGCTCCCCGGGACCTACACCCTCAAAGTGACCGCGCCTTCGTTCTTGCCTGCGTTGCGCGAGCGCATCGGCCTGCACTCAGGCTCGAGCCTGGTCGTCAACATCACTCTGAGTACCTTGTTCAACGCGATGGAACTCGGCCCCATGCGCGGGCCCGCGGACGACGACGACTGGAAATGGACCTTGCGCTCCATGGCGAACCGGCCGGTGCTCCGTGTGCTCGACGAAGCTCCTCAAACAGCCGTCGCAAAGAAAGCCAACGAAGGAGAAGATCACGAACTGAAGGCGAGCTTGTCGTTTCTTGCGGGTTCTCCGTCGGAGGGCTATGGGGCCGTGTCGGACATGAGCACCGGCTTCTCGCTGGAGCACCGGATCCTTACCGATGACGCGCTTAGCCTGGAAGGAAATGTCGGCTACGGGCAAGGCGCAGGTTCTGCCATCGTTCACACCGCCTTTACTCATCATTCCGCCAGCGGCTCGGAGCCGTCCATCGCGCTGACGGTCCGCCGCTTGGCGCCGCCGGTCGGTAGTTTCCGTCTACAGGGACTGCAGGCTTTCAGCCTGACTTCCAGCGACGATATCGTGCTGGGCAATGTACTTGAACTGAAATTCGGCAGCGAACTGCAAACCGTTCAATTCATGGGCCGCTTCACTGCGTTTCAGCCGTTTGGAACCGCCGATCTGCACCTGTCGCCGAACACGGTCCTGGAATATCGCTTCACCAGTTCTCGGCCGTCCGATTCTCTTACCCGCGACAATGATGTGGAGAGTTCCGATCTCGGCCAGTCGGCTCCGCGGGTCAGTCTGGCGAGTTTCTCGCCAGCGCTCGAACGGGCTCATCACCAGGAAATTTCCATATCGCGGCGGCTGGGGAAGAACAACATCCAGGTCGCGTTCTTCTCCGACCGAGTGACGAATACTGTACTGACAGGAGTGGGCGTAGCCACAGCTGACAGCGGGGAAATGCTGCCCGACGTTGATTCGGGAACGTTCTCCTATCAGGGACGCGACCTCGACACCAATGGCCTGCGTGTCGTCCTGCAGCGGAAGTTGGCGTCGGATCTGAGCGCGACCATCGACTACGCACTTGGTGGCGTCCTTGACCTGGCCCATCCTGATATTGAATTGCAGGAGGCCCGGCAATCCCTGTCGACCGCTCAGCGCCATGCGCTCTCGGCGAAGTTCAGCGGCAAGCTGCCACATTGCAAGACGCGCTGGACGACTTCCTACGGCTGGGTGAATCGACGGTCATTGACCCCCGTCGATATGTTCAATGCTTCTGCAGGACAATCAGATCCCTACTTGAACGTTCTGCTGCGGCAGCCATTGCCCGGCTTCAGCTTCCTGCCGGTGCACATGGAAGCCATGCTCGACCTGCGCAACCTGATGGCGCAGGGCTATGTCCCGGTGATGGGACAAGACGGCCGCACGGTCTATCTGGTGCCTTCGGCGCGCTCCATAAGGGGCGGTGTCGCCTTCACGTTCTAGTCATCTCGACAGCAGCCTGATGCAGACGCCGCTGGAGAATGCTCCCGCTCCGAGGCGTAATAGCGCCCGAGAATCACAGAGAACTGACCGGTTAGGAAGTAACAACTAGGCGACGAACCTGCGCCACCAGGGTTTCTTCAGGGATGCGGCAGGCTTCTTGCTTGGACCCGGAGAAGTCAGCTGCGCTGGAATGTGCGCTTGACCCAGCGATGCTTGGTAGGACTTTGCGCGCTGCTGGATCCGGGCGATGAGCAGTTTCCCCGGCGTCTGCGATGGCAGAACGATGACCGATGGGCCCGGTGCCTTCAAAGCGGCATCGACGGGGCTGTTGGTCTGAATCTCAGCTCCACCACGCCGCAAGCGGCTTACGACCGCTTCGGCGGTATCGTCATCGAATGCGACCCAGCGGACCATAGGAGCCCAACTCCAACCGCGCCGAGAATCGACCGGCGCGTCGAGGTCACTTATTTTAACCCGGACGCCGGTTTCCTCGAGAGACTTTCTTTCGGTTGACTTCCGCGTCGTAGCGGGATTAAGCTCCCCGCGCTTACCTTTCAAGAACAAGTATCGCGGAACGAGGATTGATGAGCTCTCCTGCCGTGCGATACGCCAGATCGAAATTTCTCGTGGCGCCAGTCATCGGATATGGCAAGCCGGATGCCTCAATCGATACCCGTAGCTCTATCCTTCAAAGTCAGGAACGACCCAACGATTATGGTGGAGTACCCTCCCAAGTGTTTGATTTTGCTAGGGATGATGTTAGACATAACAGCTAAACGAGACTTGTTTGATCAGTCTAAGGCTACAGTTTTTCATATGAACTTGCATAACGCCTTCCATCGAACGGATTGCTGTTCGATGGGTGCTGGGAGAAACGCAGTTCCAAGCTCAGAAAAGAGACCCCGGAGGACACAAATGAGACGGTTACTGGGCAGCATCGTTCTACTTGCACTGCTGGTGGCTGTAGGAAGTGCTCAAACATTCCGCGGAGCGATCAACGGCACCGTAACCGACCCAACTGGAGCCATGGTGGCCGGGGCGAGCGTCAAGGCAACGAACACCGCTACAGCAGTGATGCTGAGTACCACCACCACCAGCGACGGGCAGTTTGCGTTCCAGGACATCCCCCCAGGCAGCTACCGCGTAGAGGTCGTGGCCAGTGGCTTCTCAAAGATAACGACCGAAAACGTTACGGTCACTGCGGGGAATATCTACACCCTACCCGTGAAACTAAAGGTGGGTGCAACGACGACGGCTGTGGAGGTATCGGCTGCGGCGCTGACACTAGATACAACTACCGTAACTCAAAGCGACACCATCCCCACCGAATCCCTGCAGAATATTCCGATGAACGGACGCGACTTCTCACAGTTGATCGCGATCGCTCCGGGATATAGCGGCTACTCGGGCGGGGGTGGCGGAAACGGTACGCTGAACGGCACTCGAGCTAATCAGGTGAATTGGCAAATCGACGGAACTGATAACAACGATTTCTGGCACAACATTCAAGCCATTAATCAGGGTGGCGTCTCAGGAATCGCGGGTGTGGTCATGCCCGTCGATGCGATTGACGAACTGTCCACGCAAACTCAGTCGAACGCCGAAACCGGACGCAACGCTGGTGGAACTCTAAACATCGTGATCAAGAGCGGCACCAATCAACTGCATGGCAGCGCCTATTACTACAATCGTAACGAAGCTTACGCCGCCAGTTCTCCCTTCCTACCTGTGGGCCGCAAAACGCCGCCACTGCGGAACCAGAATTACGGTTTCACCGTGGGCGGGCCGATCATCAAAAACAAGACCTTCTTTTTCTTAGGATTCGAAAAGCAGAACTACATTTTTGGATTGACGGGACTGTCAACAGAACCCTCGGATGCCTGGGTTGCGCAGGCTCAGGCCGTGCTTGCCAACGCCGGAGGGATCTACGGTGCCTATGCGCCGATTCAGCAGAATCCCCTATCCACGAATTTGCTGGCCAACCTGTGGCCGAGTTCAATCCGAAATCTTGCAGCCTCGACCAACAACTACTTTGCTACGGTGCCCGGGACAGGATACAGCTATAACGAGGTCGCCAAAATAGACCACAACTTCAGCGACAGGAACCATTTGTTGTTTCACTTCTTCTACGGGCAGGGAAGCCAAACTCAACCTCCAGGCGCAAGTTTAACGTTGGCGACCGCCAGCTCCAACCTTGGCTACTACTTCGAAAAGGCTCCGATTCGTGTGGAGAATTACTCCCTCGTATGGAATACGGTCCTCAGTTCCAACCTCACTAACCAGGTTCTGTTTGGGATCAGTTATTTCAACCAGGTCTTTAGCGATGCCAACAACACTTTTAACCAAAAGGCGCTGGGCCTATTTACCAGTCCCGACGCCCTGAAAGGCGGGCAGCCCATTCCCGGGGCACCTAACATCGCTATTTCCGGGTTCGACACGATCGGAATCACCGCACCGGAAGGGCGCAACGATATAACCGGCCACTTGGAAGATGTGTTGTCCTACACGGTAGGTAAACACCAGTTACGGTTTGGCGGCGAGATACGACAGGGCCGCGTCGACGAATTCTACTTCCGTCGATCGCTGGGTAGCTTTACTTTTGACGGATCACAAGGACCCTACAACACCACGAACGGATCCTGCAAGCCTGGCAACACAAATCCTGGCTGCGCAAACCTGAATGGCAACGTGGCCGCTCTAGCAGACTTTCTGGCTGGAGACGTTAGCACAGGCTCAATCGCTCTCGGCAATGCGGAGCGCAAGGTACGAGCGAATGCGTTCGACATATTCGCGCAAGATGCCTGGCAGGTAACTCACAGGCTGAATCTGAATTTGGGGCTGCGTTACGACTACATGGGACCTCTGTATAGCGTAGATAAGGACTTGGCACTGTTTCTGCCGGACCGTGGTCTTTTGATCCAGGGGAACGGAATCGGCTCGATCTTCCCAGCCGATCACAAAAACTTCGCGCCCCGATTGGGCTTCTCTTATCAGCCCACCGGTAACGCGGATCTGGTCGTGCGAGGCGGAGCAGGCATCTTCTACGACCAGATCAATATGAATCCTTTCTTGGATTTCCGCCCTCCGATTTCTGGTGCCGATGGGTTGGCTGACAATCCCGTCGGGCCACACTCGGTGGCCAACTATAGTGCAAGTGCGTTTACCTGGCAGCCCAACACCTACATCTTTCCCAAGAATTTCCCATGTCCGACGCTCAGCGGCTGCGTAGACCCACTCACGAACAACCCGCTGACCTATAACGTCTATTCGGTCAATCAAAATTTCAAGACTCCCTACTTCTACAACTACAACCTGCAAATCGAAAAGGGGTTCGGCAATGGCGCGGCTGTGCTGCAGGTGGGATACGTAGGAAGCGCTGGGCATCGACTTCTGGTCGTCGACAACATCACCAGCCCCCAGATCCTCGCAACGTATCCGAACATTGGGACAGCTATACAAATCAATAGCGTAGGCAACTCCAACTACAACTCGCTGCAGAGCACGTTGCGACTGCGTACATGGCGTGGAATGTCGGGGCAAATCGCATACACATGGGCGCACGCGCTCGACACAATGACGGAATACCGGGGACAGATTCAGACCGACTACAATCACCCGAGCCTCGATTACGGGAGCGCCGATTTCGACACACGCCAGGCCTTCACGGCGTTTTGGTCGTACGACATCCCGGGTTCGTCTCACGGGCCCAAGGTCCTGACCCACGGTTGGCAACTCAGCACCCTGATATCTTTCCACGGCGGCGAGCCGTTCAACTTCAACGGCGGCTCATTGGGCTTTAGCCAAGGATCGGGTGCGCAGCGGCCTGGCATGAGCGTGATCGCGGATCCCTTCGCGGGCGTTTCTCATTCGTTTAACCGGTCGATCGGTGGTGTGCAGTGGGTCAATCCGGCGGCATTCTGCGTTCCCGGTTCGACCTTGTTCTCCGGTGGTACCTGTCCTGGGACCGCAGGTGGACCAGGAAATCTGGGCCGCAACGCGTACGCGGCTCCAGGTTTCGGCGATGTGGACTTTTCAGTAATCAAGAACATCTCGTTTACTGAGCGGGTTAAGCTTCAGCTTCGGGGGGAGATGTTCAATATTTTCAATCGCAAAAACTATGCGACGGGAGCGGGGTCTGTAGGTGCGGGCACCTGCACGATCTCTTCTACGTGTCCCAGCGGCTTTTCTGGCGGAGTCGTGGGTGACACCATCGGCGACTTCTTTGGCTCACCGGGCTTGGGGCCGGGCGAGCCATTCAACATTCAAATCGCGGCGAAGATTGTCTTCTAGTTCGAACATTCCTCTGAGTTGAGGCGGCCACGTCCTAGCGCGTCCGCCTTGTTTTATTTAACGGAAAAGGGAGTCCGGTCTAGTTACGCCATCGTCTTCACGCCATCGTCTTCCCGACCGAAGGGTGCCTTTCGCCCGAGCGTCGTAGAGCTTCGGTTACTTTAGCGAGGTGGCTCAGAATGCTACCCTTTGCCCCGTGGCAGTCTGCAAATTCTTTGTTTTCTGAGAGAAACCATGGTGCTGCGCCGCGTCTCCACTCTAATTGTCGTGCTCCTGGCTTTGTCGGCGATCGCCTTTACTGGCGACAAGACTTCAAAAGTTAAGTCTTCGAAGACAAAGCCGGTCTCGGGCGCCATGCCGGTGACCGCCACTTCTGCCAAGGCGCGCGAGCTCTACCAGAAAGGCATGGGGGACTACGAGAACCTCTACCTTGAGCGCTGCAATGAAGATTGGCGCGCCGCGGTGAAGGAAGACCCCGGCATCGCGGTTGCCTGGGCATGGATTGCGTTCAACAGCCGCAATCCCGCCGAAGTCAGCGAGGCTCGCGCCAAGGCCAAGACGCTGCTTCCACAAATCACACCTGGCGAACAGCTCATGGTGCAGTGGATCGCCAATGTTCAGGAAGGGAACTACATCGCGGGTATTTCCGCGATGAACGACCTGCTGGCCATGTTTCCCAAAGATAAGCACCTGCTCTATCTCGCGGGCAACTGGCTGATGGGCGAGAACGGCGATGACCAGGCTCTGAAGATGCTCGAGCGTGCCCTTACACTCGACAAAAACTACCCGGCAGCGCTCAACGACGCCGCCTATGTGTACGCGCGCAATCGTCAATTCGCGAAAGCCTTCGCTACCATGGATCGCTACGTCGTGGTTCTGCCTAAGGAACCCAATCCACACGACTCCTACGGAGAACTTCTGCGCATGGCGGGACATTTTGATGATTCGCTCGCGCACTATCGTATGGCGCTGAAAGTCGATCCGAATTTCGCCTCATCGCAGGTGGGAATTGCCGACACGTATGCGCTGATGGGGAACCAGTCGCAGGCCCGCATCGAGTACGACAAGGCGATCGCGGAGGCTCATAATGACGCCGACCGCATCGACTACATGATGCAGAAGGCAACCACCTGGGTCCGCGAAGCCAATCCCACCGAAGCCGACAAAGCTTTCGAAGAAACCGCTCAGAAAGCTCACGAGCTTGGTTTGGATCTGCAGGAAGCGCAGGCGCACCAGCGCATGACTGCCTACCAGAGTGACGATGTGGCAGCGTTGAAGCACCTTGACGCTGCCGAGGACGCGCTCGGCCACCGCAAAGACATCTCCCCGCTCGATCATGACGAGGAACTATCTCGCATTCTCCGTTACCGGACCGTACGTGCTGCCCACGCCGGGCAACAGGAACTAGCGCACAACGCGCTCGCGAGACTCGAGGCCATGGCCTCGAGCAGCCGCAACCTGGTGATCCAGAGTTCGTATCACGGCGCTGCCGGTGCGCTGCTGGCCGCACAAGAGAAATGGACGGACGCCATCGCCCATCTCGAGGAGGATGCGAGCGATCCGTTCTCCATGCAGTTGCTTTCTCGCGCCTACTATGAATCCGGGGCAACTGAGAAAATGCACGAGGTCGAAGAGCGTCTGCGCGGCACCAATGTTCCAACCATTGAGCAGGCAGTGGTCGTTCCCGCAGCGCGCTCCCAAAAGCCTTCGACGACTTAGCAAGATCGTGCCGATCCCCGGGTCGCCCGAACTGGGGACTTCCAGGTTAGCTCATTGCCACTGTGAAAAAGTCCTCCGCCACGCACGCGAAGGTCGTGATAGTCTCACCTGCCATGCTTGATGCCAAGGCCGACAAGCGCTCGCGTGCACGCATCCCCGTAAGTGTGCCCGCAACCGTGAGAACCAAGGGCTCGGCCACCGAGCTGTCTGCTGTAACCCGCGACCTCAGCGCGGGCGGCATCTTCCTCTATACGGACGGCCGCATCACCGAAGGCAGCAAATTGGAGATTGTTCTAATTCTTCCGGCTGAACTTGGTATGGGAGAAAAGCAGTGGGCTTGCTGCGAGGCCCTAGTCGTGCGTGTCGAGGACATCGACGGGCGCAGGCACGGTATTGCCGCGACCATCGACCGGCTTGATCTGCTGCCCGAAATTCCATCGTGAAAGCTCAATTTGAGACGCTCTCGGCCTTTGGAACGCGGTTGCAATAGGAAATTTGCACCATTTTAAGTGCATATGCTTTTTCTGGAGGTTTCCTAGATTGCACCTGCTGTCAACGCTCCCCATTTTGCCCTTTCGAGTTTTTGGCAAAAGAAGATTTCAGTTCCCAATGCATCAGCGAAGGTGCAATAATGGCCGCCTTTCGTAGGACTCTGGCAAGTCACTCCGAACTGGAATCAGGCAGGCCCCGTATGTGGATCGACAAACTCGTCGACGGCGTCGTCCGTATTCTGACGCCGATCGGCCCTCGCTATATCCGACTCACCTTCCCCCAACGCGCATACTTCTTGTGGATCTTCCGGCATTTCGAGAAATTGCCGCAGCAGGTTCTCAGCGAGCGGCAACAACGATTCATCGATGCGCTTTGTGTGGAGCATCGATTCATCTCACTGCCATCGTCGATGGAAGAGGCGCCGATCATCGGCACGCTCGAGCGCATTCCGCTGTTGCAGGTAGAAGATATTCCAGCGAAACGTCCTGCGGCGAGCGTAAATGATACGGGCGCTCCGTTCGTGGCGGATCTCCGCCAGCGCTCATAATCCTGCGTATCTAGGAAAGACGCGCCGCACGAGGAAGCGCCCTCGCTCTCAGGGCTGCTTCGGCTCGGCGGGATTTTCTGTACCCGGCGTTGCGGGGGCGTTCGAAGCGGTTTCACCGCACGGGCCAGGACCGCTTCCGCCAGGACGTGGCGCGCTTGTGGCCGTTCGGCCTGCGTTGCGCTGAGCGTTGCATTCCTTCAGTTCCTCGAGTTGCTGCGGCGTGATGATGGATTCAATCTGCTGGCGTGACTGTTGGCGGATTTCTTTGATCTTCGCGTGCTTCTGCTGTGGTGTGAGCGAGTTATCGGCGCAGACCGACTCGACTTGGCTTCGCGTGCCTTGTTCGATTTCGCGGCGCTGCTCCATCGCAGCCTTTGAGATACCTGCTTGTTGCCAACAAGGTGGCTGGTGCGGCGCTTTGACGGCGGCACCCTGCGTCGTGGCAATCTTAGGAGCAGGCTGCTGGGCAAGAGCGGCCACGGACCAGCAAGCCGCGACGATGAATTTCGAGCTAGCGAATACACGCTTAGGACGCAACATGGTTTGCACCTCCCGCGACGACGAAACCCGAGGACGGCCTTGAAGTTTCGGCGCTGAGACTTGTTCGAAAAGAGATTACATCGAAAATTCTCTGCCGCCCCACCCACTAGGTCCACCCGCACCAGGGCCCCCCGCGTCGCTCGTGTTATATTCATAGAGGCGCGCGTCGCTGTTGCTCTCGCGTGTCTAGCAGCGGGTTGGGGAATCGGGGTTAGCCCCTGAACCACTCTGCGAGCCGTCGGCGAAACGGACAGTGAATTCCGCTTCAGCCATGCCATCCTCAGGTCCACCTCCAGGGCGCGTAGCTCAATTGGCAGAGCAACTGACTCTTAATCAGTAGGTTGTAGGTTCGATTCCTACCGCGCTCACCACTTTTAAGCAGAAATATGCGGCTCCAACGGACCGCCACCTTCTTGTCGGACAAAACTACCGGGGCACCCGCTTCCAGACAAAGGGACTCAGTCAAGGGTCGCTGAAAACTTATCGCTTCAGTTCACCGTGCTGTCCCAGGCCTCAACCTCGCCGTCTTCAAAGGTTACCTGCAGACTTCCAGCTTTCTTCACGTAATACCACCCGGGGCTGCTCTGATGCATAGCTTCTTTTTCGCCCGGAGCCAGCTTCTTTTCAATGACGCGCACGTGATCGTTCTCGAAGACAATTTTGTTGTGTTGCGGAGAGACCTTCACGACATCCTGTGCACAGCCCGGCAACACAGTTGCTGCGATCATGGCGGCGGTCACAAGGCATTTGATCCAACTCTTCTTAATCATTGTTCAGTGTCTCCTAAGAATATTGATCCTTCACGCACTGGATCGGCAGATATGATAAAGGGCAAGTCGAGTGCCCAAGTTAATCGCAAGTTAAAAGTCGAGCGGTCCACGGAAATGCTGGCGTGTCGAGACTTGGCGAGGAAGTGAATGTGAGCAGGCGATGTCGGCGGCATGAACCGCCGAAGTGCCATGCGCCTTCCATGTGCACAGAAGGCACACGTTTTTCGTGGCGCTTGGTCTGAAGCGTGCTGCATCGAGGCATTACGGCTGCGGTTGCTCGAATCTGCCCGGCTCCTCGGCGCCACTGTCCCCAACCAGAATGTAGCCAGAGTTGGCCGAGATCAGATAAAAAACCAGTGTCTTGGTGACGCCGGAGCGCGATCTGCTCGCGTGACGCGCTCCAGACCAAGGGCGGAACTAGACTTATCAAAGAAACGATCTCAGCAATCAAAAAAAGCCGTCGTTCACACCGCTCATGCCCATGAAATCCGCGTTTCATAGGCAGCTACTCATTTCGGCCCTCCGCAAAATACAGCTCATCGGTTTTTTGCATTTCCGTTTCACTCCGCGACTTCGCTATGTGTAGGGTTCTGCATTCGGGATGCGCCCGCGGCCGCACAATCCTCCCGAACCAGGCAGAGGAGAGAAATGCGCCCAGGCAGCAACGCAATCGAAGCTACCAAAGCGTCGGTCGGCGGCGATGGCCTTCGCATTCGGGAACAACTGCCTCGCTTGATAGGGCAAGGCTACGAGTCGCTGACCAACGCGGAAAAAGATCTCCTGAAATGGGTCGGTGTCTTCTTTCGCCGGCCAACGCCAGGCAAGTTCATGATGCGCATCCGCATGCCGAACGGCTTCACCTCCAGCCGCCAGTTCCGCGTGATCGCTGACCTCTCTCGCCGCCTGGGCAATTGCGTCCTCGATATCACCACCCGCCAACAGATACAGCTGCGCGGGTTCGATCTCGGCACTGTGCCTGAAATTTGGGAGAAACTGCGCGGCGTCGATCTGCATTCTCTGCAAACCGGCATGGACAACGTGCGCAATATTAATGGTTGCGCACTCGCCGGTCTGACCTTGAACGAGTTGTTTGATGCCTCGCTGGTGGTCGCGGAACTCGACGCGCTATTGGTCCGCAACGAAGGGAATCCCGAGTTCACCAATCTTCCGCGAAAATTCAACGTGACCGTGACCGGTTGCGTGGAGAATTGCACTCACGATGATTCCCAGGACGTCGCGCTGGTGCCGGCCATCCGTCGCGACAAGGTCGGCTTCAACGTACTCGTTGGTGGCAAGATGGGGTCGGGTGGATTCACCATCGCCAAGCCACTCGATGTGTTCGTCTGGATTCCGAAGGCGGCACAACTGGTAGCGGCCCTGGTTGGCATCTTCCGTGACCACGGACCACGCGATGCGCGCGCGAAATGCCGTTTCTCCTTTCTGATCGAAGAATGGGGACTGCCTCGCCTGCGCGAAGAGCTTGCCCGCCGCGTCGATCACTACCTCGAGCCTGCGGGCCGAGATGTTCGCAGCCAATACCACTCGGATCATCTGGGCATCCGGCAACAGAAACAGCCAGGCTGCTGCTCCGTAGGACTATGCGTTCCCGTGGGCCGGCTTTATCCCGATCAGATGAATGAACTCGCGCGCTTGGCCGACGAATACGGCGATGGTGAGATTCGATTGACCACGGGTCAGAACGTCATTCTCGCGAATGTTCCCGAGCAGCGTTTGGATTCACTACTCGAGGAAGATCTGCTCGCCGAACTTTCTCCCGATCCCAGCCGCTTTCGCCGAAGGATGGTCGCCTGCACTGGGACCGATTACTGCAACCTGGCGCAGATCGACACCAAGGGCCGCGCCGAGGAGTTGTCGCGCCGGTTGGACGAGAAACTGGGAAGCGTTGGCCGGGCCGTCAGCCTTCACTGGTCCGGTTGCCCCGCCGGATGCGGCAATCATCAGGCGGCCGAGATTGGCTTCCGCGGATTCAAAGCTCGCATCGACGGTCAAACTGTCGATGCAGTCGCGGTATACCAAGGAGGCCGCACCGGTCCTCAGGCGAGGGAAGGGAAGGAAGTCATCGAGTGCGTTCCGCTCGACGAGAATTTTCCCGAAGCGATCGCCAACCTGATCCAAGGCTTCGATGGTCGATCGCAACCAGAAGCAATCCCGGAAACACTGGCGGCCTCGCAAGCCCGACCTGCCAGTAACACTTCCGGCGAATCGTCACGCACCGAAACGCAGTAGTCGAGGAGGGCCTGATGGACTATGTAGCTCCCAAACAACTGGTCGCCGAGATGCTCGAGACGGCGCAGAAAAAGGCAGCTCTGCCAGTGCGTGACCTGATGATCCGTGGCATGCTGGCCGGCGGCCTGCTCGGATACGCGACCTCACTGGTGATGGTCGTGTCAGCCCAGGGCTTGCCCCCAATTGTCGGAGCCCTCCTGTTTCCGGTCGGCTTTGTCATGCTGGTTCTGCTGGGCCTGGAATTGGCCACCGGCAACTTTGCGCTTCTACCTGCGGCCCTTCTATCGCGCGACGTACGCTACGGCGAACTGCTTCGCAACTGGAGTTGGGTCTACCTCGGAAATCTGCTTGGCAGTGTCGCCTACGCGCTGCTGTTTTTTCTCGCCGTCACGAATTTCATGACCTCGGACGGCGGCGCGCTTGGCGAGTTGCTGCGACAAGCTGCGCAGAAGAAAACACTCGCCTATGCTGCCCTGGGTTACAAAGGTTGGATGACCGCGATGATCAAGGGAGTGTTGTGCAACTGGATGGTCACGCTTGGCGTCGTTCTGGCCTTCAGTTCGCGGTCCACCTTGGGTAAGGTCGCTGCCATGTGGCTCCCGATCATGACCTTCTTCGCACACGGCTATGAACACTCGATCGTCAATATGTTCGTGATCCCCGCAGGCATGCTTTTCCACGCCCCGGTCTCGATCGGCAAGTGGTGGTGGTGGAATCAGATTCCGGTTACGATCGGAAACATCGTTTCGGGCGCTCTCCTCACCGGAGCTCTTCTCTACCTCACTTATGGCAACTCGACGCGTCCCGTGAGAGAACCTGTTTCCATCGAATCGCAGTCACCGGTTGGCCTGGCCGCCGAAGGCGCGTAGACAGCCGGCACACGATCCTAAACAGGCTGGTTTTCCGACATTCGCATAACAAAGGGCTCGCCGTGTCTCGACGGGGCCCTAGTCTCGTTTGCCCTTCAAGAGTGGTGACTGCCTTTTTTGCGTCCTTAGCCGCCGTTCTCAGCGATCTTTGCGGTTAAAATCTTTTCGACGTTCTAGACTGGACTGTTGCCACACCCTCATGGCCAACGCAGGATTCGACAATCGCCGGGTACTATCGCTTGAAAGTCGTCGAGAGCGGGAAATGGCAGTGCTCATTTCGAATCACGGCGGCCGACCGACCGTCGTGGCTTCGACTCGCGAAGTTCCCTCCGGCCCCAATGACCAGGAGTTGGCCTTCGCAAACGGCCTCGTCCACGGCCAATTTCAGATGGTGATCTTCATGACCGGCGTCGGCACTCGCGCGCTTGCCCAAGCCATAGAACCGTCCTGTCCGCGCGACCAATTTGTGGCCGCGCTGAGCAAAGTGAAGGTTGTGGCCCGTGGACCGAAACCGGTGGCGGTACTGCGCGAATTCGGCGTGCCCATCGCGCTGACTGTCCCTGAACCCAACACCTGGCGCGAAATCCTCCAGACCCTCGATGCGCATCTGTCGACCATTCCTCTTAAGGGCATCCGCATCGCCGTGCAGGAACACGGTATGCCCAGCCGGGAACTCTATGCCGGCCTTGAACAGCGGGGAGCGCAGGTATTTGCCGTGCCGGTCTACCAATGGGCGCCGCCGGAGGAGCTCGAGCCTCTGCGCGCGGCGATTCGAGATCTGGCTGGTGGTCTTTTCGATGTGGTTCTGTTCACTTCATCGGTGCAGGTGCATCATCTGTTTCGGTTGGCCGATGAAATGGGACAACATGTCGAAGTGATGATCGGGTTGCAGCGCGCGATCGTTGGGTCGATTGGCCCAGTAACCTCAGAAACGCTGCGCGACTACGGCATAACACCGAACCTCGAACCATCGCACCCCAAGATGGGGTTTCTGGTCAAAGAAACTGCCGAGCGCAGCGGGCAACTCGCCGAGCCTAAGAAATGAAACTCTGTTGACCATACAGAGCTCTTACTTCGGAGGCGGCTGCTTCTTTTTTCCAAAAAGTCCGATTATTTGCTGGACCGTATCTTGGGGATTCGCCTGCTGTCCCTGCTGCTGCTGCGCTCCCTGGCTCGCAGGTTTCGAGCCCAAAAGATTTTGCAGCGCCCCTGACAGTGAGGAAGGATTTTGGAGATTGGGGATCAGCCCCTTCAGCTTCATCTGCGCCATTTGTTGGACGTCAGGTGAGAATTTCGGGTTCGAGAACGTTCCAGTCACCAGCGCCGGAACCACCAGTTCTCCTTGGTTGTTGGCAAGGGCGGTTTGCATGAACCCGCCGACGCTCGTGCCTCCGGCTTTTTGGCTCGTAGACTGCGACAGAACCGCCGTGACGTGGAGGTTCAAAGACTGAGTCACAAGATCGGCAGTACCGACGATGCCGACGTTTCCAATATCCATCTTGGCCTGCAGATTGTTGGTCTGTGCCACACCGTTCTTCACTTGAATGGTGCCCGTCATCGCCGAGATATCTGTGGTGCCGGCCGTCGATTGCGACGCCGCGCCGGGGTTCAGGAAGCCTGCAATCGTTGAAAGCTCATGGCCGACATTTGCTCCCGAATACTTGACATTGTTGAAGTTAACATCAGCCGTTCCATTCACGGCCCGCATGATGGCCGCCGAAGTCACCGATGACAGTGGCCCACTGGCCCTCAGATTGAGGTTCATTGTGCCCGCACCGCTGACCTTATCCACCGACGTTACGCCATACGCTTTGGCAATTGAAAGAATCGCCGGAAGCTGCGCGTTGGGCGCGCGCACACTTGCGCTGACGCTGGGCGACGGTGCGGTGTAATTCCGCAAGGTGAATTGAGTATTGATTGTTGTTCCCCCAGAAACGACATTAAAGGGATCGGACTCTACCTGGGTGGGAGTCAGTTTCAAATTCAGGGACGGGATCTGAATCGGCACCGCGATATTTTTTCCCGTCATCTGGATATTGCTGCCGGCGATCGTTCCATTCATTGCTAATTTGTCCGCGGGACCGCGCGCGTCGATGTTGATGCTTATGCTCCCGGTCGCGTTGGTCCCTGGCGAGAGGGCCATGCCGGAACTTGCCGCCAGCTTGGCTGCTTCGGCGATGGACACATTGTTCGCCCGAACGTTCACGTTCAGGACTGTTGGAGTCGGCTTGCTATCGACGGTGCCACTCAACTCCAGGGGAGTGTTCCCGAGCTTCACCGCAAGTGAGCGGATCGTCAGCAGATCAGCGACCAGATCATCGCTAACGTCGTAGGAGGCTGCGATAGGGAAGCCGAGCTCCGAGCCATGCACTTTGCCGCTCTGAACCTGAAGGTTGCCGGTAGTCGTGAGTTTCCCGCCTTCGCTATCGATCTTGCTATCGCCACTGATTGTCCCGTCGGTTCCATTCAAGGCTGGGGAGTTGAGAAACTTCGATAGATCTCCCACCTGAACTTGACGCAAAGTGATCCTGCCGTGAAACGGCGTCTTCGCTGGTTCAGTGCTGGCGATCGGACCTCCATCGCCTTGCAGCCGAACCTGGGAATTCGAACTTGCCATACGAACCGCAGCATCCACCGAAAATTTGCTGGTGGGAGAGAAGTTCAGCAGGGTTACATCAATATGGTCGTATACCGAGGGGGTCTTGCTCGTTGCCTGATCGAGAACAGAAATCTGCCCGTCACTGATGATCAACTTGCTCAAGGAAAATTGTTGTTGGCCTGATGTTGAAGCCGGCGCCGTTTGGGGAGCCGGAGGCTGGCTCGTGTGCGCGGCAGGGGGCGCACCCGAAACACCTTCAGCCGGATGACCCAAAGATGCAAAATTCCAAACTCCCTGTGCGTTCTTGATGAGGTTTACAGTCGGACGCTTCAGATCGACAGAATCGATCTCCACCTGCTTCCGCAGCAAAGGCAGCAGCTGCACCGAGACGTCCAACTCCTGGGCTTTGATGAACGCAGTGTCTCCGCCGAAATGAGGATCCTCGCCGACTGTCGGTGACTGCACGCGGAAGCGTAAGGGGAAGACGCTGAGGTGCATGTCGCCCAGCGAAACCTTTCGTCCTAGCCTGGATTCGAGCTCGGACTGAATTGTGGGGCGATATCGGTTCACATCGAAGGTCGCGGCAAAAATCAGCAGGCCGGCAATGACAACAACGACAAGAATTCCAATGCCCGCGATAACCTTTCGCATGATGCCCTCCCGGAAAACAGAAGTCTTCAAGCGGCCTTTCTACGTTGGATGAGCGGAGAGACCGCAGGTTTGGCCGATTCTGCTCAGAACGCAACTATACCGCTTTCCGCGCGCGGGAGATGTCCGTAGGGGAAAGCCTTGACCTACGCCGACTAGGGCCTTTTTGCGCGGCAATGCCGCAGAAATCCGCTAGAATACGCAGGCGTTAGCGGAGGGCAGATGCCCGACAGTGCGGCCAGTCGAACCGGTCAGGCACAAGCAGGCGACGCCATCTCCGAGATCGACATCCTGTGGCTCACGGCCGGACTCGGCTGCGACGGCGACACCATCGCGATGACCGGCGCCACCCAGCCCAGCCTCGAAGATATTGTTCTAGGCGCCTTGCCGTGGACTCCAAAGGTGCGCTTCTACAACCCGTTTCTGGCCTTCGAAAACGGCGATGACTTCGTACGCCCGTTTCGCGAAGCTGCCCTGGGGCAATCGGAACGACCCTTCATTCTGATCGTCGAGGGCTCGATTCCGAATGAGGCCAACAAGACGGAAGGGTACTGGGCTTCGTTTGGCACTGATTCCGCCACGGGTCAGCCCATCACTACGTGCGAATGGATCGATCGTCTCGCCCCTCATGCGTGGGCCATCATTGCCACCGGAACGTGCGCCACCTACGGAGGCATTCACGCCATGGAGGGCAATCCCACCGGATGCATGGGCCTACCCGACTACCTGGGATGGAAGTGGCAATCGAAGGCGAAGATTCCGATCGTCTGTGTACCCGGCTGTCCCGTCCAGCCCGACAACATGATGGAAACCGTGCTCTATCTTCTTTATATGGCGGTTGGGCGGGCGCCAATGATTCCGTTGGACGACGCGCTGCGGCCGACATGGTTGTTCGGCAGCACCGTTCACGAAGGCTGCGATCGCGGTGGATATTACGAGCAGGCAGAGTTCGGCGAAGAATATGGTTCGCCACTCTGTATCGTACGGCTCGGCTGCTGGGGACCGGTGGTGCAATGCAACGTCGGGAAAAGAGGATGGATGGGTGGCATTGGCGGCTGCCCCAACGTGGGCGGCATATGCATTGGGTGCACTATGCCGGGATTCCCCGACAAGTTTATGCCCTTCATGAACCAGCCTCCCGGGTCCCTGCTCTCCTCGCACGCGGTACAAACCTACGGGCGGGCGATTCATGCTCTGCGGCGATTCACCCAGGCATCCTTGAATAAAGAGCCGAGTTGGAGGAGTCGGCCCCGCGAAGGTCAAATTCCGTAGGAGTTTTTTCGAAGGCTCGTCATGAGTTCGTTCTGGCAAATCGGCGGCGCGGGGGCAGAGGGGAATCTTCCCGTGCCTGACGATAACCTCTCGCCTGAAAGCGCGGAAGCCATTCTTACGGAACTCGCGAGTACTTATTCCAAGGACGTTGTAACTTCTCTGTCCGCCCTCCACCATTTCTTCGAGCGCCTCGACCAGAAACCAATTCCCGAATCGCAGCTTCCCAATGTCGAGGCCAAATACCGCGCGCTCGTCGAGCAGCTTCCCGCCGTCGTATTCATGGCATATCTCGATCGCGGCATCGGAGAAGCTTACGTCAGCCCGCAAATTGAGGCGACCCTGGGATTCTCCCAATCCGAGTGGCTTGAAGATCCGGTGCTCTGGTACCAGCAGATTCATCCCGACGACAAATATCGTTGGAGCATTGAAGCGTCGGAGATGTTCCTGAGCGGGAAAGCGCTGCGTTCTGCCTACCGCGTCCTTTCGCGCGATGGTCGCGTGATCTGGTTTCATTGCGAAGCCAAAATGATCTGCCGGCCCGACGGCAGCCCATGGTTTATTCACGGCATCGCCTTCGATATCACCGATCTGAAACAAACCGAACAGGAGCTGCAGGACGAACGCAACCTGATTTCCGCGATCCTCGACACGGTCGGCGCATTAGTGGTGGTTCTTGATTGCGAGGGTCGCATCGTCCGGTTCAATCGTGCCTGCGAGTTGATGACGGGCATGTCGTTTGCACAGGCGCGCGGCAAGAGCGTATGGGACCTGTTTTCCAGTCCGGAAGACCGGGAGCAGTCCAAAGTGCAGTTCCGGGAGATCGCTGACAGTCCTGCGCGGGGTGAGTACGAGAGCAGTTGGGTTGCAGCCGACGGCAGCCGCCGCACCATCGCATGGTCGGCCGCCGTATTGCCCGGCCTCAAGCAAATGCCGACTTACATCATCGCTTCCGGCATCGATATCACGGAGCAAAAGCGGGCTCAGGCAAAATTCCGAGGCCTCCTGGAGGCGGCACCGGACGCCGTCGTCGTCGTGAACCAGAAGGGAAGAATCGTTCTGGTGAATGCCCAGGTGGAAAAGCTCTTTGGCTATCCACGCCAGGATCTGCTGGGCGAGGAAATCGAGAAGCTGGTGCCGCCCCGCTTGCGGGGAAACCATCCGGCGCATCGCAGAAACTTCTTTGCCGAACCACGCGTCCGCCCCATGGGCGCCGGCATTGAACTCTACGCGTTGCATCGCGATGGTCACGAGTTTCCCGTGGAAATCAGCTTGAGTCCGCTCGAGACCGAGGAAGGAGTGCTCGTTTCGAGCGCGATTCGCGACATCAGTGATCGCAAACGGCTCGAGCGAACGGTTCTCGAGATCAGCGAACGCGAGCAGCGCCGAATTGGCCAGGATCTGCACGACGGCCTCGGCCAGCACCTTACCGGAATCGCCTTCATGAGCAAGGTGCAGGAACGGAAGCTGGCAGAGCGGCAGGTTCCTGAAGCTGCCGATGCGGCCAAGATCGTCCAGTTGGTCAACGACGCGATTCTCAAGACCCGCGAACTGGCGCGGGGACTGCTTCCGGTTGTTTCCGATGCGCACGGTCTAATGTCGGCGCTCCAGCTCTATGCTGCTGAGATTCGGGACCTTTTCGGCGTTAACTGCCGTTTCCAATGTGAAGAAGCCGTCTTGATCCACGACGCTGCCGCTGCCACCCACCTCTACCACATCGCGCAGGAAGCGGTGAACAACGCCGTCAAACACGGCCATCCGAAAAATATCTCGATCCGCCTTTTTGCTGGCGAGCGGGAGGGAACGCTGGTAATAAAGGACGACGGGGTTGGGATTGAGCGGCCTCTGGCTCGGCATGCCGGAGTTGGATTGCACATCATGAATTATCGTGCCGGGATGATCGGAGGAAATCTCGAAGTCCGGCGTGAGCAACCGAGTGGCACGGTAATCACCTGCCGTTTCCCGGTGACGACCGACAACGGAGGTTCAGGAGCACGCAAATGAACCAGAGCGGCATACCAGCAAAAAAGAGCAGGGTCTTCGTTGTGGATGATCACCCGATCGTTCGTCAGGGGCTCGCCTTGCTGATCAACCGCGAAGCTGACCTGGCGGTCTGCGGCGAGGCCGAGGATGCCCACTCGGCGATGCAGTTGGTCGTGAGCACCCAGCCCGACATCATGATCGTGGATATCTCGTTGAATGGACCCGACGGCCTCGACCTGCTTAAGGACATCCGCACACGATACCCGGATTTGCCAGTTCTTATCCTCTCCATGCACGACGAGTCCATCTACGCCGAGCGCGCCCTTCGCGCCGGCGCCCAAGGCTACATTATGAAGCAGGAGGCGACCGACAAAGTCCTGGTCGCCTTGCGCCGAATCCTCAGCCGCGAAATCTATGTGAGTGAGCGCATCGCCAACCGCATGTTGCAGCGTTACATCGGCAGCCCAGGCGCGGCCAGGCCTGCTTCCATCGCCGATCTCACCGACCGCGAACTGGAAGTCTTTCGCTTGATTGGAGGAGGACACTCCACCCGGCAAATCGCCGAGGAATTACACATAAGCGTCAAAACAGTCGAGTCCTATCAGGCACACATTAAGGAAAAACTTTCCCTTCGTAGCGCACGTGAGCTCGTGCAACATGCAATCCAGTGGAGCATTAGCGAAAAATCTGCCTGAGCGTTATTTGCCCCCATTTGGTGAAAGTAGTTCCTTCAACTCCTGCCCACTCTTATCGGGGAATCCCCCATCGCCTCGTAGGAAATGATTGGGGCAAAAAAGAAGGTGCCTCCCGCTTGTGCGCCAGCACACATTTTCTCGATTCTATGCATCAGTAATTCCGCGAAGTGGGTGGGTGACTTGTGCGGAGATTCTTGAGCCAAGATCTTTCTCTACAGACGTTTGACTTGTAGCGAAGCCGACGGCTGGCCATATTGAAAACCGGAACTTCAGCAAGCACTCAGTATTAAATCCGCGTGACTACCGAAATTCGAAAGGAGACCCAGCTATGGCAGCGGAATCTGTTCCGTACGGTCGATCCACGCAACACGCGCCGGCCGTGCCCGAGGTACACATAGTCTGGATTACGGCCGGTCTGGGCTGCGATGGAGACTCAGTTTCAATCACGGCGGCGACTCAACCCAGTATCGAAGACGTCTTGCTGGGTGCCATTCCTGGGCTGCCGAAGGTCCACTTGCATAATCCCGTGCTCGCCTACGAGGTGGGCGACGACTTCCTTAAATACTTTTACCGTGCGGAGGAAGGAAAGCTTGATCCTTTCGTGTTGGTGGTGGAAGGCTCCATCCCCAACGAAAAAATCAAAAAAGAGGGGTATTGGGCGGCGCTCGGAACCGATCCGAAAACAAACCAGCCAATAACGACCAACGAATGGATTGACCGTCTCGCGCCGAAGGCACTCGCTGTTGTCGGTTGCGGGACTTGCGCGACCTACGGCGGTATCCATGCCATGGAAGGCAATCCCACGGGCGCCATGGGACTGGCCGATTACCTCGGATGGCAATGGACTTCGAAGGCCGGCCTGCCGATCGTGAACGTTCCGGGCTGTCCCGTTCAACCGGACAACTTCATGGAAACGCTTCTCTACCTGCTCTACCAGGTCGCAGGGCGTGCCCCGATGATCCCACTCGACGACCAGCTTCGTCCCACGTGGCTCTTCGGAAAGACTGTCCATGAAGGCTGCGACCGCGCCGGATACTACGAGCAAGGCGACTTCGCCGAAAACTACGGTTCGCCAAAATGCATTGTGAAACTTGGCTGCTGGGGCCCAGTGGTCAACTGCAACGTACCGAAGCGCGGATGGATGGCTGGCATCGGCGGCTGCCCGAACGTTGGCGGCATCTGTATCGGATGCACCATGCCCGGTTTCCCGGATAAGTTCATGCCCTTCATGGACGAGCCGCCGGGCGCCAAGATTTCTTCTGGAGCTGTGGGTGCCTATGGTCGCGCTATCAGTGCTTTGCGCACGCTCACCCAGGCCACCGTCAACAAGGAACCCAAGTGGCGGCATCCGAGAGCTGAACTGACCACCGGCTATCACCCCAGATCCTACTGAGAGGAGCGATCGTAATGAGCACGATTACCGCACCGACCAAAGAAGTTGCAACCAAGGGCAAGAATCTGGTCGAGATGAACTGGGACCCGATCACTCGCATCGTCGGTAGCCTGGGCATCTTCACCAAAATTGACTTTGCCAACAAGAAGGTCGCGGAGTGCCATAGCACCTCCTCGATCTTCCGCGGATACAGCATCTTCATGAAAGGCAAAGATCCGCGCGACGCGCACTTCATCACCAGCCGCATTTGCGGCATCTGCGGTGACAACCACGCCACCTGCGCCACCTACGCCCAGAACATGGCCTTCGGAGTTCGGCCGCCCGCGATGGCGGAATGGATCGTCAACCTCGGCGAGGCTGCGGAGTACATGTTCGACCACAACATCTTCCAGGACAACCTGGTGGGTGTCGATTTCTGCGAGCAGATGGTGAAGGAAACGAATCCTTCCGTCTATGCCAAGGCAGAGAAAACCCCTGCTCCCCACGCCAACCTGCACGGCTATCGCACCATCGCCGACATCATGAAGGCTCTGAACCCCTTCACCGGCGAGTTCTACCGCGAGGCGCTGCAGATGAGCCGGATGACGCGCGAAATGTTCTGCCTGATGGAAGGCCGCCACGTTCATCCATCCACACTGTATCCCGGCGGCGTAGGAACCGTTCCGACCATCCAACTCTTCACCGACTATCTCGTGCGCCTCATGAAGTATGTCGAGTTCATGAAGAAAGTCGTTCCTCTCCATGACGATATCTTCGACTTCTTCTACGAAGCTCTGCCCGGCTATGAGGAAGTGGGCAAGCGCAGAATCCTTCTGGGGTGCTGGGGTTCGTTCAACAATCCCGCGGTTTGCGATTACACCTACAAGAACATGACGGAGTGGGGCCGCGGCATGTACGTGACCCCCGGCGTGGTTGTGGACGGCAAGCTGGTGACCACCGACCTCGTGGATATCAATCTCAACATCCGCATCCTGCTGGGCAGTTCCTACTACGATGACTGGCAGAATTCCGAGACCTTCGTGAAAACCGATCCGCTCGGCAATCCGGTCGACAAGCATCATCCCTGGAACCAGACCACGATTCCGCGTCCGCAGAAGCGTGATTTCGGCGGCAAATACACCTGGGTCATGTCGCCGCGCTGGTTCGACAAACGTACCGGCGATCATCTGGCGCTCGACACCGGTGGCGGACCGATCGCGCGATTGTGGGCCACGGCACTCGCCGGACTGGTCGACATCGGTTACATCAAGGCCACCGGCAACAGCGTCAAGATGTATCTGCCCAAGACGACGTCGCTGCCCGAAGTCGAGTTCGAGTGGAAAGTGCCCAAGTGGAGCAACGCCATCGAGCGCGACCGCGCCCGAACCTACTTCCAGGTGTACGCCGCCTGCTGCGGCCTGTACTTCATGGAGCAGGCGATGGAAGAGTTGCACGCGGGACGCACTCGAACCTGGACCGACTTCAAGGTTCCGGAGGAAGCCATCGGCTGCGGCTTCCACGAAGCGGTGCGCGGCGTGCTCTCGCATCACGTCGTGATCCGCAGGGGCAAGATCGCCAACTACCACCCGTATCCACCCACGCCGTGGAATGCGAACCCGCGCGATGTTTACGGCACGCCGGGTCCATACGAAGACGCGGTGCAGAACACGCCGATCTTCGAGGAAAACGGTCCTGACAAGTTCAAAGGGATCGACATCATGCGCGCCGTACGCAGCTTCGATCCTTGTCTGCCCTGCGGTGTGCATATGTACCTTGGCAACGGCAAGACGCTGGAGACTCGCCATTCGCCGATGTTTGGTCTCCAGCCTTAACCTCGTGTGGTTGCATCGGCGGGAAGCGGAAGTGCGGCGTTCGAAGCGGAAACGGTTCGATGCCGCGCTTTCGCCCTGCTGTCTGTGAAGGAGGACCGTGCCCGAAGACAAAGACTTCCAGGTCCGTCTGCAAAAACTCGGTTCTCTGCTCCATGACTTGGAGACGATCGCCGATCCTGTTTCCCGATCGGCGGCCAAGGAACTCGTCCAGTTGTTAATGGACCTGCACGGAACCGGTCTTGAGCGGATTCTGGGAATCGTCTTTCAGTCGGGCGAGGCTGGCGGCGAGATTATCGACAAGCTTGGCCGCGACTCCCTGGTGAGCAGCCTGCTCGTGCTCTACGGCCTTCATCCCGAGGAACTTGAGGCCCGCGTCGAGAGAAAGCTTGAACAGATTCGTTCCAAGCTTCACAAAATGGGGGCGCAGGTGAGGCTCGTCAGTGTAAACGGGACCGAAGTGCGAGTGCACGTGGCAATCGACCGCCATTCGTGCGGTTCGACCGCCCGCAGTATCGGCTCGGTTGTGGAAGAAGCGATGTACGAAGCAGCGCCCGATCTCACAACTTTAGTCGTGGAAGGGCTGGAGGAACCTTCCACTTCCGGCTTTGTTGCGTTGGAGAAGCTTTCCACGTCTTCTCCGACAGTGTCCTTACAGGCAACATCGGCGGAGGGGATGGACTAAAGGAAAGTTTGCAGGTCACCTGGAATGACGAGAAGCGAGCAGCTTCGGGACCCGGCAAAAGCATTCGAGACACTGCGCCATTTCGCGCGTAAGCCACAGAAGCGTGTGGAGCATTGCGAGCTATGCAATGTCGCTGTCATCGCCGACCACCCCCATCTGATTGAACTCACCCGGCGCAGAATTGTATGTGCCTGCGATGCCTGCGCGATGCTTTTCAGTGGGAACCCCGGCTCCAAATATCGCCGCGTCCCCCGCCGCGTACGGCTTTTGGCGAATTTCAAAATGTCCGACGCTGAATGGGACAGCCTTCTCATTCCGATCAACCTCGCCTTTTTCACGCAGAGTAGTCTCGATCATCGGGTCAGTGCGCTCTACCCAAGTCCCGCAGGGGCCACCGAATCACTTCTGCCGCTCGAAGCGTGGACGAACATCGTCGAAGCCAACCCGGTTTTGCGCGAGCTTGAGCCCGACGTGGTAGCCCTACTGATCAATCGCGTCGGCCACGCCCGCGGAGCGACTCCCGCGGAATATTATGTCGTGCCCATCGACGCCTGCTACCGCTTGGTCGGCCTGATTCGTCTCCACTGGAAAGGGCTGTCCGGGGGAACCGAAGTGTGGCAGGAAATCGGCAGCTTCTTTGCCGGACTTCGATCCCAGGCAGAAATCGTCAATGAGGGGATTCATGCCTGATCTTGCATTCAAGATCGAAGGCGCGGAGGTGGCCAGGTTCTCGGCTGCTCCCCAAATTGTTTTCAAGCTGCGCGTTACCAACGCCAATCCCGAGGAGATCATCCACTCCGTCGCGCTTCGTGGCCAGATTCAGATTGAGGTGACCCGGCGCAGGTATTCCGAACAGGACCAAAAGAAACTGCGGGATCTCTTCGGCGAGCCCGATCGCTGGAGCCAGACCCTCCGCAACCTGCTCTGGGCGCATGTCAGCGTGAACGTTCCTCCGTTTCAGGGTGGCACTTTGGTCGATGTTCCCGTCCCCTGCACCTTCGACTTCAACGTCGGTGCCACCAAATACTTCCACGGTCTCGGCGAGGGCGATGTCCCTCTTTGTGTGATGTTCAGTGGCACAGTGTTCTACGCGCATGCTGACGGAATCATGCAAGTCGCGCCCATCTCCTGGGACAAAGAGGCCCGCTTCAGCATGCCGGTCAAAGTCTGGCGCGACATGATGGATTTTTACTATCCCGGCAGCGCCTGGATCTGCCTGCGTCGCGACGTTTTCGAGCGCCTCTACGACTACAAGGTGCGCCACGGAATTCCTACTTGGGAGCAGGCCCTGGAAGCCATGCTCGAGGCCGAAGAGGCGGTGCGCTCATGAATCTTGAGCGAGTTGAGCAAATCGCGAAAGCGGTGCTCTACGAGGGATACATGCTTTACCCCTATCGGCCCTCGTCGGTGAAAAACCGCCAGCGTTGGAATTTTGGCGTGGTCTATCCGAACGCCTATAGCGAAATGCAAGACAGCGGCGAGCCCTCCACCATGCGGGCCGAGTTTCTGATTGAGGGCAGTGACCATACCGCGCTGGAAATAAAGTTGCGTTTTTTGCATCTCCGCACCCGGACGAGCGAAGGTACAAATCAGGCAACCGGTGGGTCCTCCCTTCCCGACGGCTGGCAAGAGGCCGTCGAACGCGATGTCAGCCTTCCCCCAACCCCTCTCGCGGACATCGCCACCAAGTCTCTGCATCACGAATTCTCCTTCCCCGACGAAACTCGCTTCGATGCGGAACGTAACGGGGACCGCTCGGTTGCGACCGTGGTGCGAAATCAGGATGCGATCCAGGGCACAGTCGCACTGTCGATCATCCGAATCGGTCCTTGTTTGTTCAAAGCGTCTGTCCTGGTGTGTAACGCGACTCCCCTCAAAAATCCCGCTGCGCACCGGAACGACGCTTTGATGCAATCTCTGGTTTCCACTCACCTCGTTCTTGGAGTCACTGGCGGCGAGTTCGTCTCGCTGCTCGAGCCGCCGGACGCGTTTCAAGACGTCGTCTGCCAGTGTTACAACGTTGGTGTGTGGCCGGTACTGGTCGGCGAAGCGGGACAACGGGACACGATGCTGGCATCCCCCATCATTCTTTATGACTATCCGCAGATTGCCCCGGAAAGCGTCGGCGACCTGTTCGACGGAACGGAAATCGATGAAATCCTCTCGCTCCGCATCATGACCCTGACGGACGAGGAGAAGCGCGAGATTCGAAACTCCGATCAACGCGCGCGCCAGATCCTGGAGAGAACGGACTCCATGCCGGCTGAGCAATTCATGAAGCTTCACGGAGCTGTTCGCAGCCTGCGACCTCTCAAGGAGGATGCCTCGTGAACGAGTGGGAATGGCAGTTGCTCGAGGACAAGACTCCGGTCGATCGCCTTACGATTGACGGCGTCGAGGTGCGAGTCGGCGATGGCGTTCGCCTTTGTCCGCGAAAGGGCGGTGACGTCATGGACATCGCGCTGGCCGGGCAGATTGCCATCATCGAAAGCATCGAGCAGGACTACGAAGGCAAGATTCATGTTTGCGTCGTGCTCGATGACGACCCCGGACGGGAT
>Ga0307478_10000825_pt1 | contig 29475 bp, 13 predicted proteins | sample atmos_gasesECM4C_2_FD_203713 | JGI IMG/M metagenome (GOLD analysis project Ga0307478, IMG submission 203713) | Hardwood forest soil microbial communities from Morgan-Monroe State Forest, Indiana, United States - atmos_gasesECM4C_05 | ecosystem: Environmental > Terrestrial > Soil > Temperate...
AATTCACGAGCACAACGCCGTTGTTCACCGCGTCCAGAATTTGCTGCGAAACCACGCTCGGAGCCTGCCCGTCCGCCAGAATCGTGGTAGTCACCAGCGAAGACGGCAGAAGCGCATTCGCGAGCTGCGCTTCATTCGAAAAATCCACTCCGACGTTTTGGTCGGCTACCACCAGAGCTTGATGCGTCCAACTTCCCGCCGATCCACCCTGCTCGTAGTTCACGATCTTCGAGACCACGAGCGCGGCTTCGTCAGGAGTGCGCGCCGGAATGCGGCCAGTGGGAATCGTCGCGAAGCCGGTCTCCTGGAAATCCGTGAGCCAATCGTCGGAAGCCGTCTTGAACGCCGCCGTTTCGATAATCCTCGTGGGCACGAAATCGAAATCTCCCAGGCCCAGATAGCCGCGCGGATCAAATGACGCGTCACCCAGCAGCAGCACCGACTGCGGCTTTTCGCGCCACTCGGTCGCCGCATAGTAGAGATAAGCGCGCAAAGCAAACGGGCTGCGCTCGCCGTAATTGAAAGCGTCAAAGAGCTGATCCACCGTGACCAGCGCTGCGTCCTGCCGCTGCGATTTGCGCAGGCTCACCAACGGGGCGGCGCTTGCGACAAAATCCGGATGCGTGATGATGATGGATTCCGCGCCCTGCCGCTGCTCGAGCAGACTGCTGGCAGGATGGTAAGTGATCGCCGAGGGCGACGATATCTGGTCCGCGGAAAACGCCACTAAAGTGTGCTGTGCCGCACCCGCAGAGCCAGGCACCGTGACGACGATGTTCCACCCGGAGTTTTCCATATTCGCGGACCCGGCAAGCTGCACGATATTCAGCGGGTCAGTGACGTCGTATACCTGAATCTGCGAGTTCGCGAACCCATTGATCTTCAAATTCTCGCCGCCGGGAGCCGTGGCCTGTAGCCAACCTGAATCCGCCGTATAGCTATGCGGGTATTGCAGCGTGATGGATTGCACCAGGCTCGTATCGTTCTCGCCGTTCAAAGCCGTCAGCGTAACGGTATTCGTTCCTTCCTGGATCATGCCCGGCCCGACCGGGAATGTGCTGGTGTAATTCTGCTGGCCGCTGAAATTCAGCACTCCCACGGCCGAGCCATTCAGCGTCACGCTCACGCTGTGCGGCTGTCCGGTGCTCACTCCTTGCAGCGTGACGGATACTTGCCCCGCAAGGTTCGAGGCCGCGTCGTAGTGAGTGGCCACCAGATCTTGGTCCACCGGTTCCGTGCTGACCAACGCGCCGAAGAAATTATCCGTATTGGGCCCATTGAGCAACGCCGCGAAATAAGTGGTGCGCTGTTCGAGCGTGACCGCCGACAAAAAGCTCTGCACTCCTGACGCGCCCGATCCCTGTAGCCCCGATACCGATATCCGCTTTCCGAATTGTGATCCGTGTATCAACCAATAAACGCGCGTGCCGGAGAACGGCGTGTCAATTCCAGTCCCGTAGAATTCGATGGAATCGGCAGCGGTAAACGCCCCAGATCGTTTGCCCACAATCGCAATCGGTTGCTCGACGCCTTCCGCGAAAAGTTGCAGCATACGAGTATCGCCGCCAAGTTCAAACCCCGCCGCAAGCAGTTGCGCTCGCGTAACCACGTACCAACCTTCGGCGTTCACAGAAATTTTCGCTGCCGCTAAACCATCCAGATAAGCGCTCGTCACTTCGGCCGGAGTCGCCGGGTTGTGCGGCCCTAGTGGCGGCACAGGTCTCGGCAGCGACACCGACGGAGTCGGCGCGCTCGGCCTCCACGGCGTCGCCATCGAGCCAGCAGACGCCGCCAGCGACTTGGTCAGCTGATTCAGTAGCGCAGCTTGCGCAACAGGGCCCGTTTCCGAAATTGTCGAATCGGCGCTCACCGGACCGTGCGTGGTCCGCGCGCCGCTCAAATCCACGTCTTCCAAAACGTACGACGATCCTGGCCCACCATCCGGGTCAACCCACTGATACGTCTTCGCCGTATGCGCCGGCTGCGCGCCGCGCAAGAAGAGCGCGCCGCCCGCGACGAGGGAAGGATCCAGCCGATGCTGTCCCTGGCCATCCTGGCGGTAAATGTGGAAACCGAGATTGCGAATTTCTTCGCGTGTGCGCCATTCAAGCAAGACTCCACCACCAGTGATCGCGTGAGCCTGGAAAGAGGATAGCTGCACCGCGGTAGGCGCTTGAATTGTGGAAATCGTGGACGAGATGTTGTTCGCAAGATTCGGGTCGCTGGTCGTCGCGCCCACGGTAGCGGTGTTGGCTACCAGCGATGACGAACTGAACGTGACCGCTGTCGTATTGATCGTGATGATTGTCAGGGCACCTACGCTCAGCGATCCCAAGCTGCAGCTGACTGTGCCGCCGCTCTGGCTGCATGTTCCTTGCGTCGTGGACACCGAAACAAACGACACGGCGCTCGGCAATGGGTCGGACACTGAAACTCCTTGCGCCACCGCCGGCCCATTGTTCGTCACCTGCAGCGTGTAGGTGAGCGTCGCTCCCTGGTCCACGGGTTCGGGCGAAGCTGTCTTCACGATCGCAACGTCCGCCGACGAGGGCGAGGCGACAATCGTCGTTGCGGTCGCCGTATTATTCGTCACGTTCACATCATTCGTTGTGGGAGCTATCGTCGCCGTATTTGTGATCGTTGTCCCCGATGCCGTGCTGGAATTCACTTTCACCACCAGCTTGAGCTGCACGTTCGCGCCGGAAGCAACAGCCGCGCCCGAACAAACTCCACCGGTGCCCGGGCAGCAACTGATCGCTCCGGTACCGCCGACGGCGGGAAGGGTGGGACAAGTGACGCCAGCAGGAATCGTCAGCGAAACAAACGTGGTATTCGCCGGCACCGTGTCCGTATAGACCACATTGCTCGCGGAGTTCGGCCCGTTGTTCGCGAAATTCAGTGTGTAGCTGATGTTGTTTCCAGGCGTAACCGGATTCGGCGCTCCCGTCTTGGTTACGCTCAGATCGTATTGCCCAGCACCCGCCACGATGACGTTGGCCGTCGCCGTATTGCTCGATGGATTCGAGTCCGGCGTCGCGGTCGATGTGCTGGCTGTATCAGATATGATCGTGCCGGAGGCTGTCCCGGACCCTACAGTCACAACCAGAGTAAAGGTTGACGTCGCGCCAGAAGGCAGCGCAGCGATCGTGCAAGTTACCTTCCCGCCCGAGCCGGGACTTGGGCAACTCCACGCTGTTCCAGTCTGCGCGAACGAAAGGAATGTCGTATTCGTGGGAATCGCGTCGTTGAAGGTCACCGTCGTCGTCGCCGACGGCCCGTTGTTCGTCACAGTGATGACGTAGGTGATGTTGTTCCCGGCTTGCACGGGATTCGGCGAGGCGGAATTGGTGACGACGATGTTGGCAGTGTTTGCCGCGGCCACCAGCGTCACCACCGTCGCCGTGTTATTCGCCAGGTTTGGATCGCTCGATCCGGACGTCACCGCATCCGTATCCGTTATTTGCGTGCCGCTTACGGTACCCGGAACCACCGTCACAACCAGCGTGAACGTCCCCATCGCTCCAATCGCAACATCCGGATTCGTGCAGTTGATATTTCCAGACGCACCGACCGCCGGCGTAGTGCAACTCCATCCCGTCGCGACGGCAAGTGATTGAAAGGTCGTATTGCCGGGGACCGCTTCGCTGAAAGAGGCGTTGATGGCATCGAGCGGACCGTTATTGGTTACTGTCTGCGTGTAGGTGATGGTGTTTCCCGGGATCACCGGATTGGGACTACCGGCATTCGTCACGGCCAAATCGGCGCCCGCGCAATACGCGCCCGATTGCGTGCCGGGTGTTTCCGTTATGGAAAATCCGGTTGTCGAAACACCGGGTTGTCCACTCGTCGCGCCATACGGATCGTTTGCCAGCGTGGTCCATCCTGGAATACCGCCGCTGACGTTTACGCTCCCCGGCATCGAGGACGTGAACACAACGCCACCGCCGCCGCCCGCGCCGGGACCGTGCCGGTTATCTGGGAATGGAGTGCCGGCCGCTTGTTCGGGCCAAGTGATTCCCCCGTTTCCGCCCACTGCGCTTGCGGATAGTCCGCTTAAGCCGCCGCTATTTGCAAACACGAGCACCGTGCCGCCTGCTCCGCCGCCACCGCCGCCATCGTTCTCCGTCTCCAGTGCTGCTTGGCCGTTGGAGGTAATTGTTCCAGTGCCCACGACCGAGCCGGTGCGAATAATGACGATGCCGCCTCCCGCGGTTCCGCTGCTATTGATTCCGGTGCACGGCGTGGGACAAGTGTTGCTGGTGCTTCCGCCTGTGTCCGTGCTCGGATTCCAGAACGAACCGTTATTCGTGGTTCCCGCGCCGCCCCCACCGCCCATAACCAGCGCGCTCGTAGTTGCGGGGAAAGCTTTCCCGCCAAATCCTCCCACCAAGCCCGCGCTATTCCACGCGAATCCGCCGTTGCCGCCGGTGCCGCCGTTGGCGCCGCCGCCGCCGCCGTCGTTCTGATCGTTCGCGGTTGGATGAGCATCGGTGGCACCGCCAGCGGCATTGCCCGGTGCACCGCGAGCGAAACTTCCGCTGGGATAACCTTCATTACCCGTATTCGTCGCCGCAGTTAGAGTGGCGTTGGCAACGAATTTTGGCGTGCCCGCAATGCCTTCGCCCTTCGACCCGTTCGTTGTTTGCGTCGAAAGCGTGACGTAATCAGTGGACAGAGGCGTCGGAGGCGTCGTTGCAGCGGTGTAGATCTCACCCGCTCCGCCGCGGAATCCCTGCGCATCCATGGCTACGGTGCCGCCGAGTGTGAGTTGCGATGCAACGTCCAACGCTAGGACGCCGCCGGTCACTCCGTTCCAGGGCATTGCGATCAGTCCCGAACTCAGAGTTGCCGAGGTGTACTGTGGCACGCGGATCACCTGGAAAGTCGCTTGTCCCGCGGTCGGATTCGTTGCCGGCGTCGCGGCAGCATTCACATACGTGTTAAGCAAACTAGCGTTGGCGCCCGTTCCGGTAAAAGTGAGCGTGCCGCCCGTCACCGGCACGGCGCTGGTGGCCGTGACGAACTCGAATAGCCCCGAGCTGCCAAGATTCGTCGCGCCGTAACCCGGATCGCCTGGAACGTTGTCTCCGTACGCACCTGTATTGGCCGGATTGATCGTCGCGTCTTGCATCTGGATGATCAGCAGTAAATCGCCGACCGCGATGGGCGTTTGCGCCCCGTTGGCCGCTGCGGCTCCCAGCACAACCTGTGCCGGATTCACACCGGCGCTAAGCGTGCCGACACCGGCGCCCGGCGGATAGTACGCGTTCACGACACCGTTCAGTGTGCCACCTGCGCCATCTTTCCCCGGCGTTGCGCAGACCAGAGGCTGCGCTACAGTCAAGAGCGTCACCGAATTATTCGCGGCGACCGGGTCAGTTCCGGTGGTCGCGACGCTCGCGACGTTCGACATTGTTGTCGCCGCAGCCGGAGTGGTGCCGGTAATGGTAACGGTTATCGGCGTTGCGAGCGGATACGCCACCGTCCCAAGCGTGCAGGTAATCACGCCACCGGAAGGCGCGCCGCAGGTTCCCGCGCTGGTGACGGCGGATGCATTCGTGAGCGTGGCGGGCAAAGTATCCGTTAGCGTCACGCCCGCGGCGGATGCCAGCCCCAGATTCGTGACCTGAATCGTGTAGGAGATCGCCGACGAAATAAAAACTGGCGTCGGGTTCGCGGTCATAGAGACAGCGAGGTCGGAATCACCGGTGGTCTCGACCAACACCGAGGTCGATGTAGCGTTGTTCGTCGGTACCGGGTCGGTGGTTTGGGAAGTCACATCCGCGGAATTCACGATGGTGGTTCCGGCAGCCGGAGCGTTCGTGCCCGAATTCACGGTCACCACAAACGTAAACGGCGTAGCAGTTGTGGCGCTCGCGAAGGCGGCACCATTCGTACAGATGATTTGACCGGTGTTGCCAACGGCGGGCGTAGTGCACGTCCACCCCGTAGGCGCCGTCATCGACGCGAATGTCGTATTCGGCGGGGTCTGTTGATACAGCACGGCGGTCGTGGCCGCGTTTGGACCGTTGTTCGTTACCGATTCGGTGTACGTAATCGTCGAGCCTGGTGCGATTGCCGCCGCGGAAGCCGCCTGCGTCATTCCGAGGTCCGCGCCTTGCACGGTCACCGAAGCCGTTGCGGTGTTGTTTGCCGGATTCGGATCGGTGCCCGTCTCGCTGATCGTAACCGAGTTCATGATCGTGGATCCAACGACCGCTTCAGGACTCACGGAGACGACGACCGTGAAATTCACCGACGTCGAAGCGTTAAAGTTTCCGTTCGCAGTGCACGTAATCGCTCCGGTCGCTCCCACCGCAGGCGTCGTCCCACAAGTCCAGCCTGCCGGAGGTGTCGCGGACACGAATAGCGTGTGGGCTGGTGTGTTTTGGCTCAGCGTTGCGCCGAACGCGGTCGCCGTGGTGCTGTTGTTCGTTACTGTTTCCGTGTAAGTGATGTTCGCACCGGTCGCCACGGGATTGGGTGCCACTGTCTCCGTCACAGAAAGGTCAGGCCCGGGCGCCACTGTGACGACATTGGAAACAAGCGTATTGTTCGCGGGAATTGGATCGGTCGTCGTCGAGTTGATGCTCGCAGAATTGGTAATCGTTGTGCCCGAAGGCGTTCCCGGATTAATTTGCACCACGTAGGTAAAGGTGGCCGTGCGGGTGTTGTTCATGTTTGTGGCGCGGGTGCAGGTGCTCAAACCCGTAGCGCCTACGGCCGGATTGGTGCAGTTCCAGGTGCCAGTTCCGCCGGTCATCGCCATCGAGACAAACGTGGTATTCGCAGGAGTCGTGTCGGTCACGGAAGGCGTGGTGGCGGCGTTGGGACCGTTATTGATCACCGTGATCGTGTAAGTGATCTGTCCACCGGGCGGAATCGTAGTGGGAGCTGACGCCGTGTCCACCGTCGTCTGCAAGTCAGCCTGGGCGGCTGCTGGCGCGGCGTACAAGAACAACGCGAGGACTAGAAATACGAATGGCGCGGCGATAAATCGCGCCCGCGGCGCGCGGTGCGCGACCGCTAGCAGCGCCCGGCGCGTTTTCGCGCGAATGGCGTGCAACACCTTGGTTCCCGGCGCGGCGAGCGAAATCTTGCGCTGGTTACGTTCGATCGAGATAACTTTGCCCAGCACCATTTCTGAGGGAGCATCATTCTGCATTCCGGCGTCGCCGCGCGTAACGATCTTGCTCGTCGTTGCGTCGCGGCCAACCACGCGATGCAGCCGGAAACCCGCACGGCCGCGTGCCAGCACGATATCGCCTCGCTCGGGCTCTCCCGAGGAAATGGGCGCCACCTCCACCATGTCTCCGTGCCGCACGTTGGGCTGCATGCTTTGTCCGCAAGCCTGAAAACGCATCGTCAATCCGCGCTGCAGTGTCGCCGCGCACACGAGCGCAAATTGTTGGGAGTTGCTCCTCCCGGGCGTCTTAGGCTCCCGCACGGCAAACCGCCTCCACCGCGGTGAAATCCGGAACGAATGAAAAACCGAAACATGGCACGCTCGTTGTGACGGCGTGAAAAAATTTCAGCGCTGCGGATAGCCCGTCGGGCGAATGGTGCGGCACGAAACTGCGCGCGAACAGTTCCGCCGTGCCTTCCGCTATGCCGAGGGGACGCAGTTCGTTCGCTTTCCCGTGCTGCAACACAAAAATCGCATCCAACGGATGCTGCGCCGCCTCGGCGATACCTGCATCGCCATGCCACGGCGTGCCGTACATTTGAATGCGGCCGTTCTCCTGACGCAGAATGATGCGGTCGTCGCTCAGCACGCGCGACGCGCGATGCTTCGACCACAACCGCGCCGAAGTGCTCTTACCCGCTCCCGAGTGGCCGGTAAGCAGCATGCCTCGCCCGTCTGGCGCGATAACCCCGCAGCCATGAACTTCCACGCCCTGGCCCATCGCCAGGCGATGAATCCACAAAAGCTCGTCCAGCGGATATTCCAGCGGATTCACGGGCTGGTCGGCGGCGAAATATTCGCGCGACAACTCGATGCGCCCCGTCTTGAAATCCGCCGCCACCGTGGCCTGCTTGTACGGCAGAGGGCCAATATTCTTTGAAGTGAATCGAAAGCAATAGCCCTCGGAATTGCGAAACAACTTCCATAGACCGCCGGAATCAAACACGAGCTCGCCGGGAGCCGAATCAAACCGTTCGGCGAAGCCAACTTCGAATTCCAGGTCGCACGTTTCGTCGCTAATGAGAAACTCGTTCAACTGCTCGTCTGCCACTAGAAGTGGCCCGCCTAGAACTGACGTCACGCCCAGCGAAATGCCGCCAATGCGCGCTGCAAGGCGCGACGATGCGCCGACGGCGCGAGAATTTTCGGGACTTGGTTGGGCATTCATGGTCGCCGCTTCATGACCCAAAGGCCATGCAGCCACCAACGGCAACGCCGCAGCCCGGCGCCGCAGGTCCTGCGGACGATGGCGTCTTGCAGTGGCCGAGGACCGCCTCATCCGGCCGCAAGCTGACGCGCACGACCTTCGGAGCCTCGTATGGCTTGCGCTCTGGTTGCGGATCGTTCATTGGTGATTCGCTGCTCATCGGTGCGCTCCGCAGGAGCCACAACCGCTGCCGCAAGCTGAACTTTGCTGCAGAATCGGCAGCACGGACGCGGGCTGCATCGGCGTCCACGAGCCGACGTCAACGTCGCCTTTGCGAATGCGTTCAGCCGAGCGCTGCAATTTCGTGTGCGCAACGCCACCCGCGCAACATTCGCAGTCACCGTGCTGGGGCACTTCAATCCCGAGCGCCATCGCGCGCAAGTGAGCGACTTCGCACAAGAACTCGACGGGTGATTCGGCGTCGCCCTTTTCCAATTCGCCGTTCGCCGCGCACATGCCGCAAAGAGTCTTGATCCGGCAGGCGTCGCACTTGCTCTGACGGGTTTTCTTCTTGCTTCGGACGCGCGCGAGGAAGCCGTCCCAGCCGGCACGGAAGTTTCCCGAGCGCCAGCTATAGGTTTCCTGGTGCGAGAGGACGCAGATGCTGATTTCGCCGTAGGGATCGATGGCGCATGAGGTGAGACCGCCGCCGCAGACGTACACGTTGTCGGACTTGAACGTGTCGGCGGGTAACGCCAGGTCGCGGTCCATTAATTTCAGGTATTCGGCGCGGCGGCGCGGCTCGTGCAGGTCGAGTGCAACTGCATCCTCGGAAGTGAGGCGCACTTCCACCGGGCTTTGTGAACAGTCAATCCGCGGATTCACGAGCGGATCGAATTTGAAGTCCACGCCGAAATCTTCTTCCGCCATGCGCTGCATTTCGTACACTTCGTGGCGGTTGATCGTCGTGGGAACTGTCTTCAGCTTCAGCGGCAGATTGCGTTCCATGAGCAGGCGGATGCCGCGCATGCAGCGGTCGTACGATCCCGGAATTTGTGTGAGCGATTCGTAGGTTTCGCGGGTGGCGCCGTAGAGGGTGATCTCGATAGCGAAGGGCGGATATTCCACCAGGAAGTCGGCGACGCGCTCGGTGAGCATCGTGCCGTTGGTGAAAAGCGTGATGAGGAAGCCCTTCGATTTGGCGTATGCGTAGATGTCCAGGAAATCCGCGCGGGCGAAAATCTCACCGCCGGTGAAGAGGATCCAGAGGCAGCCCTCGGCGGCGAGTTCATCGAGAAGCCGGCGGTATTCTTCGAGCGACAGCTCGGAATTGCGGGCGGCCTTATCGGACATCGGAAGGTTGTTGTAGCAGTGGCGGCATTCGAGCGGACAACGGCGCGTGACTTCGATGGACACTTCCATCGGTACGCGTTTGCCGGACGTGCGCTGATGCACGCCCAGACTGAATGCACTGTAGGTAGCTTCGTTCATCCCAAGTATCCAGCCGCCTAAGCTGGACGACGATTGCATGCCGGTTCAGGCAGGCTCGATTAATCCTTCCGCACTGAGTTCCTTCAGGAATGCATCGGCGTCCGCGGTGGCCTGCTCGCGGGACAAGCCGTACTGCGATTGAAGGTGAGACACCAACTGGGCCGGTTCCAAGCCCTTTTCGATGAGCGACCAAAGCAGCGTGCCGGCTTCGTTGAAGGTGTAAATGGAGTTCAGATCGGCGACGCCGCGACGAATCGGGACCACAATCGCTTCATCCGCGACAACTCGCGAGACAACGTTCGAGCTGCGACGCAACCGCGTCGCGGCAGTATCTCCCAAGACAGCCATACCACCACCCAAGGCCTAGTTTTGTAGTTGCATTCCAGTTACTGCGAGTGCGCCTGGGGTTAACTTAAATGGCATGGGGAGCCGACTCAACCCGAATGTATGCGCGGTGTGCCAAAGTGCTAAACGATGGCGAGTATGGAACGTGGCCAGCGAAATATCTGACCTTGCGGACAGGTGGAAGGCTGCAGCAACCCGGAGCCTCTAACTCGAAGGCGAAGAATGCTTTAGGCTCCGGGCGTCGCTCACGACGACGAATCAGTTTTGCGGTGCTGACGGCGTGGCCGGGATCGGTGTGGTGCCCGGTTTGATCTGCGGCTTGATCGAAAGCAGCTCGACGTCAAAGACAATCGTCGCGTCTGGGCCGATATCATTGCCGGCTCCACGGTCACCGTAGGCCAAATCCGGCGGGATGAAGAGCTGCCACTTCGAGCCTACCGGCATCAATTGCAGCGCTTCCGACCAGCCCTTGATGACGCGGCCGACAGGAATTTCGATGGGTTGCCCGTGTTTGGCGGAGCTATCGAATTCGGTGCCATTGAGGAGCGTGCCACGATAATTGCAAAGGACGGAATCCTCGGCGGTTGGTTTGGGTCCAGTGCCTTCCGTCAGGATCTTGTACTGCAGGCCGCTTGGCAAGGCGACGACGCCGGGTTTGGTTTTGTTCTCGGCGAGGAACGCGTCGCCTTCTTTCTTGTTGGCCACCGCTGCGACCTGCGCCTTCTCCTCCTGTGCCTTGCGCGCCTGGGCCTGAATCGCGGTTAGCGCGGCTTTGGCTTGGTCGTCGGTGAGGAGCGTCTTGCCTCCGGCGAGGGCGTCTTTCAGGCCGCGCGCGAGGATATCGGGGTCCACGTCCACGGACTGGCGGCGGATGCTCGTGCCGACGTTCATTCCGATGGCGTAGCTGGCTTTTTGTTTATCGGTGGTCAGGACCAGCGGGGCTGCGGCTTTCGCCGGGGTGTGGTGAGTGGCAGTGCCGCTCTTCGGGGCGCCTTGGGTATTGGATGCCGCGGCGGAGGAAGATTTCGCCGGGGCTGTTTGCGTGGTGGCCGCGGGTTGTTGTGAGTTCGATGGCGCAGTGTTTTGAGCGGAAGAGATGCCAGCCAGGGCCAATACCGCCGCGAGGGCAATCGTTAACGCGCAAATTGTCTTATTTAGTGTTTTTTGCATGCAGATATTCTCGCATTGGTTGGACGCATGCGCAAACGGCGAGTGCGGTGATGCGTGAATCGTGATTCATGGCGCGGGTTGTGGTGCGAGATTTTGTGCTGCTGAATATCGCGTTTTTGTGCCGATTAGAACGCGGTGCGATCGTTTGTTTTGAGAGGTTTACGTCGTTTTCTAATATCTGCCATTGTCGATTAGAAACATTGTGCGGCGGGCGATCCGGGTCTGCGATTTGGCGTTGGCGGCTTGCGGAAGACTGTAAGAAATGACGATTAGAAAGTGAGTCGACTGTTTGTTTCCTGTGAGATACAGCGTTTTCCAAGAGCGGAGTGTGACGATTAGAAGGCCGGTGATTCGCGATTTGTGAATCTTGATTCGTGACGTGCGGCGCGCGATTCGCGGTCCGCAAAGCGGGGATCGAGTTGTGAGGATCAGAAAAGGCGAGATTTGTGATGCTCGAAGTGGCAGAAAGTTGGCGATTGATTTGAGGTGCGGGTGTTTGTTTTGTAGGAGTTATAGTGATTTCTAATCGGCGGGATTGGCGATTGATTTTGGTATGTTTCCTGGGGATGTAACATCGCGGTTGGACATGTTTCATCGCTTGTAACATCGGTAAGCAGTTTTCTGAAGGCGCCGCTTTCCCTCTTGGCCTGATGCCCTGCTCTTTCGTCATCGACGTCGTCTGCATAGTGCCTTCTTAGGAAGCTGGAAAACTGCCCCGACTCACGTTAACACATTTTCGGTTTATTTACTAGTCGTGGAACTACTTTTAATTGTAACTACTTGAGAGGATGGGACGTAGGCGGTGTGTACTGCGGGATGCGCGGGACTGCGCCGCCCATGCGAACCGAGGGCCCGAGAGGTAGGGCTTCACGTCTTGCCATGCACCCTTTGCGAACCGCGCAAAGGGATGCGGCACACTCAAAATCCAAAAGGGGGTCGCGCGCCCGCGGTAAGAGTGTGAGCGGCTCGCGCGATGCACCGAATGATCGGCCACACGCCGGCTCTCTGCTTACAACGATGCAGAGCCTGGGGCGGCAGCGCCATCCACTGGCTGGAAGTTGATGCGTTTCAAGAGATCCTGAAACTGGGGATCGCCATGAAGATCTCGAAAGTTAACCCAAACTCCCATACTCATCATTATGTATTCGTGGCGCTGATAGGCCTTCTCGAGAAAGTCGAGCGCCTCTTTGTTGCGGTCCAGCTTGACCAGGGTATCGGCGATCAAGAAAGCGCCGGCGCGGCCTTCGCGAAAATCCGCTTGCTGATCGCGCAAGCGCATTTCCAGCATCGCCCGCGCGCCGGCCTTTTGCAGAGTGTCGCGCAATGCAGCAATTTCGACAGCGGATCGCTGGTCGTGAGAGAGCGCCGCGACCTTGGCTGACTCATCGAGCCAATCGTCGTACTGACCTTGAGCAAAATAGCTGTTGGCCAGGTAGGAATGCGGAGAAAGAAACGACGGATCCGCATTTTCCAGATCCTGGAGCACGGCGATAGCTTCTTGTTGCTGTCCGCTATTCAAAAGAAGCTGGGCGCGATCAGCGGCGATGGAAGACGATGCGGGGTTCAGTCGGCGCGCGTGTTCGATTTCGCCAAGGGCCTCCTGATGGCGGCCCATGGCGGAGAGCGCGGTGGCGTACCAGTGGTGAGCCTCCGCATCGTTCGGATCCAGCGCAATGGCGCGGCGGAATTCGCGCTCGGCCCCGGGCGCGTCCCAGTTCCAATAAAAATAGGCGAACGCGAGAGCGCGATGGCCCTCGGCGAGCGAATCGTCGAGGGCGACGGCTTTCTTGGCATCCGTAATCGCGAGAGGGAAAGCCTGGCTTCCGGGCATGTCCGAGTATTCACGCAAGAGGTTGTAGCAATCGGCCGAGCCTGCATAACCTTTGGCGAACGTGGGATCCACGTGGGTGGATTTAGTGAAATCGTCAAGAGCCTCGCTGAGATCCGACCCGGTTCTCTTATTCCAGTGATAGCGACCTTGAAGATATAGCTCGTCAGCTTGCTGGCGGGCAGTGGAAGCGCCAATTGGCGAGGAAGCCGGCGCGGGATGCGCCGCGACCGTGCGCCACGACTCGCGATATGCAACTACGAGCAGCGCCAGAGCCACCAATGCGACGGCTGTAGCTATCTCCCCCCTGTATCGCCGAAACCACAATGGAATCTCGTGAGGGGGCCACGGTTCGAGAGCCGGCGTGCGGGGTGGGTTCGATTCCGCCAGCGCTTTTGCAGGAGGTTTCAGAGCATCTGTCTCCTGGATGTCCTGCGGTTCCGCAGACAGCAGCCACGCTGCCAGTTCGTCGGTGTAGGCGAACACGCGACCGCGCTCGCCGCCCGGCATACGGCGCACCGGCAAGCCGCGTTCTTTTTCCCAACGATTGACGGTGCGCTCATTGCGGCCGAAAAAAGCGGCAATTTCTTTCCAAGAATCCAAGCGCTTACGGCCGTCTGGTGTGATGAGTTCAGCCAATGTCGTGAAATGTCCGTTATTGCCGGGCAAAACCAGTTGCGGGAGCGTACCACAAAGCCCGATTGTGTGTCATCGCAAACAGGGTCGCGACCCAAGTTGCGTCCGGGCTGAGTAGCGCGAGGCGCGCCAGCCCGGACACAAAGATTAATTCTGGAGGTTACTGATGAAACCGCTATTTGCAGGGCTGTGCGTACTGGGCTTCCTGACGTTGATGGCAATCACGCCACCAGCTCTGGCGCAAACAGCGGAAAGAACCGTGGGACCGTTCAATTACGACGTCAGCAAGGAAGTAACGGTGAGCGGCACCGTATCGAGGATGGTGAAGGGCTCGGCGCCGGGGATGATCGCGGGCGGCCATCTGGTACTGGAGACGGCCACGGGAGAGGTAGACGCAAGTTTGGGCCAGTTTGCGTTTCGAGGAAAAGGAGCCCTGACGGTTTCCGTCGGCGAGCATGTGGAAGTCACCGGAGTGATGAGGACGCTTAAGGACGCGGATGTGTTTGTGGCGCGCACGGTGAAAGTGGGCGAGCAGGTCTACGTGATTCGGAACGAGCACGGCATTCCGGTATCACCACAGTCACGCGAGAGAGCAAGCGGACAGGCAACGACAAACGGGGAGACGCTATGAATCGCAAGGCTTGCTGGAGCGTTGTGGCTTTGATTTGCGTGGTGGGATTTGCCGGGTGCAGCTCGGGGAGCAAAAAGTCTGTTGAAACGATCACAGCCACGAGCGGGACACCGCAAAGCGCGACGATCAGTACGGCATTTGAAGCGCCGCTGGTGGCGACGGTGATGAACGGCGGCGCGGCGGTGAGCGGCGTAACGGTGACGTTCGCGGCTCCGGCGACGGGGGCGAGCGGGACATTCGCCGGCGGGGCGAATACCGCCATGACCAACGCCAGTGGTGTAGCCACCTCCGCGGTGTTTACGGCAAATGCGACGGCTGGCGCTTATATGGTGACAGCGACAGCGACCGGAATCACGACAGGGGCGACCTTCAGCCTGACGAATAATGCAGGCGCGGCGGCGAAAATCACAGCGACCGGCGGAACGCCACAGAGCGCGCAGGCCACGGCGGCATTTGCGATGCCGCTGGTTGCGACGGTGGTAGACAGCGGCAACAATCCCGTGAGTGGAGTGGTAGTGACGTTTACAGCGCCGACGACTGGAGCGAGCGGCACGTTTGCGGGCGGGACGAAGACGGCGACAACGAACTCGAGCGGAGTGGCTACGTCGGCAGTATTTACGGCGAATGCAACGGTGGGAGGACCTTACAACGTGGTGGCAACAGTACCCGGAGTGACGGCAGGGGCCAATTTCGCTCTCACGAATACGACTCCGGCACCGGAAGCGATCGCAGCGACGAGCGGAACGCCACAAAGCGCGATGGTCAGCACGGCATTTGCGGCGCCACTGGTAGCGACGGTGACGAAAGCAGGGTCAGGATTGAGCGGGGTGGTGGTGACGTTCACGGCGCCAGCTAGCGGAGCCAGTGGAACGTTTGCCGGCGGGTTGAACACGGCGACGACGAATTCAAATGGTGTGGCGACTTCGGCAGTGTTCACCGCGAACGCCACCGTGGGGGGACCTTACACAGTGACCGCTTCGGTGTCGGGAGTTGCGACGCCAGCCAACTTCAGTCTGACGAATACGGCTGCGGCACCTGAAACAATCGCGGCGACGAGCGGAACTCCGCAAAGCGCGACAGTGAGCACGGCATTCGCCGCGCCGCTGGTAGCGACCGTGACGAAAGGCGGGACGGGAGTAAGCGGCGTGGTGGTGACGTTTACGCCGCCGGCCAGCGGAGCCAGCGGGACATTTGCGGGCGGAGTGAATACGGCGACGACGAACGGGAGCGGTGTGGCGACATCGGCGGTGTTTACCGCGAATGCCACGGCTGGAGGACCATATACGGTGACGGCCACGGCAACGGGGATTGCGACGCCGGCGGACTTCAGCCTGACAAATACTTCGGCGACGAGCTCGACGAAGAATTTTGTTTTCTATATGAGCGGGTCGGAAGCGATCAATAACACGCAAGGCACAAATTTTTACGGGCTGGCGGGAGCCGTGACGATTAACATGACAACCGGAGCGGTGACCGGAGGCGAGCAGGACTATAACGACGCGTTCGGACTGACATCCCCTGCCGGCGGCGACAAGATTACGGGCGGGACGCTGACGCTGAACGGGAGCGGAGGCCAAGGTACGCTGACGCTGATCACAGACAACGCGAGCCTCGGCAATAAAGGGACGGAAACGCTGGCGGTGCAGTTTGTGAATGTGAATCATGCGATGGTGGTGCAGTTCGATGGGACGGCTACATCCAGCGGAAGCATGGACCTGCAAACTTTGCCGAGTACGCTGGCTACGCACTTTGCGTTCACGTTTTCGGGAGTGGATCCGTCGTACAACACGACGGCGGTTGGCGGCGTGTTCTCGGTGAGCGGGACGACCTTCGCGTCAAAATTCGACGCGAACAACAACGGCACCATCCTGACGAATCAAACAGTGACTGGCACGATCTCGAGTTTTGACACTTTCGGGCGCGGCAAGATCACCGGAACGCCCTTCGCGGTGACGGTGGTGTACTACGCGGTCAGCTCCGAAGTCGTGCGAATGATTGACATGGACGCTGATGATTCGGCGGTCGGGTCGGCATTCGGCCAAGGCAGCGGCACTTTCAACAATGCGTCGCTGGGGACATCGGTTTTGGGACTTGCGGGGAACCCGTTCAGCAGTCAGTACGCGGCGATCGGAATGTTCACGACGAGCAGCACGTCGTCGTCGCCTGCCGATTTCTCCGGCGTGGGCGATGACAACGAACTCGGCAACGGATTCAACACGTTCGCTGCGGCGTTTTCGGGAACCTATTCGATTGCGAGCGATGGGTATGGGAGCTTGACTGTGACCTCGAAGACGCTAGGAGATGTCGCCAACCTGGGGGTTTATATGACCGATCCGTCGCTGAATCTGAACGATCCGAACAACACGACGAGCGGACAGGGAGGCGCGGTGCTGCTCGAATTGGATCCGATCCTGGCGTCCGGGACGGGAGTGGTGACTCCGCAAACGAGCACTTCGAGCGCGGGCTTCAGCGGCAACTACGCGGTTGGGGTGCAAGACTTCAACGAGTTCAACGGAGCGTGCCTCCAGTGCGAATTTGATTTTGTGGCACAGGGCACGATGACGGGCGGGAATTTGAGCCTGACTGGACTGATCAGCGATCCGTTCTTCACGTTGACCGCGAGCGGGACGGATCCGGGAGTCACATTTACGGGAGCGCCGCTGGCGGACGCGCAACACGCGGGACGGTACACGATGTCACAAACCAACACGCCGGGAAACCCGCTGATGGTGACTATCGGCGCGAACTCCGGGGTATTCGATCTGTCGATATTCCAAGCGAGCGGGAAATTATTGTATTGGATGGAGACGGACGACAACGCCGTGTGGTTTGGCGCGATGGAACAGCAGGGATCGTTGACGGGATTGCCTGCGGCGGTGAAGGCGGCGAGCAAGACACAGTAATTTTGGCCGAGTGGGCCAGGTGCGAGGGTGGTCGGGGTTTGACTGCGCTACGCTCGTCAGCAGGCGGATTCGCCGGTTTGGCTTATGGGTTCTAGTGGCAGGGCGCTGGTGACGCGCAGTTGTTCGTTTGCGGCTTGCGGTTCCGGGGCTTCGCGGCGTTGCAGGAATGGGGCCCAGGTTTCGGCGATGGTGCAGGGGAGATGGACTGGTTGCAGGCGCACCAGCGGCAGCGGTAGCGCGGATTCCAGTAAGCGGCGTGCGCGCGGGCTGTTGGTCAGGTGGAAATGTTCGCGGAGGATGTGGCGCAGCCATTCGTCTTCGTTGCCGCGGATCGCGTCATGATTTGCGATTGACTCGTCGGCAGAGCGGGCGGGTCTTAGACCCGCCCCTACAACGGCTTTCGAATTTGTAGTTCCTTCCAGCGCAGCCCGCTCTTCATCCACCGACTCTTCTCGGTCGTCGATTTCTGCTGGTCTTACGAATTCGCGATTGTAATTTTCTTCGTGCAACGCGTCGCGGAGGATGTAGGTGAGGCCGCCGGTCATTCCGGAGCCCAGGTTCATTCCTGCTGGGCCAAGGATTATGACTACTCCTGCGGTCATGTATTCGCAGCCGTGATGGCCTACTCCTTCGACTACTGCTAGGGCGCCGCTATTTCTTACGGCGAAGCGTTCGCCTGCGCGACCGGCGATGAAAAGTTTTCCGCTTGTTGCGCCGTAGAGGACGGTGTTGCCTGCGAGTACGTCGCCGCGTTGGGCGGCTGCTGCTCCGGCGCTGACGGCTATGGTGCCGCCGCTGAGGCTCTTGCCTACGTAATCGTTGGCGTCGCCGAAAAGTTTGAAGCGGAGGCCGGGGATCAGGAAAGCGCCGAAACTTTGTCCGGCGGAGCCGCGGAATTCGCATTGGACGGTTTTGCCTGCGAGGCCGTCGAAATTGGTGCGGCGGAGGATGTAGCCGCTGAGATGCGCGCCGACGCTGCGGTCGGCGTTGCAGATGGGCAGAAATTGCTGGAGCGGAGCGGGCTTGTGGCGATCGACGCCGCCGACGAGTTTGCGGCGAATGTCCATGGCGCTTTCGGGGAGTTCGATTTCGATAGGCGCGCTGACCGCGGGGCGATGCGGATGAAGTTGCGTGGCGATGGCTTTGATGGGCTTGAGCAGCGGACCGAGCGAGCGTTCGGCCCATTCGTTGCGCGGGCGCAATTTTGAGGCGTTGCCGATGATGGTGCTGAGCGAGCGAACGCCGAGACTCGCCATGCGTTCGCGGACTTCTTCTGCTACTCCGTGGAAATAGGACATCACCATTTCGGGTTTGCCGGTGAACCGCGCGCGGAGATTTTCGTTTTGCGTGGCGATGCCGACGGGGCAAGTATTTAGGTGGCATTGGCGCGCCATAACGCAACCGATGGCGAGAAGAGTGGCGGTGCCGAAACCGAATTCGTCTGCGCCGAGGAGCGCGGCGATCAGGACGTCGCGGCCGAATTTGAAGCCGCCATCGGTGCGGAGGCGGACGCGGTCGCGGAAACCGGCGCGGAGGAGCGCGGAGTGCGCGTCGCGGAGACCGATTTCCCAGGGCAAGCCGGTATTTTTGATCGACGTGAGCGGCGACGCGCCGGTGCCGCCGTCGAAGCCCGCGATGGTGATGACGTCCGCGCCGGCTTTGGCTACGCCCGCGGCGATGATGCCTACTCCCGCGCCGGAGACAAGCTTTACGCCGATGCGGTCGGCGGGATTGACGGCACGTAAGTCGTAAATTAGTTGCGCGAGATCCTCGATGCTGTAGATGTCGTGATGCGGCGGCGGAGAAATCAGCGACATGCCGGGGACGGCGTGGCGGAGGCGCGCGATATAGGCGTTCACTTTGACCGCCGGAAGTTGGCCGCCTTCACCGGGTTTGGAGCCTTGCGCCATTTTGATTTCGAGTTCGTCGGCGCGGCAGAGATATTCGGCGGTGACTCCGAAGCGGGCGGATGCGACTTGTTTGACGCGATTGGCGGCTGCGGGGTCGAAGCGATAGAGGCTAGGATCTTCGCCGCCTTCGCCGGTATTGCTGCGCGCGCCGAGACGATTCATGGCGATGGCGAGAGTGCGGTGCGCTTCGGGGCTGAGCGCGCCTAGAGACATGGCCTGCGCGGAGAAACGGCTGAGGATCGCGGAGGCCGGCTCGACTTCGTCGAGCGGGACTGGCGTGGCGGAGACGATTTCGAGATGGTCGCGGATGGCGACAGGCTCGCGGGTGTCAGCCAGTTCGACGAAGGAGGTGTAATTTTCGGGCGTGGGCGATTTGATGTAGCTGTGCATGCGGCGCACTAGTTCAGGCGACGTGTTGTGACGCTCGCCGGCGTGGCGGAAACGGTAGAGGCCGGCATCCTGCATCGCTGCGGCGCCAGCTGCGGTGGCGAATGCGCGCGTGTGGGCCGCGATGGCGTCATTCAGAATATTTTGCAGGCTTTTGCCGCCGATGCTGGAGGACGCGTCTTCGAAAAATTCGGCGCAGAGTTGGTCGTCGAGGCCTACGGTTTCGAAGAGGTGGCTATTGCGATAGCTGGCGACGGTGGAGATGCCCATGCGGGCGAGGACTTTGCGCAGACCGGCTTCGACGGCGACGCGATATTTTGCGGCGCCGCCGGGTTTGAGGTTTTCGGAAAGCTCCATCGCGAGATAGGGATAGACAGCGCTAGCTCCTGTGGCGATGAGCAGGGCGATGTGATGAGTTTCGATGATCTGGCCGGATTCGACGACGAGCGGAGTATTGTGGGCGCCGACTCGGACCATTTCCTTCCAAGCGGCAGAAAGGGCGAGCAGCGCTGGAAGCGCGGCACGATTTTCACTGGTGCGTCGGTCCGTGAGCACGATCAGCGATGGATTCTTCTTGACCGCGGCGGCGATGTCGTCGCGGACGCGATCGAGCGCGGCCTCGGCGGCCTCGACGCCTTTTGCGGCATCGAAGGTGAAATCAATACGTTGAACTGCCGGGCCCGCTTTGCGCGGGACGAGGCGCGGGCTGGCGGCTGCGCTCCACAGCGTGGTGGCTTCGTCTTCGTTTTCGAGGATCGCCATTTGTCCCGCGTCGAGGACAGGCGATTCGGCGGTGATTTTCGCGTCGAGGTAGACGTTGAGAGACATGACGTGGACTTCGCGCAGGGGATCTATCGGCGGATTGGTGACCTGGGCGAAGCGCTGCTTGCAGTAATCCCAGAGCCCGCGGCGGACGGAGGAAAGGAACGCGGGAGGCGCGTCGTCGCCCATGCTCCAGATGGCTTCCTTCCCTTCCCGGCCGAGAGGCTGGAAGAGGAGGCGGTATTGATCTTCGGTCCAACCCATGGCGGCGGCTAATTTTTGCGGCTCGATCGCGGACGCGGGCGGATTAATTGTAGTGGGGCCGAGGTGCGTGACGGCGGTTTGCGACGGCGGGATCGCGGTCGCGGCATCATTTGCGCGATGGAGGTCGCGACGCGGCAGACCGTCGCGGAGGCCATCGGGGCCTAGCAGCTCGGCGACTTCGTTGTTATTGCGGAAAATTGCGCCGGCGAGAGAGTCCACTAGCAGGATTTCGCCGGGGCCGAGGCGATTGCGTTCGATGATTTGTTTATCGCGCAGATCGGCGAGGCCGACTTCGGAGCCTACTACGAGCAGGCCGTCGCTGGTGAGAACGTAGCGCATCGGGCGGAGGCCGTTGCGATCGAGTTTTGCGCCGACCATCTGACCATCGCCGAAGACGAGCGCGGCGGGACCGTCCCAGGGTTCCTGGCGGCGTGCGGCTTTTTCGAGATAGGTGCGCAGCTTGACGAAGGTGCGCGAATCGGATTCCCAGGCGGGAGGAACCATCCGCAGCATCGCGGCGGCGACGTGGTAATTCTGGCGCAGAAAAACTTCGAGTAAGTTGTCGAAGCTGGCAGAGTCGCTGACGCCTTCTTCGAGGACGCGGAAATTTTCGTCCGCGGCGAATTCGCGGCGGATGGTGTTTTCGCGGGCGGTCGTCCAGCGGCGATTGGCGCTGATGGTATTGATTTCGCCGTTGTGGGCGACGTAGCGGAACGGCTGCGCGAGCTGCCAGGAGGGACTGGTATTGGTGGAGTAGCGCTGGTGAAAAATCGCGAAAGGCGCGATGAAGTCGGGCGCGGAGAGATCGGAATAGAACGCGCGAAGCTGCAACGGGGTGAGGAGACCTTTATAGACGAGGACGCGCGAAGAGAGCGAACAGAAGTAGAGGCCGGGGATCGCACGGGATTCGACGCGCTTGCGCAAGAGGTAGAGCTGGCGTTCGAGATCGGCGGCGGGATCTTCGGATTCGAAAAAACATTGGCGGATTACGGGCATCGAGCTGAGAGCAGAGGGACCGAGGAGTTCGGGAGAAGTGGGCACTATGCGCCAGCCAAGACAGCGCAAACCGGAGCGTGCGGCGGCGGATTCGATTGCGGAGCACGCGGGCAGTTCCTGGCCGGTGGGGATGAAAACCATGCCTAGGCCGAAGTTGTCCGGCAGCTTGATGTTCAGGTTGCGGGCGCGTTCGCGAATGAAATCTTTTGGGATGGGAATTAGGAGGCCGGCGCCATCACCGCTGAGGCCGTCGGCGTCCACGCCGCCACGATGAGAGAGTCGCGCGAGAGCGATGAGGGCGCGTTCGACAACATCGCGGGTGCCCAGGCTGCCGAGTTGGGCGATAAAGCCTACACCGCAGGCGTCGTGGCCTACTTCGGGCTTGGGCGGAGAAAAACGCATGTTAATAGATAACTGACGCGAGGGGGAACAGTACAATTCACAATGCTGATGGGATGAATAGGCGTTGGCGTGGGGATAAAAAGATTTATGGCGGCGATAGATTTTTTTTGCGGGGGTGCGGTGGAGGAAGAAGTACGAAGTTCAAATGATGTGTCGCACTTCCTTCGGTCCGCCGCTGGCGGGTTCTCAGGACAAGCCGAGGCTACTTTGCCGGCGTAAAAAGCTCCAGGCGGATGTGCCAGGAGACGGACTTGCCGGGTGCTACTGTGACTACGCCGGTTTCCGTGTTGCCCCAGACTTTTATGTTGTAGGGGTCGGAGAGATTGAATTGCGGTTCGACCGCGACGAAATCCTTGTCGGGCGGCGAGTAAACTTGAATGGCTTTGATGTCCGGCGAAAGGGTCATGATGCGGACGCCGTAATTGGCGGCGGGGTCAGTGACGTTCACGACTACTCTGCCCTCGGCGTCGCGCTGCAAGTCTGTGAAGCATTCGTCGAGGAACAAGGAGCCTAGGGGCTTGCCCGCGGCGTCGTTGAAATCGTACGGCGTGCCTTTGACGGACTCGATCTGCCCTGTGGGAAAGACGTTGTCATAATTATCGACGAGAACGCGCTTTTCGGCGGGGACGCGAAGGCGAGCCTGGGCGCGGTTGCCGCTCGGAAGCGAGAAATACGGGTGCGAGCCGATGGCCATCGGAAGAGGCTCTTTGCCGACGTTCTTGGTGGTGACGACGATATCCATGGCGTCGTTTCTCAGAGTCATTTGCACGTAAACATCGGTGTCGGAAAGCCAGTGGCCGCCGAAGTTTCCGGCGTGAAGAACGGCGGAGACGGTGGATTCCTTGGGGCCATTTTCGTGCTTCACGTCTTTGAAGTCGGAGGACAAGATCAGGCCGTGCATGGCGTGAGTTTCAGCGCCGGGATTTTTGCCTTTCCAGTTCGCAGGGAGCGTGACTTGGTGACCGTTTATGGTGGTTTCAATCGTTACGCCGTCCTGCGAAAGAGTGCCGCGAATACGATTGGGATAGGGGACAAGAATCGCGCCGCCGAGTTTGAAGCTGTTGTTGCCGAAGGAATCGTTGTCGGTTTCGAGATATTTTTTGGCGTCGGGCAGCGGCATGGTGGTGAGGACGTCAATCGTGCCCTTCCCTGGCAGGAAAGCTTTCAGCTGCAATAGATTCATTCCGTTGCCGGGCAAAATCGTGGCCTGGATAAATTGCGGCTTCGTGGGATTGGCCGGTAGTGGGCGGTCGAGAGTGACCACGGGTTGCCCTCCGATAGAAACGGGCAGCGTTTGATGCTCGGCTGCTTGCGTGGCGTTTGCGGCTTGCGCGTGTGATGAATGCCAGATGGACATTGATACCGCGGTGAGCGCGATGGTCAGCAACAGAAATCTCGGGAAGACGCGTGCCTTCGTGAACATGTTCTCCTTGTGCCCCGGCAACTCGTTAAACGGCGACTAGATTAGCACGAGGACGCCGCTGTACATCGCCCGCTTGGCAAATGTTGAAATCTAGTTCGGGTTTTCCAATAGCAGGGCGATACCTTGGCCGCCGCCTATGCAGGCGCTCGCTACGCCGTATCGGAGATTGGAGCGGCGGAGTTCGCGCGAGACTGTTACGGAGAGGCGGAGACCTGTGGCTGCTAGCGGATGGCCGATGGCGATGGCACCGCCATTGACGTTGAGTTTGTTGCGGTCGAGGCCTAGTTCGCGTTCGACTCCGATTACTTGCGCGCCGAAGGCTTCGTTGATTTCGAAGCGATCAATTTGATCGAGAGTGAGGCCCGCGCCATCGAGAAGTTTGCGGATAGCCGGGGCGGGAGCGATGGCCATGACTTCGGGTGGCACGCCGACGGTGGCGGCTGCGACTACGCGCGCGAGGGGTTGAACGCCGCGCGATTTTGCGAACGCGCCGGAGCCGACGAGCGCGGCGGCGGCGCCATCTACGATGCCGGAACTATTGCCGCCGGTTTGCACGCCTCCGAACGCGGGGCGGATTTTGGCGAGGACTTCGTAGGGTGAGGGGCGGACGTGGGTATCGGCGGCGAGGCTTTCGACTTTCCTGGGGATTTCGATGCCGCGCGATTTGTAACCTTTTAATTCGAACGTTTCCGAGATTACTGGAACAATTTCGCCGGAGAGGAAGCAGGCTTTCTGGGCGGCGAGAGCGCGATTGAAGCTTAGTTCGGCGAAGCGGTCCACTTCTTCGCGGGTGATTTTGTACTGGCGCGCGACATTTTCGGCGGTGTCGCCCATGGTGAGACCCGGCGCGGGATCGAGAAGCGCTTCCCACAGGAAATCCTTGAATTCGACCTGGCCCATGCGAAAACCGGCGCGATGAGTGAAAGCCGCGACAGGATTGCGGCTCATGGATTCGGCGCCGACGCAGAGGGCCAGATTAATTTTTTTCAGAGTGATGGCATCGGCGGCCTGGCTGATGGCTTCCATTCCAGTGCCGCAGACGCGCTGGACGAGGTGCGCGGGACGGTCTGTGGGAACACCAGAATAGAGGCCGATGTGACGCGGGAGCATGAAGGCATCGAAGCTGGCTTGCGCGACGCTGCCGGCGATTACGGAGTCAACGTCGGTGGGCGAGATTTTGGAGCGCTCGAAGACTGCGCGGGCGGCTTTGATGCCGAGGTCAATCGGCGAGACCAGGCCGAGGACGCCATTGTAATCGGCGAAGGGAGTGCGGACGCCGTCGAGGAGCCAGATGTCTTCGTAGTTGATAAAAAAACCGCCTGATGTGGTGGCCATTCGTTACTTCTCCTTAATTTTGAAAATGCGCGGGGATGAATCCGGCGCGTAAAGTTCTTCGACGATCGCCGAGCGGCGATCGAGGACGGCGCGCTGATTGAGCGAGCCTTTGTCGGTGATTTCACCGGCGTCGAGCGACGGCGGCTCTTCGGCCAGCACGGCGCGAACAACGCGGTTCGAGCTGCCCGTGCAGCCGGCGGCGCACTTTTCGAGCAGCGATTGAAAATGCGCGCGCACGACCGGATGACGGAAAATTTCAGACGCGGCTGCCGACCCGGCACGTTCGGTCGGCGCACAAAGGCCGCGGCAGGCGTCAGAATCCGCGAAAATGATCATGCCGATGTCGTCCCGGTCGTGGCCGGTGATGACTGCATCGCGCACGTACGGCGCGAAATCGGCGAGAATGCGCGAGCGCAGCGGTCCGACACTGACCCAGGTGCCGCTGGCGAGCTTGAAATCTTCCGAGAAGCGGCCATCGAAGACGAATCCTTTATTGACGTCATGCGGATCAACGAAGCGCAGGGCGTCGCCGAAACTGTAGAAGCCTTCTTCATCGAAAACCTTTTCTGTTAGCTCCGGCTGGCGCCAGTAGCCCGGCGTAATATTCGGGCCGCGGACGCGCACTTCCAGTTTACTACCTTGCGGGACGAGTTTTGCTTCAACGCCGGGAATGGGGATGCCGATTACGCCGGCGCGATCAGTTTCCCAGGTGGTCTGGATGGCCATGGGCGCGGTTTCCGTGGAGCCGAGGCCGGTGACCATGATGATGCGTTCGCCGCAGGTTTCGAGGGCGAGGGAGCGATAGGCGTTCCAGACGGGTTGCGAGAGGCCGGCTCCGGCGTAAAAGAGCAGGCGAAGATGGCGGAAGAAATTTTCGCGGAGTTGGGGTTCAGCGCGCAGGGCCGGGAGCAGATCTTCGTAGCCTTTGGGGACGTTGAAATAAACCGTGGGCGAGATTTCGCGCAGGTTGCGGATGGTTTCGGCAATGAAGGCGGGGCCGGGCTTGCCGTCGTCAATGTAGAAGCTGCCGCCGTTGTAGAGCGCGATGCCGGTGTTGTGGTTCCCGCCGAAGGTGTGATTCCAGGGAAGCCAGTCAACGAGGGTGGGAGGCTCGTCCACGAGGAAGCCGAAAACTTGCGCGATCATTTGTTGATTGCAGCAGAGCATGCGGTGGGTGTTGATTACGCCTTTGGGCATGCCGGTGCTGCCGGAGGTGAAGAGGATTTTTGCGATGTGGTCGGGTTGGATTTTTTCGTGTGCGGCGGCGACGGCGGCGGTTGGTTTCGTGACGGCTAGTTCGGAAAACGGCGTAGATTTTCTTTTGGGTGGCGGATTCTTGGTGACGACTAGCTCGGTGCGTTGGTTGACGACGGATTCGATGGCGCGATTGTAGCGTTCGCCGTCGGAGACGAAGACCAGGCCGGGCGTTAGCAGGTTCATCGTGTGGCGGAGTTTTCCGAAATCGCAGGAGGCGAGCGAGTAGACCGGCGAAAGATGGGCTGTGGGGATGCCGACGTGTTGGCCGGCGAGCATCAGGAGGAAATGTTCGATATCGTTTTCGGAGAGGATGGCTACGGGATTTTCTTTTGTGAGATTGCGATTTAGGAGAGCCTGGGCGATGTGGTGTACGGCGTTTTCGACTTGCGCGTAGGTTTTTATGCGCCATTCGCCGTTTGATTGGCGTTGGGCTATGCAGATTTTTTCTGGCGTCGTTTTCGCCCAGTGGGTCAGGCGGTCGGTCAAGACGTTTGGGTAGGGGCCCAGCGGTTCTTCGGGGCGGACGTAGAGTGTGCCGTCGGGACAGCGCTCGAGTATGGCGCCGGATGTACGGAGGCGGACGGCACGGACGCGGTCGTTGGTTTGGAGTTGATGGTTCAAATCATGCGATCCATTTTTCGGGCGTGGTGATGAGCGCTGAGTGCACGCCGTTAATTATAGTATGAAGCGATTGGCGGAAGTTTTCTGCGCTGGATTCGTCTGCTCGGAATGCGCGCTGCGCTCGGGACAATGGCTATCGCGGTTATTCCGCGGGTGATAGGGCCGTCCCTGACAGAAACTTTTAGAACGAGAACTTGGCCGCGAACTGAAACTGGCGCGGGTTGAGCATCGTCCTCGGCGTGCCGAAGCCGCCATTGGGCACGGGCGGCGCCGGGACAGGTCCCAGGTTCAGCGGGCAGGTGGGTGGACCGGTGCCAGCGTCAAAGGCGGCGACGTCTTGCTGGGTGGTGATGGTGGCAGCGTCCTTGTAACGCTTGGGCGTGGGGCCGCAAAAAACAGCGGCGCCATAAACGGAGGTGACTTCGTCGACGTTGGGCCGGTTCAGCGCATTGAAAGCGTCCACCATCAGATCGACGCGGTAGCGCTCCCTGAAGGCAAAATAGCGAGCGACGCGCAGATCCCAGGAATAGAGATCGTCGCCGTAGTAGGTGTTGCGCCCCGAAAGACCGACGCGGTCAGTGACGGGGTTGGTGTCGCCGTTGGCGTCAAAGCCGACGAATAAGGTGAAGGGGCGAGGGCTCTGCAACGTGACGATGTTGCTGAAGGTGAAGTTGCGCAAGAAGCTGTCTTTCGGTCCTTCCACGCTGAAGTTGGCGATGAAGCGATGGCGGACATCCTGGTTGGAATTGGCGCGCTCCAGAGGGCGATCGTAGAGGTCCTGGGGCGTGCTGACGAAAGTGGTGAAGGTGCCGTCGTCGAGCGTGTGCGAAAAAGTGTAGTTCGCGTTCAGCGTGAAAATTTTCTGGAATCTTTCGGTCACTTGCAGAGTGAGGCCGTTGTAAACGGAATTGCCGGTGTTGTCCGTGTAGTACAGCAGACCGGCGTTGGAATAGGCCGGCGAGCCACCGGGATTCAGTCCGTTGTAGAAGAAGGCCTTTCCGGCGGGCCAGCCAGCGGGAGGAGCTTCCGCCGGAGGACAGTCCGGAGTGCCCGGAGTGACGCTGGGAACGGTGGTGCCGGCGGCGGCGCCGAAGGGCGGACAGACGTTGAGGTTTTCGGCGCGAACCAGATGGTGCGCGGCGACCCAGAGATAGCCGGCGCTGATCGTGAGGCCGCTGCCGATTTGCCTGTCAATTTCGAGATTGGCCTGTTCGGAATAAGGGATTTTGCTGTTGTGCTGCACCATGCCGGCGCCAGCGGTGCAAGAGGGCGGGCACGGCCCGGTGATGAACTGGTCCGGAACCTGGCCAGTAGTGACCAAGGTGGCAGCGGCGTTCGCAGGGAGTCCGGCAGCACCGGGAGTCAATTGGTTCAGAACCCAGGTGGCGGTGTTGGCGCCTTTGCGGATTCCGGGCAACGTCTGACCCGGAATGATGACCGGCCGCTGCGGCTGGGTGATGAAGAGAAACGAGAGATTGTAGCGGTCGTCGAACAGCCCGAAGCCCGCGCGAACGACGGTCTTGCTGTTGGGAGACCAGGCCAAACCGACGCGCGGTTGGACGCCGTTGTAGTGCGGATTGATCTGCTTGGAGAGTCCGGATTCGAAGTCGTAACGCAAGCCATAATTGATGGTGAGGGTGGGCGTCAGGCGCCACTGATCCTGGGCGTAGAAGCCGTAGTAGGCGTGGTTGAGAGTTTCGGAGAAATTCACGGTTTCGCTCGGCAGATAAGCGTGGGTCCAATCGGTAGGAATCGGCGGAGGTGTGGGAAGCTGGCCGCTGGGTGGATTCGGAACGGTCCCCACCGGGGCGCCCCAGAAAATGATGGGAACGCCGTTCAAGGGCTGGTCGTTATTGTTCGGACCGAAAGGAGCGCCGGGCTGCGTGGGGAAAAAGGGAGGAGTGGCGGTGGGGCACGGCCCATCGGCGGGATTGGAAGCGATGCCAGCAGTGGGATTCACGAAGTTGGCAAAATCCACGAGGCAATTGAGACCTGGCATCACGATGCGCATGGGAGTGAATCCCGGCCAGATCACGAAATTGTTGACGTGGTTGTAATCCACGCCGAATTTTGCGACGTGATTTCCCTTCACCCAAGCGATCGAGTCGGTGATTTGGAAACGGCTTTCATAAATGGCGTCGAGAACGCCGAAGTTGTGGCCGAACAATAGAGTATTGGGAATGTCCAGGTTGGGTTGGCCGGTGACGCCCGGGAAGTTGTAGTGGCGGCGGGCGTATTGCGCGAGGAAGCTGTTCACCAAATCGGGCTTCACCGTGGTGGCGACGCTGCCGACGAGAGATTGATCACGTAGGAAGAGATCATGACCGCTGCTGGGCGCGCCGATGCCGCCGCCGTCGAGGGTGCTGCCGACCAGTTGGTTGAGGTCGCGGCCATCCTCGACGTTGTAGCGCACGCTGAGATGGTTATTGGCATTCAGCTGGTAATCGATTTTGGCGATGCCGTAGTCGTTGTCCTTGGTTTTCAATATATTGAGATTTTCCGGCGCGATTCCCAGAGCAGCTTTGGCCTCGTTGATCAAATCCAGGTTTTGATAGAGCACGCCGGGAAAGGTGGGAGATTCTCCGCGGCGTTGGCCTTCGTAATTGATGAAGAAAAATATTTTGTCTTTTTCGATGGGACCGCCGGCCGCAGCGCCGAACTGATTCTGCCGCAGGACATATTGGTCGGGAGCGGGCTGGAGCAAAGAGCGCGCGTCGGTGGCGTTGTTCTGGAGATAGTCATAGATCGAACCGTGAAAATCGTTGGTGCCGGACTTGGTGA
>Ga0307478_10000826_pt1 | contig 29468 bp, 26 predicted proteins | sample atmos_gasesECM4C_2_FD_203713 | JGI IMG/M metagenome (GOLD analysis project Ga0307478, IMG submission 203713) | Hardwood forest soil microbial communities from Morgan-Monroe State Forest, Indiana, United States - atmos_gasesECM4C_05 | ecosystem: Environmental > Terrestrial > Soil > Temperate...
ATGCGGACGGCGTAGAAGATCAAGACGATCGCGTAATACCTGGTCCAGTAATCGTGAGGGTTAAGGACACTCCGTTCGTCGAGATGATGGAAAAAGGAAAACACCCGCTCGGGTATGAATGTGACCTCCACCACTGCCCATGCGCTCAAAAGTAATGCGAAGGCCCGGTTTACAACCGCTGTCAGGTCTCTAGTTGTCATAGATTCGACCCCTTCAAGATTGTTCCTGCCTCCTGCTGAATCCGATTCCACGCGCGCTCAACGTGTTTTCGCTGCGTGTTCGTCTGTCCAACACTCATCCTCAGCGTGAAACGATCATTCAGCTTCGTGTGCGTGAGGTAAAGCGCGCCGGAGCGGTTAAGGCGCTCCATCAGGGATTGATTCGCGGCGTCGCCGGCTTTGAGGCGGAAGCAGACCAGGTTCAGCGGCACGGGAGCGGCGAGTTCGAAGTGGTCGTCTCGGCGGATCCATTCGGCAAATTGCTGTGCGAGCGCGATGTGCTCGCGAATGTGGCGCTGCAGGCCCTCAGTGCCGTAGTGACGCAGGACGAACCACAACTTCAGCGCTCGGAAGCGGCGGCCGAGCGGGTTCTGCCAGTCCCGGTAGTCGATGACCGCGCCCGATTCGGTGGCTTGGTTCCGCAGGTATTCGGGCAGAACGCTGAGTGTCTGGATGAGTGCCTTGCGGTCGGCGACATAGAACACATCGCAGTCGAAGCTGGTGAACATCCACTTGTGCGGGTTGAAGCAGTAGCTGTCGGCGTGTTCGACGCCGGCGTGAATGTGACGGAATTCCGGGCAGAGCGCGGCTGTGCCCGACATAGCGGCATCGACGTGCAGCCAGATGCCGTGCTCGCGGCAGATGCGCGCGATTTCCGGGACGGGGTCGATGGCGTTCGACGACGTGGTGCCGACGGTGGCGCAAACAAAGCAGGGGATGAGGCCGGCGGCTTTGTCCTTCGCGATCTGCCGGGCGAGTTCGTCGGCGCGCGTGGCGAAGTTTTCATCGACTGCGATGGCGCGCAGGTTCGAGGCGCCAAGTCCAGCAATTTTGGCAGCTTTCTCTACGGAGGAATGCGTTTGGGTGGAGCAGTAGGCAACGAGCTTGCCGGTGCATCCGTTGGCGTTCGAGGCGTACTTGGTAGCGCGCTCGCGTCCGGCGAGCAAGGCGCAGAGGGATGCGCTTGAAGCGGTGTCCTGGATGACGCCTCCGCCAGTCCTGGTTGAGAGAAATTTTTCCGGTAGACCGAGCATGGGCACGAGCCAGTCGAGGACGTGGGTTTCGAGTTCGGTGCAGGCGGGGCTGGTGGCCCAGAGCATGCCCTGGATGCCGAGTCCGGAGGAGAGCAGGTCGCCAAGGATGGCGGGGCCGGAAGCGTTGCAGGGGAAGTAGGCGAAGAAATTCGGCGACTGCCAGTGCGTGATGCCGGGGAGGATGAGTTTTTCGACGTCAGCGAGGATGGCGTCGAAAGACTCGCCGCGCTCGGGAGCGGCGGGTGGCAGCGACGCGCGAATCTGGCCCGGCCTGGTTTGCGAGAGAACGGGGAAGGACTCGATGCGGCTGTAGTAGTCGGCGATCCAGTCGATGACGGCGTGGCCGTGGCGGCGGAACTCGTCGGGGGACATGTGACGGGATGGAGTGTCGGGCAAGGTTGTTCTCCGGGAAAAGCAGGTCCTCCGCTTTCGCTTCGCTCAGCGTCGGAATGACAAGTCTACTCACTTGGTCGGGCTTCCAACAGCGCACGTACCTTTAGGGGAGTGGGCCGTAATAGACGCGCGTGAGGTACTCCATGCTGACGTGGCCGTCTTTGCTGTGGGCGCGGAAGATGGCGCGGAGGTCTTCGAGCATGGGCTCGTACTTCGGGTGTCCCGGCATCGGCGCGTAGGAGGAGGAGAGAAGGCGGCCTTCGAGTTCGCTGTATGCGAAGTCCTGGCGCATGGGGAAAACGCGTGTCTGGAATGAAGTGGGAGAGAAGAAGTCGCCGATGTTGTCGGTGGTGTTTTCGTGGCGCACTTGCTCGTAATCGGTGCCATAGGTGAGCAGGAGTTTTTCGTAGGCGCGCAGGAACGGGGTCGTGTCGGTACTGCGCTCGTTCCAGAGGAGCACGGCCCATCCGCCGGGTTTAAGGATCCGGGCGAATTCCTTTCGTGCCTTGGGCAGGTCGAACCAGTGGGCGGCTTGCGCGGCGGTGGCGAGATCGATGCTGCGATCAGGAAGTGTGGTGGCTTCGGCGGTGCCGGCGATGCTGGTGAAGTTCGGGTAGTGGGCGAGCAGGCGCTCGGCAGCTTCGCGCATTTCGCGATTGGGCTCGACGGCGTAGACGCGGTTTCCATTTTCGAGCAGCGGGCGGGTGAAGATGCCAGTGCCGGAGGCGATGTCGGCGAGCGTGGAAGCGGGGGTGAGCGTGCATTCCTGGCGCAGGGTTTCGAGAACTTGCGGCGGGTAGCCGGGGCGATAGCGGATGTAGTTTTCGACACGGGCGGAGAAGCGCAGCGTGGGATCGGGAGAGGCCATGTTTCCAGTGTAGCCGAAGGAAAGTTCGGCCTTGGATGGCCCGCGGAGACAGCTTGCTAAACTAATAGCCGAGATGCGGCTGGTCATCAAAGTCGGAACCAGTTTGATTGCTCCGGGAGGGCGGATCGATCGGGAGCGAATGCGCGCGCTGGTCGATCAGCTGGATCTTTCGCGGCATGAGTACCTGATCGTGAGTTCGGGTGCGATTGCGTCCGGCATGGCGAATTTGAAGCTGGAGGACCGGCCGACGACGGTGCCGATGATGCAGGCATGCGCGGCGGTGGGGCAGAGCCTGCTGATGCATACCTACGAACAGCTTTTCTTCGGGAAGAAGGTGGTGGCGCAGCTGTTGCTGTCGAGCGATGATTTCACCTCGCCGATCCGGTACAAGAATCTGCAGAACGCGCTGCACGAACTGGTGAAGCTCGGAGTGGTGCCGATTGTGAACGAGAACGACAGCGTTTCTGTGCGCGAGCTAGTGGGAGCCTTTGGCGACAATGACGAACTCAGCGCGTTGCTGGCAACGGCGGTCAAAGCGGACTGGCTACTACTGCTCACCGATGTAGACGGCTTTTATGCGCCGAACGGGCGCAAGGGGCAGCGACTGGTGCGGACGGTGCGCAAGCTGACTCCGACGATGGAAGCGCTGTGCGACGGCAAGGGAAAACTGGGCACCGGGGGCATGCGTTCGAAGTTGCGCGCGGCGAAAAGCGCTAGCGAGGCCGGAGTGCACGTGGCGATTGTCAATGGAAATCATCCGCATGCAATCGAGTGGGCGATCGCGCGCAAGATCGGAACCTATTTCCCGGCCCAGAAAGGCGGCCAGTAGAAAATGGCCACCAGTGTGAACCCGGCGCTTTCGACACGCGAGCGGCTGCAGCGGGCACGCGATGCGGCGCCACGAGTCGCTGAGCTTTCTTCGGCGCAAAAGGATGATTTGCTGCGGCGCATGGCCGAAGCGATTGAGGCGGACGCACCGAGCGTTCTGGCGGCGAATAAGAAAGATGTCGAGGCGGGCACGGTTCAGGGAGCCATGCGGGATCGCCTGCTGCTGACGCGCGAGAGAATCGCGGCGATCGCGAAGGCGGTGCGGGAGGTGGTGTCGCTTACGGATCCTGTGGGCGAAACCATCGCAGAGTGGAAGCGGCCGAACGGATTGCTGATTCGCAAGGTGCGGGTCCCGCTGGGCGTGATCGGGATCATTTACGAGTCACGGCCGAACGTGACGGTGGACACGGTAGCGCTGGCGCTGAAGACGGGCAACGCCATCGTGTTGCGTGGTGGCAAGGAGGCGATGCACAGCAACCTGGAGCTAGTCCGCGTCCTCAGCTCTGTTCCAGGTTTGCCGGAAGGGGCGATCCAGTTATTGGACTCGGCGACGCGCGACTCAGTGCAGGAACTGATCGAAGGGCGAGGTCTGGTCGATGTCATCATTCCGCGCGGTGGAGCAGGGCTTATTAATTTTGTGGTCGAAAATTCGCTGGTGCCGGTGATCGAAACCGGGGCAGGGAACTGTCATGTCTTTGTAGACGAGTCTGCCGATCTCGAGATGGCTGACCGGATCGTGATTAATGCAAAGACGCAGCGGCCATCGGTGTGCAACGCGGCGGAGAAGTTGCTGGTGCACGCGGAGGTCGCAGGCCGTTACATACCGCGGATCGCAAAAAACCTCGAGGGCCTCAACGTGGAATTGCGCGGGGACGAAGCCGCGGTGCGGCTAGCTTCCGCGATTCGACCGGCGACGGAAGAAGACTGGGGCGAAGAGTATCTGCGGCTGTGTCTGGCAATCAAAGTTGTTTCAGGTGTCGAGGAAGCGATCGCGCACATCAACCGTTATTCGACGAAGAATTCCGAGGCGATTGTCACTGAGAACGAGGAAAATGCACGACGCTTCCTACGCGCGGTGGATTCAGCCGCAGTGTATTGGAACGCTTCGACGCGATTTTCTGACGGTGCCGAGTTTGGATTCGGAGCGGAGATGGGAATCAGCACCCAGAAGTTGCATTGCCGCGGACCGTTCGCGCTGGCGGAGCTGACTTCGTCGAAGTACGAGATTTTCGGGAGCGGGCAGGTTCGCACGTAGCGCTCGGCGCGTCCACACAGCGAAGTTCCTTTAGAACGACCTCCTGCGGTTCGCGATACAATCACTGGTTCGCCAGCAAGGTGGGGTCGTGAGAGGGGTTTCGTCGGAAACCAGCAAGAGTCGTCTACTTCCCGGAGAGGTTGCGCCCGATTTTGACTTGCCGGCACTCGCCGGCGGGGTGAAACGGCGCTTTCATTTACACGAGCAACTGGAAAAGACTGCCGTGGCGGTCGCGTTTTATCCCCTGAACTGGCAAGCGGTGAGTGCACGCCAGTTGGTGGAATATCAGGCGGAACGAGCGCGTTATATACCGCAAGCGGAAATCGTCGGCATCAGCGTCGATTCCATCATGAATACGACGGTGTGGGAACGGGAGATCGGTCCGTTCGACTATCCGCTCTGCAGCGATTTCTGGCCGCATGGCGAGGTAAGCCGCTCCTACGGTGTTTTTCGTAAGCGGGATCCAATGGCAGGAGCGAGCGAGCGGGCGGTTTTCGTGATTGACCGTAACGGAAAGATCGCGTTCAGCAAGGTGTATGGTCTCGAAGATGTGCCGCCGCTTTCCGACATGCTCGAGACACTGCAGAAATTTTGAAGTACCGGCCGCCCTTGTGATTCAAAGAGAGGGCTCGACCGCCATCTGGCATAACTTCCAGGAGCTGCATGAAAATTTTCCCGGGTAGTGTTTTGGCCTGTGCTCTTCTTCTTTTTCATCCCGGCATACCCAATTCGCCGGCAGCAGATGGCGGCAAATCTGACAGCGCACTCTTTGGGTTCCGCGATGCGACCGCGGAATTGCAGGCCGAGTCGCGTTTTCTCGCGGTGCCCGATCCGAAACGCGCCGAGGAACACCTCCGCATTCTGACGCAAGCGCCGCACATTGCCGGCTCTCCCGAGGACAAGGCCACGGCGGACTATGTGGCGTCGAAATACCGCGAGGCGGGCCTGGAGACGGAGATCGTCGAATACAGCGTGTGGTTCAACTATCCATCAGAAATCAGTGTCGATGTGACCGCTCCGGCGGGAGTGGTGATGCACGGTCCATCGCGCGAACATGTGGACGGCGATGCGCTGCAGGATGATCCGCGGGTAGTTACGCCCTACAACGGAATGTCGCCTTCGGGAGATGTTGAGGCCGAGGTGGTTTATGCCAACTACGGGTCGCCGGAGGATTTTCAGAAGCTTGCGCAGATGAAGGTCGATGTGCGGGGAAAAATTGTGCTCGTGCGTTATGGGCAAAATTTTCGCGGGGTGAAGGCGTTCGTGGCGCAGGAGCACGGGGCGGCGGGCGTCATTATTTATTCCGATCCGGCAGACGATGGATGGAAGCGCGGGGACAAGTATCCGCAGGGGCCGTGGCGTCCGGATACCGGGGCGCAACGTGGATCGATCGGATACATGTTTCAGTTTGCGGGGGATCCAACGTCACCCGGCGTTGCTTCCGTGCCGGCGCTGGCAGAGAGCAAGCGCACACCTCCGGAACAGTCGGCCCAGATGCCGAAAGTTCCGACGACGCCGCTGTCGTATGGCGACGCCTGGCCGATTCTCGAGCATCTGGGCGGCCAGGACTCCCCGCGCGACTGGCAGGGTGCACTTCCGTTCACCTACCACCTGGGGCCAGGGCCGGTGAAGGTCAAGATGCATCTCAAGCAGGACTACCAGTACCGCACGATCTGGGATGTGATTGGGCGGGTGCGTGGGACGGAATTTCCGGATGAGTGGGTGGTGTCGGGGAATCATCGGGACGCGTGGGTTTACGGAGCAGTCGATCCAAACAGCGGCACGGCAGCACAGCTCGAGGCCGTGCATGGAGTAGGGGAACTGCTGAAATCTGGCTGGAAGCCGAAGCGGACGCTGATATTCGCCAGCTGGGACGCCGAGGAGGAAGGGTTGATCGGCTCGACTGAGTGGGGCGAAGAACACGCCGAAGATTTGGGGAAGGCGGCCGTGTACTTCAACGTCGATGTCGCGGTGTCGGGGACGAAATTCGGTGCGTCGGCGGTCCCTAGCCTGAAGCAATTCTTACGCGAGGTCACCAAGTCCGTGCCGAGTCCGCAAGGGGGGACGGTTTACGAGGCATGGCGCAAGTCGGCACAATCGGGCAGCGACACATTCAATCCGCAGGAGACCTCCGGCAGTACGTTCCGTCCGCCGGCGGCACAGGCGCTTCCAGACGTTCCTGTCGGAGACTTGGGGAGCGGGTCGGATTACACCGTGTTCCTGCAGCATCTGGGCGTGCCTTCCGCCGACATCGGGTCAACGGGGCCTTACGGCGTATATCACTCCGTGTTTGACAATTTCCATTGGTTCAAGAAATTCGGCGATCCGGATTTTGTTTACGAGCAGGAGATGGCCCGAGTTTACGGGCTTGAGGCAGTACGGATGGCGGACGCCGATGTGCTCCCATTCGACTACGAAGAGTACGGCAAAGAGATACTGGTCTACCTTGACGGCGAGAAGAAGAAGGCGGAAGTGAAGTTCGGAGCGCACGCACCTGATTTCGCTCCGGCTGCAGAGGCGGCAAAGCATTTCGAAGAGGCGGGGGCAAAAATCCTGAACCGAGAGAGAAAGCCGCCCGAGGATGCCACAAAGCTGAATCATGCGCTGCGGGATGCAGAACGCGCCCTGCTTCTGCCCGAAGGCTTGCCCAACCGGCCTTGGTATCACCATGCGATTTACGCGCCGGGGCAGTACACCGGGTACGCTGCGGTGGTCATTCCAGGCGTGAGCGAGGCGATCGATGCCGGGGATGCGGAGCGCACGCGCCAGCAGATTACGGCGCTGGCGGGGGCATTACAGCGGGCAACCAAAGTGCTAGAAGTTTACCACTGAGGCGCTGCAAGACTTTGCACACCTGCGATTGGTCGTAGTGCGACGCTTAAAGTTGGGTTACACTGCCTCTACGGTAGTGGCTGGGGTAGTTTCGAGCGACGTCTCTCCCCGAGACACTCTCTGTCGCTCGTAGAACGATTCCCTCCCTGTTTGATCCCTGAAGGGTAATGCCACGCCGAGGGCCCAATGCCGCTGGCACGCATCATCACCGACTCCGCTGACGATTCCCTGGAACTTTCCATGCAGCTGCGCGCGCGCGGGTTCCGCGTGGAGACGGTTCCTCCAGGAGAAATTCCATCTACACCCGCAGATCTGGAAGTTCGACTGGAAGAGTGCGCCTCAGAGGATGTGGTGAGCCGAGCGGCGACGAAGGACAGTGAAGACCTCTGGGTGTTTGTGGCTCCGGGAGCGCTGGACGAGAGCATGCGTCCGATGCGGGTGATTCCTCTTTACCCGCAAATTGAGCCGAGAGTACCGAGATTGGTAGTGCAGCAGGCTGAACCCGCCGCGCCGAGCCAAGTTCGCGCGAGCGAGCCAGAAGACGATCCGATTTTGTTGGAGTTGGAACAAGCCAAACCACGGATGGCCGAGCCGATCGGCATTACCTCGTTGCCGCAGAAAAATGAGGCGACAGCGGCTGATGTGCCGCCTGTGCTGCAGGAGCCCGCGATTATGTCGGCTCCGTTGCCTTTACAAGCAAAGGCGGAGAAGGTTCCGGCAAAGATTATCGCGCTGCCGAAGAAGAATGAGAGCCAGAAACGGAGCGGTACGCCACGGGCGCCCGAGAAGTGGCGGATTCCGGAAGTTCCCCAGCCTGCGAAGATCCTGGTTGCGGGACTGGACGCGAAGCCGAGCATCCCAGCCCGAAAAACTGCCTACAAGATCGCGTTGCGAATCAACCCGGGCTTCTGGCGAACTGCATCGGTAACGGTAGCGCTCGCGGTGCTTACCTGCCTGCTGGTGATCATGGTGGGGTTGCAGCCGCCGGTGCCGGCCGCTGCATCGCAGGCAGGCAAGATGCAGCGATCGGCCTTTACGGCCGCTCCTACTACTAGCACTGCGTCGGTCGCGAAGTGGAGTTCGCCCCCTGCGACGAGCATTGCCAGTGCTGATGGCACGCACGTCGCATCGGTCGAGAAAAAGGCGGCGCCGAATGCGCCCAAAATCCAGCGCCGTCAGCACAGTGCTCCCGACGAAGGAATCATCGCTGAAGACACGGTAGTCTTCTACGATCGCCATACCGCGCCATCTGCTGCGAAGCGGCTGCCCCCGGCAGCTATGAAGCGGTACTCCGACATAAACTGATTCGGCATTACTCAGACTTCGCGGTGAACGCACGATCAATCGAGAACGCCCCGCTGCCTTTCACCATCAACACAATGGCAACCGCGATTGCCAGCAGGTGATACTCGAAGCCTTCCCCTTTCTGCTGTCCGGTCCAGTTCATGAAAAAGCCAACCTTGCTGTGCACCAGCAGCACCGCAACCAGCATGTTGCAGGTGATGCCGAACGCGGCAACGCGGCCGAGCAAGCCCACGAGCAGGCCCATGCCGCCAAGGAACTCGGCGCAGATGGCGAGAAAGGCAAGTGGAGCCGGGATGTGCATCATGTTGGTGAAGAATCCCATGGTGCCCGAGAAGCCATACCCCCCGAACCAGCCCAGGGCTTTTTGCGCTCCATGCGCGAAGAAGATCACGCCCATGAACAGGCGAAGCAGGGTAAGTGTCCAGTCGTCAGAAGTGGAAAGCAGCTTGCGAAACATAGTCCCTCCTTACTCTCGTGAAATCGAACGCGTTCCGTTCTTGACATCGTGTCTTTGTTAGTGGACTAGTCGTCTATCTGGGTAAAAAATCTCAGCGCAGGTGTTCGCGAACTTTTTCGAGCAGCGAAATCAGCGTGCGCAGTTCGTTTGCAGTAAGCGATTCCAGCGCGCCCAGGCCGGCGCTCACCAGCGGCTTATCCAGTTGGGCGAGCAGTTCGAGCCCGGCGGGCGTGATCCAGCAAAGCACCTGACGGCGGTCCTCGGGGCAGCGCTCGCGCCGGACCAGCGTTTTGGCCTCAAGCTTGTCGAGTAGCCGGGTGATGCCGGGAGTCTTCTCGATCATGCGGTCGGCGATGTCGAGCGTGGGCGTACCTTGCTTTCCAGCGCCGCGCAGAATGCGCAGAACGTTGTACTGCTGAAGCGAGATGCCACGCGGCTCAACCAGGCTGGAGAACAAGCGTTGCAGCCGGTCCGACGTGCGATACAGGCCCAGGATGGCTTCCTGCGCGGGAGAGTCGAACGGCTTGGTTTGCCGGATCTCTTCGCGCAGCGTCATGGGCTTCCTGGCCATTGGGCGAATACCTTACAGAGCAATAGATGATACGTCAAGTAAAATGGTTCCTACTTTTTCTTGCAATGTGCGGAGGCTCGAAGTTCATTCCCGACAAAGGCTCAGATGATTGGGGGAAGGTTTGACGCTGCAGTCTGACGCTCGTATGATGGCCGGACTTCAGTTGCCCGGGTACGGGACGAGTGGGGACGTATCCTGCGGGAAGCTGAGGAACCGCTCCCGCATGAAAACCGCCAGTGCCCTGCATCAGCTTCTTCTGACCCTTCCGGCGGCGGCGACGGCGACGTTTCTGGCGCTGTTTCCGATTGTGAACCCTTTTGGTGGGATTCCTTTGTTCTTTTCGCTTACCGGAGGATTCGCGCGCGAGGACCGTTATCGCGCGGCCATGAAAACCGGCTTCTATGTGTTTGCGATCTTGATCGTGTTCCTGTTCTTCGGCCGTTTCGTGCTTGGCTTCTTCGGGATTTCGTTGGCAGTGCTGCGCATTGCGGGAGGTCTGATTGTGGCCAACACGGCCTGGGGAATGGTGACAGGGAGCGAACGCATTACGCCGGCGGAAAGCGATGAGGCGACGACCAAGGAAGACATTTCGCTGACGCCGATGGCAATGCCGATGCTGTCGGGTCCGGGGTCGATTGGCGTGGTGATGGGTCTGGCGGCGGACGCGGACAGCATGACGAGTTATTTGGGAATGATCATTGGCATCGCCGCGATTGCGATCACGGTGTATCTATTTTTGCGATTAGGCGGGCCGCTCGTGGACCGGTTGGGGCCGGGCGCGGTGGGAGCGATCAACCGCATCTTCGGGTTCCTGATCCTGGCGATTGCGGTGCAGTTGGTGTGGAACGGGGTGGCGGAGTTCAAGACGCCAACCATGTGACGAGCATTGAGCGGTTCATGCCTCGCCGCCAGCGGCTGAAGCCGTGTCTCCAATCGCGCCGGAGCGGCACGGCTGAAGTCGCGCCCTTTCCAACCTTTAATCGGTCATACGTGTGGTGGGATTACTTCAGCGTTACCAGCTTCTCCACCAGTTCCGAGTAGTCCTTCTTCTCCAGCCCGTGCACCTGCTTGTTGTATTCGTCCACCTTTGACGAGTAATTCATCGAGCAGAATTTTGGGCCGCACATGGAGCAGAATGCGGCTTCTTTGTAGTAGTCGTCGGGCAGGGTCTCGTCGTGCATGGAACGGGCGGTTTCGGGGTCGAGCGACAGGGCGAACTGTTTTTCCCAATCGAACTTATAGCGGGCATAGCTGAGGGCGTCGTCGCGGTCGCGGGCGCCGGGACGATGGCGCGCGATATCGGCGGCGTGCGCCGCGATCTTGTAGGCGATGATGCCGTCTTTGACGTCTTTCTCGTTGGGCAGGCCGAGGTGCTCTTTCGGAGTGACGTAGCAGAGCATCGAAGCGCCGTACCAGCCGATCATGGCGGCGCCGATGGCGGAGGTGATGTGGTCGTAGCCAGGAGCAATATCGGTGACCAGCGGGCCTAGCGTATAGAAGGGCGCCTCGTAGCAGAGTTCATTTTCCTTGTCGACCTGCTCCTTGATCTTGTCGATCGGGATGTGGCCCGGGCCTTCGATCATGACCTGCACGTCGTGCTTCCAGGCGATCTTGGTCAGCTCGCCGAGGGTGGCGAGCTCGGCGAACTGGGCCTCGTCGCTAGCATCTGCGATACAGCCAGGGCGCAGGCCGTCGCCCAGAGAGAAGCTGACGTCATATTTCTTGAAGATCTTGCAGATGTCCTCGAAACATTCGTAGAGGAAATTTTGCTTATGGTGATGGGCCATCCATTGAGCAAGGATGGCACCGCCGCGGCTGACGATGCCGGTGATGCGCTTGGAAACCATGGGCAGATACTGAATCAGGACGCCGGCGTGGATGGTCATGTAGTCGACGCCCTGGGCGGCCTGCTCCTCGATGACTTCAAGCATCACGCTGGCGCTGAGATCCTCGACGCGCTTAACGCGCGAAATCGCTTCATAGATCGGCACCGTGCCGATGGGCACGGGTGAGTGCCGCAGAATGGCCTCACGAATTTCGTGGATGTCGCCGCCAGTGGAAAGATCCATGACGGTGTCGGCGCCAAAGTGCACGGAGGTGTGCAGTTTCTTGAGTTCCTCTTCGATATTCGAAGTAACGGCCGAGTTTCCGATATTGGCGTTAATCTTGCAAAGCGAAGAAACGCCAATGGCCATCGGCTCGAGTTCCGGATGGTTGATGTTGGCGGGCACGATCATGCGGCCGCGGGCAACTTCGTCGCGAACGAGTTCGGGAGCAATTTTCTCGCGCTGCGCGACGTAGAGCATCTCTTCGGTGACGCGGCCCTGGCGGGCGTAGTGCATTTGGGAGAAATTGCCGTCCTGGTTCTCGGCTCTGCGGCGGGTGAGCCATTCGGCGCGAGGCTTAGGAACGGAACCGTTGCCGTCTGCGCTGTTCGGGTGGGAACCGTTTTCAGGCTTGCCATTGGTCGGGATCATGGACTGCGCAACCTCACTGGGAGTTAGAGTTTTCCTGATTATACGCTGCGTCTGCGATGCCTGAGGCGCGATGCTCAGGCAAGAAGAAAAGCTGTTAACCGCCCTTCGACTTCGCTCAGGGCAGGCTCCGACCGCGGAGGGGGCGCGAAGGACGCGAAGAAAAGCCTGGTCAACCACCCTTGACTTGGACGATCCGGGACAGTCGATGACGGAGAATGCTTAGGTGTGGGCGACCGTGAGCTGTCAGCTCTCAGCTGTCAGCGATCGAAGCATCAATAGCCTCAGTGTTTCGTCTGCAATTCCTTGAAGCCTTTGCGGCGTTGTTCGCTGTAGCCGTGAAGCGCGTCCATGATGATGGGGAAGGCTTCGGCGGCGGGACGGATCTCGTCGACTTCGACGGCCTTGCCTTCGAGCTGTTTGTAGTCCTGGAAGAAGCGCCGCAGCATAAGGAGGCGATGCGGGGGCATTTCGTTGGCCTCGTGGTAGGTGTTGAACTCGGGGTCTTCGGTCGCGACCGCGATAATCTTGTGGTCTTTCTTTCCTGAATCAATCATGGTCATCAGCCCGATGGCGCGGGCGTGGATGATGGTTAGAGGAACAACTGTTTCCTGACAGAGGACAAGGACGTCGAGAGGATCGTCATCTTCGGCGAGGGTCTGGGGAATAAAGCCGTAGTTCGCCGGGTAGTAAACAGCGGAGTAAAGAACGCGGTCGAGCTTGATCAGGCCGCTGGCCTTGTCGAGTTCGTACTTCACGCTGGAACCGAAGGGGATCTCGATGACCGTGCTGAATTCGTGAGGCAATCGACCGCCCGGAGTTACGTCGTGCCAAGGGTGAATCATCGCTGGCGCAATTCCTCGAAGGAAGCGGGTGTCATTCTAACAGCTGCCTGTCATGAAACGCGCTTGCGATCCCTGTTTAACCCTTTTGCGTCAATGGCTTGGCAGTCTGCGGGCAGGCCAGAAGATACCCCTTTGCGTCTTGACCCGAGCAAGCGCTCCGCGTAAAGTTGAACTATAGCCTCGGGGAAATTCCTTATGTCGAGCGAGACCAGCAAATATCTGAAATTCGGTGGTGCGACGGTGGTGATCCTGCTGATGCTGGGTTACCTGGCCTATACAGGTGTGCAGGAGAGCAAGAGCTACTACGTCACCATCAAGGAGCTCCGGGGTCTTGGCGACAGCGCGTACACCAAACGCCTGCGGGTCGCGGGCAATGTGCAGGCGGGATCGATCAAGCGAAGCGGCACGCATGTGGACTTTATTCTGGTGGAACAGGATTTGAGTCTGCCGGTCAGTTACGCGGGGACGGAGCCTCCACCGGATACCTTCAAGGACAATTCGCAGGCGCTGGCAGAGGGCAGTTTCGGAAAAGACGGTGTTTTCCATGCGAAGGCGCTGCAGGCGAAGTGCGCATCGAAGTATGCGCCCGCGAAGCCCGGCGATCCGGCGAGCGGTACTTCGAATACGGCGCCACCGAAGAGCATGACGAAGGCGCAGGGTGCGAAGGTAGGGGTCACGCTCTAAGCGCGCCGGTTGGCATTTCCGACGAAATCCATTCGACTGTGAACGATCCCAAAACGGCGGTCGCACAAGCCGAACCCATCATCGCAGTCACCAATCTCATCAAGCAGTTTGGGCGCTTTGCCGCGTTACGGGGCGTGAGTGCGTCGTTTGCCGGCGGCCGCATGTACGGCATTCTGGGCGACAACGGCGCGGGGAAGACCACGATGCTCCGTGTGTTTGCGGGGTTGATGCCGCCGACGCGCGGCGAGATCGTAATTTTGGGCAAGAAGGACCCGCGGGAAGTATGTCGCGAGTTCGGATACATGGCGCATCCCTCGCTGCTGTATGACGAGATGAGCGGGATGGAGAACCTGCGCTACTTCGCCTGCCTGTATGGAGGGCATGATGATGCGCGGTGTGCGGAGGTGATTGCAGCGGTGGGGCTCGATCCGAAGTTGCAGCGTCCCGTGGGGCAATACTCGCAGGGCATGCGGCAAAGGATGTCGCTGGCGCGGGCGCTCTTGAACAATCCCAGACTCCTGCTGCTGGACGAGCCGTTTTCTAATGTTGATATCCGATCAGCGCGTGAAATGGTGAAATTGCTCGCAGGCATGCGGGATGCGGGCAAGACAATCTTCGTGGTGACGCACCAGGCGTCGCTGTTGGACGGCGCCGCGAATGAGTTCATATGGATGCAGGACGGGTTGATCATCAACCGCACTCCGGATTTGAAGTTCATGGAGACGGCATGAGCGCACCGTCGGGGGTCACGTTCGCTACGCTGATGAAGGACGTGCGCCTGGAGTGGCGGTCGAAGGACGCAATCAACTCGATGTTGTTCTTCGCTCTGCTGGTCGTGGTGGTGTTCAGTTTTTCGTTTGACCCGCTGGCGGAGGAGTCGCGACAGATTGCGGGAGGCCTGGTTTGGGTGGCGTTCCTGTTCGCGTCGGTCGTCGCGCTGAACCAGACCTGGGCGCGGGAATTGCGCAACCAGGTGCTCGATGCCTATCGGGTTTCGCCGGCGCCGGCGAACTCACTGTTTCTGGCAAAGGCGTTGGGGAATCTCATCTTCGTGCTGGTGCTGGAAGCGGTGATGACGCCGTTGTTCATCGTTTTTTACAAACTGCGGGCGCTGGGTCCAGCATGGCAGTTGCTGCCGGTGGCGATTCTCGGTACGTGGGCGATCGTAGTGAATGGGACGTTTTTTGCGGCCATGTCGCTGCGTACGCGGAGCCGCGAAATCATGCTGCCCCTTCTACTTTTCCCGATCACGATCCCGGCATTAGTATCGATGGTTGAAGCTACGAAGATTATCCTGGTCGGCGATCCGGCAACTTCAGCGAAGTTCTGGATCGTGTTGCTTGCCACCTATGATGTGGTGTTTACTACTGGCTGTCTGGCGCTGTTTGAAACGGTATTGCACGCGGAATGAAAAAAGCCTTCCCCATTCTCGGACTGCTCACCGCGGCATTGCTGAGCTACGCGCTCTATGACGCGCTGATGGTTGCTCCGAAAGAGCAAACGATGGGGGATGTGCAACGCATCTTTTACTACCACGTGCCTTCGGCGTGGACGGCGTTTCTGCTGTTCTTCCTCAACTTTCTGGCTTCGATTCAGTACCTGGTGCGGCGCGATCCCAAAAACGACAAGGTTGCGAACTGGGTGGTGATCACATTTGCGGTATTGACTTGTGTCGCTGCCTTCGTCATCAAACTCGTGCCGGACCTGATGAAGGCGCTGCCGGAAGGCGTGGAACTGTCGTCGATTGCCACGACGGGGCCGATCATTGCGGGCATTTATTTTCTGCTGCGCAAATTGTTCAGCGTAGAAGACTCGGATGCGCTGGCAGTGACCACGGCAGAAGTGGGCGTGGTCTTCTGCACTGTGGTGCTGGTCACGGGGCCGTTATGGGCACGCCCGGTATGGGGGATCTGGTGGACTTGGGATGTGCGGCTTACGTCGACGCTGGTGCTGTGGCTGATCTATGTAAGCTACCTAGTACTCCGAAGATTCTCATCGAGCGGGCAGACGCCCGTTTTGGCGGCAGCGCTGGCGGTATTCGGAGCGCTTGACGTGCCGCTGGTGTATTTCTCGATCTGGATTTTCCGCACGCAACATCCGCAGCCGGTGATCGGCGGCGGAGGCTCGATCGATCCCCGCATGCTGCGTGTGCTGCTCGTCAACTGGCTGGCGTTTCTGTGTTTCGCGTTTCTGGTGTGCTGGTCGCGATACCGGCTGGAGCGATTGAAACGGCAAGTCGAAGAGACGCAGGCACTGGAAGCGCTGCTCGAGCCAAGAGGGGCCGTGCGATGACCTATCTTTACGTGGCTTACGCAGCAACCTGGGCCATTCACGTGGGGTATCTGATCACCCTTGCCGTGCGCTATTCCCGCCTGAAGCAAGAGATCAACGATCTCAACAAGAAGTAGAACTCGGCAAATCAGCGGAATTATCTTGATGGTGCCGAGGCGGTATTCTGCGCGTTACTGTCCCAGCTTCCAAGCTTGTGGGAAGTCAGAGGCGATCTCGGGCACGGGACTGGTGCGAACGAACTCGTATTCCTCGATCATGGCGGCGATCCCGATGCGCGACGAAGGTAGCGGAGTCTCGACGCGAATCACGCGGGCGGCGAAACGGACCCGGACCGGATCGGTCAACGTGACGTGAGGGGGAAAGGTCAGGGTGACTTCGATGCGGGAGCCGGCGGCGACGACTCGATCGAAGTAGAAAAAGACCCCGCGCGCGCTGACGTTCTGGGTTTCAGTAAGGAACTCTGGAACGGGTTCGCCGGCGATCCGAATGGCAGCGGGAAGGCGCATGTCGAAACGTCGCATGGAACGCCGGTCTGGGGATTCTTGCAGCATTAAGCGTTTCTCCGTCAGTAAGGGGATTTGAAAACCAGTCCAGGAAATCTTGGGACTGTTACTGCTGGCCGAAAAGCCGAGCCGCTCCGAAACTCCAGAGTTCTGCGCTGGTGAAGCCAATTTACTTATTTATCAGCGGTTTGCAACAGCAAAACAGAACCAGGAACTAACTCGGTAAACCTGCGACCAGGGGACACCCCGACACGGGCGGTCACGCGGGAGAGGAGAGCACAGGCAAGAACAGAGACTGTGTCGGGAGCGAATGAGCACGCCTGATGCCAAGTCCGGTGGACTGCAGTTTGATGTCATTTGGCGAAAAAACAAAAATTGGCTGCGACTCTGGAGGCAGGTGGTGCGAAGCAGTGCAATTCCTTTCGTTCACCGTCAACAAATTTTCCGCCGCATCGAGGTTCAGGGAAGCCGGAAGGTGCCCAGATTTGTCGATGTCAGCGGCATCTCGGACCAGAGATTTCTGCATCACACCTCGCTTGAGCGGACCGGGGCGTCATGGTTGGCTTGACACCGCTATCCGCTGGATGTTTAAGTATTTATTTATTTTTCACTGAACAGGGAGACAGTACCTTGCCGCCGCGCGAAGCCGCGACCGCAGGGAAATGTTTGTGCCGTTCTTCATTCCCTCTCCACCTGATTTGAATACTTCGGAGGAACTCGTGAGATTGAATCGCCGTGGGTTGGGTACGGGTCTGCTGTGGGGGCGCATCGTACCGGCGGTGTTGGTTGTAGCGGCAGCTGGAGCGTGGTTGTTGTGGGTAAGCGCTCCCCGTAACGGCAACTCCGAATCCTCGGCGCAGATCCCGGTTTTTGGACGACCCTTGGCCAGTGCGACTTCGCGACCAGCAGTCGTGAGCTACGGTCATCTTCCTCTGATGTTTGAGCCCAATCTCGGGCAGACCGATTCGCGCGTGAAGTTTCTGGCCCGTGGCAACGGCTATGGCTTATTTCTTACCTCGCAAGAAGCGGTTCTGACGCTTCGACGTTCGGAAAGACAGGCTTCATCAGTCCTCCGCATGAAATTGGCAGGGGCGCGCGCGGGTGCGCAGGCTGAGGGGAACGACCGGCTTCCAGGCCAGAGCAACTACCTGATTGGGAGCAATCCCGCGTTGTGGCATACCGATGTTCCGCAGTATGGAAAGGTTCGGTATGCGGGCGTTTATCCGGGAGTGGACCTGGTTTACTACGGCAGCGACGGGCAACTTGAGTACGACTTTGAGGTTGCACCGGGTGCGGATCCGAAGAGCGTGCAACTTTCGTTTGTGGGGACGGCTGGTCTGCGACTGGATGCGGGCGATCTGGTGCTGGAGGCGGGGAATGGCGACCTCCGATTGAAAGCGCCGCGGGTGTATCAGGGTGAGGGCCGTGAGCGAAAGGCCGTCGAGGGAAAGTTCGTTTTGCTCGCCGAGGACCGGGTGGGGTTCGAAGTTGGCGATTATGACCGGACGAAGAAGTTGGTTATCGATCCGGTGCTGGCGTATTCGACCTATCTCGGGGGCACCGGCACGGAGCGGTTGCCCACGATTGCAGTGGATTCGGCGGCGAGTTTCTATGTGACGGGTACGACGAACTCGACGGACTTCCCGGTGACCGACTCGAGCAAATACCAGACCGGAGCGACGAGCAACGTATTTGTCGCCAAGTTTGATCCGACCGGGGCAACCCTCATGTTTGCGACCTACCTGGGCGGGACGGGCGCGGACACCAGTGTCGGTATCGCGGTGGATGCGGCAACGAATGTGTATATCGCGGGGACGACCACGTCGACGAATTTTCCGACAACGTCCACGGCGTTTCAAACGACGCCGGTCGCGCCCGGCAATCCCCACGCGTTTGTAACCGCGCTGAATAGTGATGGCACTTTGAAATACTCGTCGTATCTGTCGGGGAACGGCACCGACACGGCGACGAACATGACGCTCGATAACAAGGGCAATGTGTACGTGATCGGCATTACTGATTCGAAGAATTTCCCCCTGGCGCCGACGGCAGGAACCTTTCAGTCGACATTCCTCGGCGCGAACGCCTTCTTCATCAGCAAAGTCGCGCCCACTAGCCTTGGGGCGAACAGCCTGGTGTTCTCGACATATTTCGGCGGAGGTTTTCCGACGACGGCAACGGTAACCGGCGGAGCCATTGCAGTCGACAACAATGCTACTGTGTCGAACATTTATATTACCGGCGGAACGAACTATCAGTTCACCGGGCAAAACTCGACTACCGACTTTCCCATCAGAAACGCGTTTCAACCTTGCCTGGGCACCCTGCCCACGACCCCAGTACAAACGACTTGTCCGACGAGTGTGACATTGCCCGATGCCTTTGTGGCCAAGCTGAACCCAGGGACGACGACCGGGGCACAGTTGTTGTATTGCACTTACCTGGGCGGGGCAAATACCGATGTCGGAACGGGGATCGGGGTGGACGCCTCGGGGAACGCATATGTGACGGGTACCACAAATTCGCCGCAATTTCCCCCAGTGAGCGGGAGTATTACGGGCTATCAAACCAGCCTCAAGGGCGGCACAGATGCTTTTGTCGCCAAGATCAATAATCCGGCAACAGGAAGCACCAGTAGCGCGGTGCAGTTGACCTACTTCAGTTACCTGGGCGGATCGGCGGACGACGAGGGGAATGCCATCGTGGTAGACACGAAGCAGGGCGCGCGGGTAGTGGGCACGACCGCTTCCACGGATTTTCCGATCATCGCCACGAGCGCCATTCAGACCTCGCTGCTGGGACCGGAAGATGCGTTTGTGGCACGACTGAATACGCTGGGTACGTCGGGGACGGGTTCCGCCTCGAGTCAATTCGTAACGTATCTGGGCGGCTCGGGCGCCGATACCGGGACGGGAATTGCGATCGATACTGACAGCAATACGTACGTTTCCGGGGAGACTGCCTCGTCGGATTTCAAGACGGTGAACCCGTTCCAGGCCGCGCTGAAGCCGCCGCAGGACGCCTTTGCAGCCAAGCTTGGACCTAACTTGAGTTTCACGCTGTCGGTCGCTGCTCCGACCTCGAATTCCGTGAACGCGGGAAATCAGATTAATTTCAACTACACGGTTACGAATGTCGGGGACACGACCGCGAACGTCGCGTTCACCGACAATCTTTCCAGCGGGAGCGGGAGCGCTCCGGTGACCTTCGTTTCGGCTTCGGCTGCGGGCGGTACCTGCCCGACAGCGCCCACCGACAACAAAGTACTCTGTAACTTAGGCACGATGAACGGCGGCGACACTACTACCGTCACGATCAACCTCACGCCCACCGGTTCAGGAACGATCGCGAACAGCGGAACGGTGACGGTGGGCGCCTATTCGACGACCAAGATCGCCACGCCGATCAACGTGAATTCCTTCAAGCTTACACCGTTACAGACGAACAACACGGTGGTAGCCGGGAATCCGGCGACGTATCCCATCATGATCACTCCGTTGTCGAGCTATTCGGCATCGATCTCGATCGCTTGCAGTGCAGGACTTCCAGGAGGAGGCACTACGTGCACGCCGTCGACAAATCCAATCACGCTGGAAGGGCAGAGTCCTTCCACAGTCACGTTGGTGATCAGCACCGTGGCGAGGGTAACGACCACTGCGGACATGCACCAGGGCAGGGGACTGTTGTACGCGAGTTGGCTGCCGGTGACGGGCCTTGCCTTCGTTGGTCTGGGAGTTGGCACTCGGTTGCGTCGTGGACGACGCATGCTGGGCGGGTTGCTATTCCTGGTGCTGGCAACCCTGATTCTTCTGCAGCCGGCATGCAGCGGACACAGTTCCACGACGACTACGACGGGTACCCCCGCGGGGACTTACACAATCAACGTCGTCGCGACGTCGGGCTCCTTCTCGCAAACCAGTCCGATTACGCTAGTGGTGCAATAGCTGTAGAGACCAAGTGCAAAATGGGAGGGGCCGCCCGAGTGGCGGCCTTTTCTATTCAGCGCAACGCAAACTGCAATGAAGGGCGTCTTGTGGGCAGTGCGGGAAAGTGTTACCTTCAGCGAACTCGTTTGGTTCGTCGCTCGTCGCGCCGACGGGGCCCGGCGAGTCGTCCAGACGGTGTGGGAAGGAGACGACCATGGGAATCCTATCTTGGATTGTCTTCGGGCTGATCGCCGGAGCCCTCGCTAAGCTGATCATGCCGGGCAAGGACCCGGGCGGGATCATCGTAACGATCCTGATTGGGATTGCGGGCGCGGTGATCGGCGGTTTTATTGGCAACGCCATCGGATTCGGCAAGGTCAATGGTTTCGACTTTCGCAGTTTCGTGATTGCGATTGTCGGATCGCTGATTCTGCTGGCTGGTTATCGCATGATGAAGAAGGCCTAGGTACTCAAGCGCCGAACTTGAGGCTGCCGCTGGTCAATCCGCAACCCTTTAACTTCCAACCAGACTGACACTAAACCGCCGCTTCTCAAAACCGCCAAGGAGATTGTTTTCGCATCGTCATGAATACGAGTGCCGGAGGAGCGCGCTCGATGTTTGCCATCCGCAAGGAGCTGATCGAGCCGAAAATCGCGGTGTTGCACCTGTCCGGACGGATTTCGGTGGGGCGCCCGTGTCAGGAAATCGAAGAAACCATCCAGGGGCTGATAGAAGAGAACCGGTTCCGGGTGATTCTTGATCTCGCCGAGGTGCAGCGGGTCGACAGTACGGGCTTCGGGACAATTGTTTTGTGCGGGGGCAAGCTCAAGAAGGCGGGCGGTGAACTCCGGGTAGCGGCCGCCAACGACATGGTCGAAGAAATTGCGGTGAGTTCGCAAATTCGCAAGATCGTCATGTTCGACAAAACAGTGGCGGAGGCAGTTGCCGCCCTGAAGGGGGCGGCGACGGAGTGAAGATTTCGACAGGAGCCGAATTTCTCCTGCCCTTTCGTGTTTTTTCTACGGCTTTCGCTGTATTGGCGGAAAGGTGGGCGGCTAGTAGCTTTGAGTCCAGACGAAGTGGCGCAGGCCCCGCGCCAGGAGAAAGTTGAACGGGAATTCTCCTGACGCGGGGCTTTATTGCGTCTGCGTGCGTTGCGGAAAAATCTTCAGGCCGTAATCAGAGATTCGAGCGCGACCCGATTGGAAACCACCAGGGTGGCGCCTTCCTGCTCGATCAAACGTTGCTTGCGAAACCCAGCCATCAAGCGGGTAACGGTCTCGCGCGAGGTGCCAATCATCTGACCGATTTCTTCATGGGTGAGGGGAACTTTCATACGATCGGACGCCGGGGCTCCGGTTCTTTCGTCGAGCCATCCCACCAGCAGACGGGCAAGTTTCTCGCTGGCCGAGCCTGACAGCATCAGGGTGCGAATTTCGCGGCAGGTGAAGTTGTAATCGCGGCTGAGTAGTTGAGTGATCCAGAGGGCAAAGTCGCCGTGATTGCGCATCAGGCGGAGCACGTCGCTCTGGCGGATGAAGGTGACGTCGCACGGTTGTTGTGCCTCGGCGGTGGCTTCGTAGTCGCGGTTTCCGACCGCGGAGGCGACGCCTAGGGCTTCGTCAGCGTGGGCTATGCGAAGAATCAAAGTGCGTCCATCGCTGGCGCAGACCGACAGCTTCACCAGGCCGCGCTGGACGACATAGATGCCGCGCACCGGTTGTCCTTCGCTAAACAGGACAGCGCCGGTCGGGTAGTGATTGGTCAGAGTGACGTTCTCCAAGTCGCGGAGGACGGCGGGAGGCAGATCGCCAAACGCCGAGTGGGGTGTTGCGGTCTTCTGTGGGGGTCTCACCGGTTGCGTGGCCATGTGTTGCCTCCCTGTTCGCAGTAGGGAGACGCACGCGCGACGCCATCACTGACCACCGCCTTCCGATCCGATACGAAAGCGTGTTAAGTAATAATCAGGAAAGGAGATAAGGTCGAGACTCGCGGTTTCCAGCCTGCGGTCAGGCGTGGGTCGCAACAGCGAGAAGTGGGTGTTTTCGCACAGTTCTGTGTGATCTCCATCACCTCGACCATGTGATTTGGTAACGGGTTCAGGAGTTACCCAAGAGCCTCATCCAGCACTTTCAACAGGGCCAGTCGGCTGAAAGGCTTTTCGAGCAGGGGGATGTCGTTCCGCCGGTGCCCGTGCTGGGCGATGAGTTCACCGGTGTAGCCGGACATGAAGACGATTTTGACCCCGGGGTGCGAAGTAAGGACCTGGGCAACCAACTCGGGGCCGCTCATTCCGCGCATGACAACGTCGGTCAGGACGAGGTGCACCGGTCCGGGGTGCGAACCGAGGACCTCGAGGGCGGTTTCTCCGTTCTTGGCGTCGAGCACGAAGTAGCCGTTTTCCACCAGCAGTTGGCGGGTCAGGCTAAGCATAATCTCGTCATCCTCGACCAGAAGGATGGTGGTGCCGTCGCGACGCACGACCGGAATCTCGGCCGCGCGTTCGGTGGCAGGAACGAGTTTGGCCTCCGCGTTGGGTAAATACACCTTGAAGGTGCTGCCTCGTCCAGGCTCGCTATATACCCAGATGTGACCGCCAGATTGCTGCACGATGCCGTAGACCGTAGAGAGCCCGAGTCCGGTGCCTTTCCCGACCTCCTTGGTCGTGAAGAAAGGCTCAAAGATGCGCGGTAAGACGGTCGAGTCCATGCCGACCCCGGTATCGCTGACGGCGAGCATGACATAAGGTCCCGGCTTCATGGGCTGATGCTGCTCGGCGAAGAGGGCATCCCCTTCGATGAGGGAGGTTTCGAGGATCAGCTTTCCGCCGCGAGGCATGGCGTCGCGCGCGTTGACGGCCAAATTCAGAACAATCTGATCGAGGTAGCCGGGGTCGATCTCGATGACGGCCGAAGGGCAACGCGCGGTGATGACGATTTCCACATCATCGCCCATGAGAGGGTGGATCAGCTTGATGGCGTCGTGGAGGCGGGTGTTGAGGTCGAGCAACTGGGGCTGAACCGTGGATTTTCTGGTGAACGCCAGAAGTTGCCGGGTGAGGGAAGTACCGCGATCGACGGCCTTGCGAATATTCGCGATGTACTGCTGGGCATCACCAGCAGCACCCACCCGCTCACGCAGGAGTTCGGCACACGCGGTAACGATTCCCAGGATATTGTTGAAGTCATGGGCAACACCACCGGCGAGGCGCCCGACCGCTTCCATTTTTTGGGCCTGGCGCAGATGGCCCTCGGCCCGCTTTTGGTCGGTGATATCGCGCGCAATGGCGGAGGCGCCCACGATTGTTCCCCCTGGCTCGCGAATGGGAGAGATCGAGATGGAAACATCGAGGCGGCGGCCGTTTTTGGCGATGCGGATCGACTCGTAATGGTCAATGCGTTCACCACGCCGAATGCGCGCCAAGATGTGGGGAATTTCGTTGGGATTCTCTTTGGAGGAGAGCAAAGCGATGTTCTTGCCGATGGCTTCTTCGGGGGAATAGCCGTACATTTTTTCGGCGCCACGGTTCCATGCGATGATGGTGCCGTCGAGGTCTTTCCCGATGATGGCGTCCTCGGACGAATCAACGATGGAGGCCATGCGAGCACGGTATGCGCCGATCTCCTGGGCGGTTTTCCGGTCGAGTTCCTGGTGGGCGCGGCGCAGCGCTGCTTCGATGCGCTTTCGATCGCTGATGTCGCGAATCGCGCTCAGGACCAGAGTGCCGTTGCCTGTGGCAACCGGGCTTAGGCTGATTTCCACATCGAACTCGGAGCCATCGCGGCGTCGTCCTTTGAGGTCGAGGCCAGCTCCCATCCGACGAATCTTGGGGGCCTGAGCAAATGCGTCGCGGTGCTCGCGATGCGCGCGACGCACGCTGTCAGGGACGAGCACTTCAATTCTTTGGCCGATCAGTTCGCTGCGTTGGTAGCCGAACATGGCTTCGGTCTGGGAGTTGATCTGAACGATCGTGCCATCGGGTTCAACGGCCAATATGGCATCTGGAACAGCTTCGAGGAACTGCGTGGAGAGCAAGATTTCCGAAATCGCCTGCGCCGAAAGCGGCTCGTCGTGTCTAGAGGTCGGCTTGCTGGGCATGAATACGTCCGCCCTAATAGCGCAGCGGCAAGCTAATTTAAATCGAAGCCGCTACGCGAGTAAAGCTGAAGGGCCGCGAAATCATAGCGCTGCGACCTCGCCAGGTTACGCGCCCGCCGAAAGCTTGTGATGACCCCGACCGTCGGCGATCCCGTACTGGCGGATTTTGTAGAGCAGAGCCTTGTAACTGATTTTGAGCAGGGCGGCGGCCTGCTTGCGATTCCAGTTGGTTTGCTCCAGTGCCTGTGTGATGGCAGCGGCCTCCGCTTCATCTTTGGCACTACGCGACAGCGATTTCAATCCACCCGCCGAAGATTCGGCAGCCTTGACGCCGCCTTCAGAACGCTGCCCACCACTACCGTCGCTTCTTGGATTCAGTTCCGCGATGGCCAGCTTCTCGTCACCAAGAATGAGGTAGCGTTTGATGAAATTGCTCAACTCGCGCAGGTTGCCCGGCCAGGAATATTCCAGACAGGCTGCCATGAGCGTAGGCGAAAGCGGCAAGGGAGCGCGAGCGTATTGCTCGGCCATGCGCGACATGAAGTGCTTAAGCAGGATGGGGATCTCTTCCTTGCGTTCGCGCAGCGGAGGCAAATTCAGAGTGAAGGCGTTCAAGCGGTAATACAAGTCTTCGCGCAGACGCTTGTTGGCCAGCGCTTCGGGAATGTTGATGTTGGTTGCGGCCAGGATGCGCACGTCGACCTTAATCACCGTGCGGCTCCCCAGGCGCGAGAACTGCTGGTCCTGCAACACATGAAGAAGCTTGGCCTGCAGGCTGGGGGGCATCTCGCCAATTTCGTCAAGCAGGATGGTGCCTTTGTTGCAGAGCTCGAATTTGCCGGGCTTGGGATGCGTGGCTCCGGTGAATGCGCCGGCTTCGTATCCAAAAAGTTCACTCTCCAGCAAGTCCGCGGGGACGGCGGCGCAATTGACCTTGAGGAAAGTGCGGTGAGCGCGAGGGGAAAGCTTGTGGACGAGGCGCGCCAAGACCTCCTTGCCGGTGCCGCTTTCTCCAAGCATGAGAACCGGGATATCCACATTTGCGACCAGCGCCGCTTGCGAGCGAATCTTGCGCATGGCGGGACTGGCAGCGACAAAGAAGACATCGTCACAAAGTTCTTCCACTTCACCGGCGTATGCCTGCTGATTCTTGCCGAGGCACTGATCGATGACGGCGTCGAGTTCGGCCTTCTGGAAGGGCTTGGTGAGATAGTCCTGGGCGCCGAGGCGCATGGCCTGTACGACCTTGCGGGTGTCATTGACGCAGGACAACATGACGACTTTGACGCCGGGCCGCATTTGCCGGAGTTGTTCCAGGGTCTCGAGGCCATCGATGCCGGGCATCAGCACGTCGAGCAAAACCATGTCGGGCTCGAGTCCCTTTTCCACGCGCTGCAAAGCTTCTTCGCCGGTGGAAGCGGTTTCCACTTTGTAGTCATCCACCTCGAGCAAGGTCCGGATGTACCGGAGCATTCCCGGTTCATCATCGACCAGCAGTATGTTGGTCGCTTCACTCATTTCGTTTTCCCTTTTTTGTGGAACTGTTGAGGGAGGGCTTCAGAGGAAGTAAGAAAGAAAACTTGCTGCCAGCACCGGGTTCGCTTTCGACCCAGAGTTTGCCGCCCATGGCGTTGATGAGCCGGCGCGCAATCGCGAGGCCCAGACCCATGCCATCGGACTGATTCTGATTGCTGGGCAGGCGGAAGAAGTCGTCGAAGACTTCGACGTGGTACTCGGGGGGGATGCCGGGTCCGGTGTCGGCCACACTGACTTTCACGGCGTTCGGGGTGGAAAGTGGCTGACGGCGCCGTTCTTTCTCGATCGCCGATTTTGCCGTGCCGCGACGTTCCCACATGTAAGGCTCGGCGTGCAGCCACACGGTGCCGCCTGAAGGCGTGAATTTCGATGCGTTCTCGAGCAGGTTTGAAATCACCCGCTGCACCTTCGGAGAGTCGAACGGAAACGACACGAGTTTGTCGTTGGCGAGAAAATAGAGTGCCAGCCCCTTGTCCTGAAAACGAGGTGACCACATGCGACACACTTCCGACAGGCAGGCGTTAATGTCGCCCGTATCGAACTGGACTCGCAGTTCGCCCGTCTCGAGCACCGTATAAGACAGAAAATCCTGGATGAAGTGTTGCAGGCGTTGTCCGCTGGCGTGCATGTCGGCGATGACCTCGCGCTGCCGTTCGTTTAGCGGGCCCAGTTTTAGGCTCTGCAGCAGCTCGATGTAGCCGTTGAGAATGGCGAGCGGGGTCTTCAGGTCGTGCGCGGCGGACGCCAGCGCATTGGTTGTGCGCCGGTAGCGCTCCGACAGTTGGTTATAGTTCTGGAGCAAATCCTGGGGATAATCCGAAGCATTCGCCATTGGCGTCCCCGGAGACAGTGGATCCCCCATTTCGGCCTTCAGTTCCAGTTGGGACGGAAGACACGCATTGTCCGGATTAGCGGCCATAGTCAGAGACACTCGTGGCTTGGCGAACGGGGAGGGAGCAAGACGTCAAAACGCTAAACTTCAGGGGATGTCGTAGAGAAATCGTAGGATGGGAAGCATGGATTGTCAAGAAAAACGCACCGGAATTGCCACACTAGGGTAAATGATTGCACTTTTCAACAGGTTAGCGGATACCGTGTAGAACGCTGGACACGACGACCGGTGATAGTGGTTCGGGGCGCTCAATCCGGTGCAGGAAGCGCCTTTTCCCGCAAACAACCCGGCGTTTTGTGGGTAATCTCCGGTGTTTCCGCTTCAGACCCGCGGATTTGGCCCATAATGTGCCCATTGCTCCATGTAAATCGCAGTGGTCAGAGGTCACTCTTGATTCGACGCAGGCCGGAAAAGGAACGTCGGAAGTGGACAAGACTGCCATTGGCGATCCCTGTCTTTGTGCGCAGCCGGGACGAGAAAGGCAAGGAATTTCTAGAGTTTGCGACCGCGTTGAACATCAGCGCCGGGGGCGCCTTGGTGGCTGTGCGACGCTCTTTGCCGCGGGCGGCCCAGGTTCTTTTGGAAATTCCGAGCGCGCCGTTGGCGACGGCGGCCAACCTTCCCCGTGCCGCACGCACGCTGCGAGCCCGCGCGGTTCGCGTTAATCATGCTGAGGGTTACCACTTGCTGGGCCTGAAGTTCTCCCGTCCGTTGCTGAATTCTGTGCACAAGCCGGTAGCGGTACGTGGGAAACTTGCTTCTTCAGTGTGAAAAGATTTTCCTACATCCCTGTCCCGGTTTCAGGCGACCCCGCCTTGGTATCGACGTTGCCCCATTTGTTTCCCTGGAGACAATAAAGCGTGTTAAATCAGTGGCTTGGTTGGCTGTTACGAACGGCTGCCGGGGACTCGGAGGGTTTGGTGCGCTGGGTGCACAACGATAATGTGATCGCGAGAGTATCCGCGTTAAAGCCATGACAACAACAAATTCCGTCAGTTCCCTGGTCCAATCCCTTGGCGAGATTCCCCCGGAGTCGATCGTTTTCGGACGAACCGACGCCATGCAGGCTCTGCGCACTCGACTGGATCGAGTCGCCAGCGCCAACGTCCCAGTGCTGATTCATGGGGAAAGTGGCACCGGCAAGGACATTATTGCCCGCATGATCCATGGCCTGTCGCCGTGGAAAACCGGGCCTTTTGTGAAGGTGAACTGTCCAGCGATTCCCGGAACGCTTCTCGAGAGCGAACTGTTCGGTTATGAAAAAGGCGCATTCACGGGCGCATACGGTACCAAGCCGGGACGCGTGGAACTCGCGCATCGCGGGACGCTGTTTCTGGACGAGATTTCGGAACTGGATCTCGCGCTGCAGTCGAAGTTGCTGCAACTTTTGCAGGACGGCCAGTTCTGCCGGATCGGCGCGCAGGAAGACAAGAAAGTCGAAGTGCGCGTTGTGTGCGCGACCAATCGGGTTCTGGAAAACGAGATTGAGAGCGGTACGTTCCGCCAGGATTTGTTCTATCGCATCAATGTTGTGAACCTGGCGATGCCATCGCTGCGGGAACGCCGTGCCGATATCGAAGACCTGGTGATCTACTTCCTCGAGTACTACAACCGGAAATACAACTGCCGGGCGAAGGCGCTGTCGAATGAGTTGATGGCGGTACTGCAGAAGTATCACTGGCCGGGAAACATTCGCGAACTGGAAAACCTCGTAAAGCGATATGTGATCCTGGGTTCGGAAGAAGTGATTTCCGGCGATCTGGTGGCGCGGCAACAGGACTACTTCAATCCCGAGATCAATCTGGATGGACCCATTTCGCTCAAGAAGCTCACCCGCCAGGCGACGCGCGAACTGGAGCGCAAGGTGATTCTCAAGGTATTGCAGGCGAACCACTGGAATCGCAAACAGGCGGCGCGGGCCCTGAGCATCAGCTACCGTGCGTTGCTCTACAAGATTCGTGACGCCGGTTTGCCGTCGAACCGCACCGTGCGGCGCCGCGAAGGCGCCAGCACGGGGCTCGCTGCGGACTAATCTGGTTGTCGCCGCTTCCCGGCGACGTTATCTATCTAAGCAATACCTCTCGAAAGGCAGAACTGTGTCGACTTGCGCCAGTTCGGCGCGGGGCGCGGCATTGGAGTTGTCCAGAAACCGTCGAATGGAAGTAGTGTTCTTGCGCAGCGCTTTGCACCTTTGTTATCAGGCAGGTAACGTTACGTCGTCTAAATTGATGATAAGATGAATGTTCTTTTCCAGGGCTTTTGGTACGCTGGATGCTTTAGTTGAGTGCGGGTGTACTTGTACCTCTTTCCCCGAAGAGATGCGATACCCCCAGAAACGGTCTCATCCCCCGGAGGCCGGCGATTCGGAACCTTCCTAGGAGGCAGTAAATTCATGTTGAAGAAAGTGTTACTGCTCGCTGTTCTGGCACTGGCCCTGCCATTGGCAGCTTTTGCAG
>Ga0307478_10000828_pt1 | contig 29391 bp, 25 predicted proteins | sample atmos_gasesECM4C_2_FD_203713 | JGI IMG/M metagenome (GOLD analysis project Ga0307478, IMG submission 203713) | Hardwood forest soil microbial communities from Morgan-Monroe State Forest, Indiana, United States - atmos_gasesECM4C_05 | ecosystem: Environmental > Terrestrial > Soil > Temperate...
GAGAAAGTCGCTTCCAACGCGCACGTTGTCAAGGTCTGCAATTGCTCCGATGAGAGAGCCAGCGGCGGCACCTACTGCCACACCGACAGGACCGCCCAATAACCCGACGAGACTGCCGACCGCAGTGCCCGTCAGAGTTCCCAACGGACCGGAGTCAGCGCCCTCTTTCACCGATGCCGTACCATCGGGGTTCTTGGCAACGACTCTCGCCGCATACACAGCGATGCTGCCGTCTCCATCCAGTTGCTGAAGACTCCGAGACCCTTCGTAGGCTTTGCTCTCGCTATCAAAAACCACTACCAGCATTCTGTCCATGATGGTTTCCTCCTTTTCGTTTGACTTCAAACGCAGCGGCGGGTCGGGTGAGTTGTGGGTTGAATGTGGATGGTCCGGAGACCACCATTACAGGCTCGACCTTGAGGAATGTCAAGCTGGACAGTCCTTACGTTGGCTACTCATAGAAGGGAAGTGACCTCGTCCAGTTTCAGCGGAACATGCCGTTTTTGAATCGGTACTATCCGCAATACTCGGTCCTGCGGTCGTGCTGGAAGATTGGGAACTAAACCCACGCAATCGAGATGCCCGGATTACCGGCAACCCTGAACCAATTACGGCTTAAGCGCTTATGGGGCAGCGCCCGGGGCAATGCCTCATAAGTGCTTAAGCGGAATTCCTTGTTGCCGACCACCCGGCACGATATCTGGAATCTGTTCAGCTTTAGACGTTGGGCGGAGAGCGAGATTTCACAAAGTCACTCTTCGTCAGGGCAAGCCTACGCGCCGGAGGAGGTCCTTAAAGCGCTCATCCGAGCGATATCGGTCAAAAATCGGGTCGACGGCGAGGTATCCCATCCAAACAGCGTGATCCTCATAGGCAGCTTGCAGCCATTTGAATGTGTCCTCATTCTTATTGGACGCGGCGTAGATCTGAGCTAAGCCGTAAGGGGAAACGTAACGCTTCCTCGAAATCGTTTCCAGTTGGTGCGCGATTTGGAGTGCGTCGCCACTCCGTCCTGCTCCTGCAAGGGCAACGGCGACTTGCGCGGTATAGAGTGGGCTGTCGCCTGACAGATTTGCCGCTTTCTTCAGCTCGTTAACCGCTTCGCGGTCGAACCCTGCCCCAAGATAGTCTTCTCCGAGCAGAAGGTGAGCGGCAGCGAAGTTCGGATCCAGTTCGACGGAATTTCGGTTTTGCTCGATTGCGCGGGAGTAGTCACGTGCCATGTAGTAGCGGAGTCCCACCCACGCGCTGATCATGAGGTTAAGGGGGTCGAGCTCTAGTGCATGCTTCGCTTCTCGGAGTGCCTCGCCATGGCGACTCCTGATGGAAAGGTAGTCTCCGTACCAGTGGTGCGCGTTTGCGTATTGGGGATCCAACTGCAGAGCGCGCCTGAACTCGACCTCCGCACCGGTCCAATCCCAACGATGGGTCATGGCAAGGCCCAGGGACGCATGGGCTTCAGCCGATTCTGGATTGATCTCGAGCGCTTTGCGTGCCGCGGCGTAAGCTTTCGGCAGTGCCTCGGCCGGGGACTTAAATCCGTGCCACGTCAGTCCGCTGTTACAGTCGGCCAGTCCCGAATATGCTGCCGCATAGGTGGGATCGTTGTCGATCGCCTGTTCGAAATATTGCTCCGCCTTCTGCATGCTCTCGCCGGTTCGCTTGTTCCAGTAATAGCGACCCTTCAAGTACGCCTCGTATGCTTCCGGGCTTATTTGCCGCGGAGCAGCCAAACGCTTTCCCTGTTCTTCAGTAAGAACGATGTGAATCTCGCTGGCGATGCCTCGCACGACGGAGTCCTGCACGGCAAGCACATCTTTGAGTTCGCGGTCGTAACTCTCGGTCCAAAGGTCAATCTGATCACGTGCCTGGATGAGCTCGACAGTGATGCGTACGCGGTCCGACGAGCGTCGAACGCTGCCTTGGACAAGATAGTCAGCGTTGAGCTCCTTACCGATCTCCCTCGCAGCCAGCGTGCTCCCTTTGTACTTTGCAACAGAACTCCGTGCGACCACCTCGAGTCGATCCCGATTCAATTTCCCAACCTGCGCGATCATCTCTTCAGTCAGCCCATCACTGAAGAACTCCTGGTCAGGATCCCGGCTCAAGTTGTCGAACGGCAGCTTTGGTCGCGAGTGACAATCTCATCCCGGTGCTCGAGTAGAAGGACGAGGATTTCTAAGGGAATGCGCTCTAGTTTTAGCACATGGCTGCCACGGCGCAGCCTTCGGGGGCGAAGATCGAGCTCGAAGTCTTCGCCGAACCGGATTGATTGCTGGAGGCCAAATGGCTGGGAGGTCATGCTAAGCCCCAGGGAAGTCGAACGATTCTACAACACCTCAGCAACCCCGACTTAAGTGCAAGCAGCACTTATGCTTGGGGCGACACAAATCATAACGATCCGACACACGCAGCGCTATGGACAGGCAAGTTCTCCGCAGCAATCATGCCGATCACCCACACTCCGGGATAGTCGGAGAAACGAAATGAAAAGGATGGAGGACAGAGTTATGAAGAGGGTTTTCGGGCTCGTATGCGGGCTGATGGTGAGTCTGCTGATTGGAACCTTAACCGCAGGAGCTGATGTCGTTTTGGACTGGAATGCGATCGCGGTCAACACCGCCGTCGCGAACAAACAGAACCCATTCGCCCAGGCGCGCTACGCGGCGATCGTACAACTGGCTGTATTTGAGGCGGTCAACTCCATTACACATAAATACCAACCATATCTTGGCACCATCACTGCACCCGCAGATGCCTCACCCGACGCCGCAGCCATAGAGGCTGCGTATCAAGTACTCATCGCCTACTTCCCCGCCAGCCAAGCGACTCTTTATACCGACTACCTCAACTCGATGTCGCCCATACCGGATGGCCCGGCCAAGACCGACGGCATCGCAACCGGTGACGCCGCAGCCTCAGCCATGATGCTTTTGCGCGCGAACGACGGCTCGTCGCCTGCGCTATTCGATACACCCGGGCCGCCTGTTCCAGGGGACTGGCAGGCGACAGTGAGCTGTCCGATTGTGAATGGAGTCGCGGTCGGGATCGGCTTTCAATGGCAGAAGGTAACTCCCTTCGGTATTTCGAGTGCCAGTGACTTTCTTCTGGATCCACCACCAGCGCTCACGAGCAACGAATATGCGAAGGCTTACAACGAAGTCATGACGGTGGGCAGTTTGAACAGCACACAGCGGCCTCAAGATCGGGCGAATGTCGCCCTGTTCTATGCGGCTGCGTCGCCAACTCAGGTGTTTAATCAGGCCGCGAAGCAGGTCGCAATGGCGCAGGGCCGCTCGCTTTCAGACAATGCGCGTGCTCTGGCCCTGATCAATATGGCGATGAGTGACAGCTTGGTGGCGTCATTCCTCAACAAACACACCTACAACTTCTGGCGTCCTGAAACGGCAATCCATGGGGGCAACATGGACGGCAACCCGAACACCGTGGGTGATCCCAACTGGGCCCCATTCATCACGACCCCCTGCTTCCCAAGCTATCCGTCAAACCACGGCAGCGCGGGCAACGGCGCGGCGGAAGTAATGAGACGCATTTACGGCGATGACGGAGTTTCGATCACGTTGACCAATCCTGCGGTGCCCACCATCGTCTTGCAATACACCTCGTTTAAGCAGATTACCGACGACATCTCTGACGCGCGTGTTTACGGCGGGATACATTTTCGAACCGATCAGGTCGCAGGCGAGCACTTGGGAAGAGCGGTAGGAAAAACTGTTTATAAGCACAACTTGCGTACCGTACACGGTGACGACTAATTCGTTAGTGCGAAAAGAACTCCCATTTGCTTCACCATCGCTTGGAGCGATGGAAAATCTTCTTGTACGCAAGATCGCCGGTGGCGCCAAAGAACACGAGCGCGTCGGAGTGGGAACTGATCATGAATATCTCTCCTTTAAGAAGCCCTAGATTGTCTTTCGCCTTCTCCAAACGTCCGCCGAATTCAACACGCATCGCGGACAGGAGTTTGGTCGGCGTATTCGGCTTCTCACAGCGTGATCCGTCACCGGCTCGCAATTGTTCCTGACTCGCCGCTTCTCTTTAAGTCGTCGAGTTTTCTCTGCTGTTCCGGCGTGAGAAGCTTGTAAATTTCCGACTGCATACGCGCGTTGGCCACGATGAATTTCGCCAGCAAAGCGGCCTGCGCGTCGGCTAGAGTTTTGATGTCCTTTTTATTGCTGTGCTGAACGTCGAGAGCCAACAGCTTTTCCCTCACGCTTCGTAGCTGCGCGAACAAGGGTTCCATTTTATGGCGTTCACGGGCCATCACTTGCTGGATCGCTTCTTTCTGTGATTCAGTCAAGTTTAGGTGTTCAGCTACTCCTTCTGTGAGCTCGAAGGATGAAAACGGCAACTCTACCAGCACGATCTGGTTGTCGTCAGTCGGAGAAGCCTCGCTTTTATCGTCAGGCGCAGGAACTTTGGCCAGGTCCTGTTTCTCCATCTGGCGCCATGCGCTAAGCAGTTGGAACTGCATCTGTGCGATGAGATATTGCTGAGCGCTTGAGGTCTTACCTTCCTCGGTGCTCATTTTTCCTTCTTGGACAGCTTCAGTGATGCCTGCGATGTTTTCTGTGAAGGTCTGCGTAATGGACACCATCACCGTCTGATACTCCTGTAAGACGTCTTGCGGTCCGATGGAGCCGGGGCCAGTGGGCACGTTTGTGGTGCTTGGGTCCGGGAGGAGCGAATCGGCTGTGCCGGTAGGTTTAGTCGGAGAACTGTCATCTCCTGACTTGGTCTGCGCCGAGGTAAGGATTGGAATGACAGTCATGAGGATGATAAAGAGAATTAATTTCGCTTTCATGTTCTTACTCCTTAATTTGTTCTTGCACTTCGACTCCTAAGAGCCGATCAGTGCTCAAGTTACTTTGCCTTTGCGTTGAACCCTTCTCGTATGCAGCCTCCGGAGGGTCATGTCTTGGACCTCGATTCTTTTACCCATCGTTTCAATCTCGGACTCCCGATAAATTGGGTGGACGGAGCTGTCTCGGGGAAAGACTCTCCAGAGCAGTAGAAAAAGTCCGAGCGGAGCCAAGCTTAATGCTGCTAGGAAGAGGTCAAACATAGACATCTCGCTCCATGTAGATCGAACCTCAAACACAAATGTCTCGCGTGTAACAAGAGCCCCGAATCCCGCAGAGCTCGCGCAAACTCAGACGACATCAGTCCACCCGTTGCCACGTTGAATCTGGATCGTATTCGGTCATTGCATTAGCGATCTTTTCGGTACCCGAGCCGAGGTCTTTTTGGTACACGATGCCGTTTTGATTCACGATGAAGGTTGTGACGCCCGTAGAACCATAGATGGCTGGATACGCTACAAAGCCGAAGCCGCTTACCATCTTGCCGTCCACGAGATAATTCTTTGCTCCACCCTCTGCGTTTTTTCCTTGAGCCTTCAAAGTGCGGAAATAGTAACCGTTGAACGGTAGGGGGTGGTGGGATGCGGCCGCTCCGTTTTCTACACCTGCGGAGGCGATGAGCGCGTCATGAGGACTGACGGATTGGTTTTCCGAGGAAAACAAGCCATCGTGGCCAGCGTTGTCGCCACCGAATGTCAACGCATACCGATGTTCGCCTTTAGTTTCCCTTGCGTAATGCTGCTGCTGAGCGTCGACCAGCTCATAACAAACATCGATCGTGGCCAGTTCATTTCTTCCCACTCGGCGCGCCAGGATCTCTTGTTTGCCCGCATCCGTATCGAGATACCATGTGCCTTTCTTTTCGACGATCGGGATCGGATCCGGCCAGTTCTCAGCGCCTATATAGAGAATCATCACGCCCTCACGTTCCCTCGCGACACGATGCATCTGCTTATATTTCGCAACAAAGTTTTCGCGATTTTTCCGATCCTCAGCAGGATCTCCTGAGAAGACCAGGTCCTTCCCCGTCGGGCCGAGAATCTCGAGCAAGGCACGATTGTCGGTTTGCTGGGCTGCCGCGAACAGGGCGGCGCCGGCATCTTCCGGAGAGCGAAATACTTGCTGGTCCGGTTGCTGCGCAAGCGTTCGCTGGCTCGAGACTACGAGCATCGACAGGATCGAAAGCGTGGCTAGTAGCAGTCGAGGAAACGGGAGCTTTCGTATGACTCTAGTTGTTTCGTTCATGATGTATCTCTCCATATAGGTAGCTATCGAATGAATCCGAAGAAATGCAATCAACGGTGGAAGCCTCCGCCGTGAAAACCGCCGCCGCTGTGCAGGCTCGAGAAGCCACGATCCGAGTAGCTGCGCGTGGTGCCCCCGTGGTCGTACCCACCAAAAGCGCTGAAATGATTGCCGGCTTCGGCGTGCGAGGCCGAAGGCCCACGCTCAGCCGCGCCCTTGTGAAATTCGTTGTTACGGGCGTCTACGACACGGGCTCCTTCGTCTCCGCGCCCAGTTCCGATGCTGTGGGGTCCTTCATGTCCCCGCTCGCCACCAGAGTTGTGGAACCCTTCATATCCGCGCCCAGCTCCAAAGTCATGAAATCCTTGACGCCGGCCATGATCGCCATAGAACGTCTTACTGTTGGAAATGAAAGTGTTGTGATTGTAGATGACGGTTCGGTGCCCCCAATCGCATCCCCAGCCATGCCATCCCCAACCGAAGCCAGCGAAGAATCCGATCCCGAAGCCCACACCGAAAGAAATGGCGGGGCCGTCAACATACAGCCCGGGATATGGATACCAGCCGGGCCACACGACGACTGGCGCGCCGTAGACAATCCATGGATCGTATGCGGGGACGTAAACGACTTCAGGATCTGCAGGTTCAATGACGATCGTCTTCTCTTCGGTTACCACCTTCTCCTGTTCGTTGCTCTTCAGATTTCCGGATGCTTGCGCGCGAGCCCGCATGACCTGCACCGCGTCCATTACACCCTCTGATTGATTTACATAGGCTTCGCCGAGCGCAGACGTCCAGGCAAGGTTCTTGTCCAGGTTGGCGAGCACGGAGGGGAACTGGGTGATCGCCTTGATGCTCGGATCCCAAGGTTGTTGGTCCACAGCGTTGGCTAGGTCATTTCCCTTGAGGTTCGGATGGTCCTGTACCCAGCGATCCGCCTCGACAATTTCCGTGGGATATGTTGCCGCAGCGAGTATCTGTGAAACCAAGGCGTCTGGATAGAGCGCAATCGGCGCCACCATCTGCTGCAACTCCTCGGGAGTTTGCTTCACGACCTGAGGCGCGGATTGTCCAGCCGATTGGTCCGACTGAGCAGCGTAGATGACACCAGGCGCAAATAACAGCCAAGATGAAAGATACAACGCCAGAATTTTATGTAACACTCTCATAATCACCTCCTCGGTGTTGCTGCACTAGCAGCACCACTAGTTACCGATGTGCTCTTTCTCTGCCGCAAGTTGTACCGGAGCTGGACCTTTCTTTGGATCGCGTTCAGCAAGCGCAGCGAAGTCCTCGGCATTGAACGGATACGCACGGGCAGATTCTTGGCCCGTCGAACTCAGCGTCAGATCGACGCGACGGTTGTACGCCAGGACGATGTTGCCCAGCTTGTTTGTGATTGTTTCGAGGATCTGGGGGCTAAGGTCAGGACTTTGCTCGAGTAGCTGTTGTACCTGCTCTGCGGTGAGATTGTCTTTGTTGCCAAACGCCTGCACGTCGATGCTCGATTCTGGAACACCCTGCTCCACAAGGAAGCGTTTCACTAGTTCCGCGCGGCGTTGTGAAAGAACCTGGTTATAGCTGTTAGGTCCGCGGCGATCAGCATGACCTGCGAGAATCAAGCGAGCATCTGACTTATAAGCCAGATATTTCTTGAACTCTTGAGCTATGCTTTTGAGTTCTTCCTGCTCGCTCGGCAGAAGACCAGCTTCGGACTTGAGATTTCTTGGCAGATCGGTCGGAAAATAGACACTGCGCATGGCAAGTGCGCCGGGTTCGATTGTGCCTACAATGTGGAGTGCAACCGTTCGTGTCTCGGCGCCGCCGCAATCATTGGTCGCAGTCAGAGTGTAGGTAACGGTCTCGTCTACAGGTCCGGGATCGCTCTGCTGAGGAGAGACTTTCAATCTGTTGCTGCCGCTGGGATCGACGGCTCCCAGACCATCGATTGAAACAGTTGAGGCATTGATGGCCGACCAATTCAGCGCGGTACTATCGTCCTCGACGACCTCGTCGCCCACGCGCTTGTAATGGACCTCCGCCGGTGAGAGCGAGAGATCTACGTCGATCGCGTTGTCCACATTGATAGTGACATCGGACATGGCCGTGCCGCCGGGCCCCGTCGCCGCAAGCTTGTAGGTCGTTGTCTGCTTCGGCTGGACCGTTTGTTCCCCAGAACTCGCGACTGTGCCAGCCGGGCTGATTTCAACCTGGGGTGCGTTAGTGGAAGTCCACTTCAGTTGTGATGTTTCGCCGCAATAGATTTGGGAGTTGGTCGCCGACATTTCCGCGGAGGGCTTGGCGACGGCTACGGTCGCGCTGGCAACGCCCGCGGCAAAGCGTGGAACGCTGGCGAGCTTCTCACCACGATGCCATGGTTCGGTCTTACCGACACCTTTCGGAATGTCGACAATTACGCGCTGATTGGCCGCAACATTAACTTGGCCTGACCAGATATCCTTGTCTCCGCCTTGTACGGTCACCTCATAAGTGCCAGGCGGAACAACGAGCTCCTGCTTCCACCACAAGAAATCGGTATTGAACTCGTCGCCATGGCCAACGAAGAAGTCTGGAGTCTTCCCATTAAGCAGGACGGCATTCCGGTCGGCACCCTTGACGGCGATGGCACCGAAAGGACCTGACACCTTGTCGCCGACCTTTTCTAAGGTGACGTCGAGGTCGGTGGTTTTCCCAGCGATGATCGTGACAGTCTGAGTGAACGGCTTATATCCGTAATTCGCTAATTCAACCTTGTGCTCGCCTGCACCCAGTTCCAGGCTGGAATGTTTACTTGCCTCACTGACAGGGCGGTCGTCGACCCATAGATACGCCTGTTTGGGATTGACATGGAGGCGAAGTGTGCCATCCTGTGCGACGGCAGAAGTCCCAGCCGCAAAGATCACTACAAATGTCAGCAACGCGACGTGTGGCGAAAACGATCGAGATTTCACTCTTGATTTCCTTTCTGTGAATCCTTTTTCAAGACATCAATCGACTGCCGCTGCAGGGGCTACGCGCGGAGCGTAAACTCGTACCGACCGTGCCCTCGCTGCCTCAATCGCTACAACCATCTGCTTAGTGCAAGGCGCATGCCAACTGACGCGGCGCCAAGTCCGTGAATTTCAGCGCAGAACGCAGCAGATAACTGTCGAAAGTGTGGAAGTAATGACAGTTTTGACTTTTCGCTCGCGCCAGCTTGTTGCAGGTCTTCGTGGATGAGCGCAATACAGGTGCACAGACGACGCGAGTTCGGCGGGCTCGCGGATCTCGATGTTCGGCCGCGAGAAGCTGACATTCAGACAGAGAGTGCGAACAGGCTCAACCTATTCTCTTACTTGTTTTGCTACCGTCACCGGTCCGACCAAGTAGTGCACAACTCAAATGAGATTGGGTAGTGATCAGAACCTCTGACCGACCTGTGAACCTTGCCAGTGTTCGCCTCCACCGGACCACGAACGAAAGCCCAGTCGATGTGGCGGCCAGCTTCGAGCAGATGTCGCGCAGGCGTGGTGGCCACGCGAGAGGTTGGCACAACATCCCGAAATCCGGCGCGGACCAGCGCCGCTGCTATCGGGGGCTTGGAAGCATTCAGGTTTAGGTCGCCTGCGACCACAACCAACTGAGTGGAATCATAAACGCCTGTGTCCTGCAAGACCTCATTCAACTGAGCAAGGCGCAGCTCATCATTCGAGCGGCTCTCCAGGTGAAGGTTGTAGCAGATAATTGAGACGCCCTGAATACTGATCTCGGCAGCAAGAGCGATTCTGCCCCCAAGCCGTTCCTGAAACGTTGGCAGTGTGGGCTTGAACCAGCGAGGCCTCCAAAAGTCGGATTGCTGCTGAAAATGAATGATGCATGGCTTCGAGATTTTCCACCGGGAGAGCGTAGCCTGGCCGTGGTAGGCAGGGCTCGCTTTGGACCCCTGGGTCAGCTCCACAAATTCGCGTCCGAAAACATAATTCAACCGCAGCTTTCGGGCAATCTCCTGGGCAGTATTCAGACGATGAGTCCGCCGCGCATTAACGTCGACTTCCTGAAGAATGAAAATATCCGCATTCGTATCGCCCAGAAAATCTACGATTGAGCGAAGCTGCAAGCCACGGTCGATGTTCCAATCCACAATTCGAATGGAACTGCGCGGCCAGGAGAGCCACCGAGCAGGCGCGAAGTTCTCGGCAATGATTTCGCTTGTCGCCACGTTCAAATTACCGCCGTTGCAAGTTGCGGGAATACACTCTGCTGGGCAAACATCAGATCGACTGGATCATCGATTTCCGCCCAGGGCAAACCATCAGTATTCGTATAGCCGACAGGAACTCCTTCGTTCGCGAGTTCCTGAACCGCGATATTGAAGAATTCGTCGACCCGACCGGCCGCGAGCACATCTTCCATCTTTCGGAAAAATCTGGTTTGTATGGACTTGGAAAAAACCGTAATACCGATGTAAGTGCCGCTGGACTCTTCCCGTGAGATTTTCTTGCTCATCTTCGTTATGTGGTCGTCGACGATGATGACTTTCATCGTCTCATCCCGCCACAACGGGTCCACGATCATCGAGATCGGCGCCTGTGGGCGCATCGCGAGGTCAAGAATTTCCGGATCGAAGATGACGTCGGCGTTAAGAACAATGAAGCTGTCATCGCGCAGCCAATCGAGGGCTAGCCAGAGCGAATAAACGTTATTCGTGATAGCGAATCCTGGATTTTCGATGAAGTGAATCCTTTGGGTGAGAAGTCTTCGGGCATTTACATGCGAAATGATTTGCTCCTTCTCGTATCCGACAACAATCGCGACATCGTTGATTCCAACCATCGATAGAGCGTCGAGCTGATGATCCAGAATCGTGCTGTTGTCGACTTCAATCAGGCACTTCGGATGTTCCCCATGGACGGAGCGAATCCGCGTGCCCCTGCCTGCGGCCAATATCACCGCTTTCATAAAGCCTCCTTGAACGTGCTTACAGTCGGTTTCACGTCGGTCTGAGACCGCATGAAGAATCTACGGTTGAAATAGAGCGTCAAAATCCAGGTGAGGTGGGCTCCAACGGTTGCGAGTAAGAATATGAGGGGCAGGAGCCCAAGAATAGTGAAGAGGACGATGTAGTGGATTAATATCCCTCTTCTTTGGAAACCCTGAATCTGGCGGACGACGCGGGAAATCCAGTTTCCCGAGTCTTTCTCGAGCAACCGGTAGAAATTTCCAAGATATTCATTTGGCCGGTCCGGGGTGGTGGCCCGCTTGCGCTGCAACGTAGTGGTAATCAAGGCAAGAATGGCACCTAGAAGGAGTGCAACGCCCAGGAAAATCGCCATCCGGCCATAATGGCGATACATGCCAATGGTGATCCCCGTGAAGAGCTGCAAATAGCTAAGTCCGTCAGCAAAGCCTTCAAGGTAAGTTCCGCGCGGCGACTCCGCGAACTTGAGCCGGGCCAGCATACCGTCCATTTCATCGAAGAGTCCCGCGATGTAAAAAAGCAGAGCGCCCAGCACTGACCAGCAGTACGTCCCATGCGCAAAAGCGATGGCAGAAAGAGTGGAAACAAGAACTCCGCAGTACGTGACGGAGTTCGGAGTGACTGAGGAGTGAGAAAGCATTCTTACGAATGGGCGACAGAGCCGGCGATTGAAAGATGTATGAATGCCGTCGAGTGCCTTGCCCGAGTGAGCAACCAGAAACCGTTCGGCACTGGCGGCGCTGTCTGGCGAGGTGACCGCGACGCCCTCAGGATGGAGGAGGGCAGTAGAGGCATTGTCGCGGATCACCTCATAGAACGTCGTGCAGGCGGGTTCGGCCCAGTTGACGGAGTGGAACTGCGCAACGGGCAGGTGGGCGAGGAGTTGCTTGGTTGTAACCCAGTTCCACGGCACCCAGAGGAATTGCTGGTGGAAATGAGGTTTTAGTGCCCGCCATCCTGACGAAGCGAATGGATCGAAATCTGCCAATTGAACGACGCTGATATGAATCCCAAACTGAGCGGTCCTCCCCACCAGTTGCTGCAGGATCTGCTCGCTTAACGCGGCCGGACAGATCAAGAGAATGTCGTTTGCTCCCGCGCGGGCCGCCGTGAGCACGGTTCTGATGACAAGCGGAACGCCCGCAATCGGCCGCAGCAGCAGTTCCGCTGCTTTTTCATTACTCACGAGGGCAACGGTTTCTGGAATGGCTATCACTGCCTGCATTCGACGATCTCCTTCAGAATGGTCGCAGTCATGCCCGTTGAGGCTGTTTCTCGACCACCTGCTACCCGAGAATTCCAAACAAACCAGAGGATGCCGATCAGCGCCCACAGCAGATCACGCACACGTCGAGTCAGGGCGAGTGACAGGCCGAACAGTGGTGAAAAACCAGTCAGAGCGAATGCTGAAATGGCTCCACCTTCGTCCGAGCCGATTCGCGCCGGAATCCAGCCACTCACCAGCTTCAACGCACGCGTGACTCCGTCAATGGCAACGATGGTGAAAAAGTGGATGGGCAGGCCGAGGGACCACAAAACCACACTGACTTCGGAAGCGGTCAGTACCTGGCAGGCCAGGTCGATCCAGAACATGCGAGCGACGAGTGCAGGGTGATGAAGCCGATAGCTTCGAATGGACGCTTCTAACTTCTCGCCGCGCGCAAGCCATGATGGGGCATGCTTGCCAAGCACACGAACTAAACCAGAGAGGATTGGATTACGGCGAACTATTACAAAGACCATACCCGCAAGGGATAGAAGGGCTGGGATTGCGTGGTAGCGAGCGCCATGCACTGCTGCGAAGGGAAGACTGACTACCCCCAAGATTACAAGTAGCGCCGAAGTAAACCAGTACACCCCGTCATCGAGAAAAGTGGCAGTGATCGTTGGCTCACTTGGTGTGCCAAGGAGCCTGATTTTCATCGGCTCAGAAATAACGGGACCCAGGACGGTGAGGTATCCCATGGACTGGGATGCAAGTCGCACTCCCATCAACTTCGTCGTGTCGACCGATACATGTTCGCCCTCGAGGGACGCTGACCAGGAGATGCTTTGCAGGAACAGCCGGAGAACACTCAGGGCCAGGATAATCGGCAAAGCGATTCGCATCGGCTTCCGTTGCACCAGCATGGCTGAGAATCCAACGTGACCCATCACCCAGGCGAACATCACCAGTGAAACGGCGGCCGCAATGAGGTGGCCTTTCTTCATCGGACTAACCTCGCTTGGTCATTGACTTGCGCCATGCGATCGGCAGGAGGGTTCAGGGTGTAATCAGAGCTGTCGATCGCTAACTCCGATTCGCCAAAAATCCGGATCTCGCTAGTGGTGTGAGTTGAAGATGCGAACCAGAATTGGCCTACTTTCTGATACGTGTGAACAGAATGAACGCTGCGCACCCAGAAGGAGAGATTCTTTGCAGGCTGGCCCTCGATTCGAACGATCGAATAATCGTTGGCGTCTACCCAGATTCTGCCGTCGATCAGATATTTGTTGACTGTTTTCGGAGTGACCGACAGCACGTATGCCGGTCCCGTCTCAAGTGTCTCCCGTCCCACGATCTGAAACTGGTAGTTGTCGGGAATGAGGCGCGTGCTGGCTCGAGTTCCTCGGCGGGAAGCCGCAGTCTCTTCGCTCAGGAGCTTGTGGAAGACGTGTTTGCGAATCGAGCCCGAACCCTCTTCGGAAGCAATTGTGAACTCTTTGGCGCCCGAGCTATCGCATGAAACACGCACGACCATTTCCGCGTGCCGCTTTTTGTTCACGGCGGCGTAATGGCGAACGGCGGTGTATCCCGTCTGTTCAGATTGCCGTTGCGCATCGAACTGCATCATCTTCGCAACCACTTCCTCCGCGGATGGAAGTGAGTCGCTGGTTTGTGCGGATGAAATCGTAACGAGGCAAAGCGCGATTGCCAGAGTGGAAAGAACATTCTTGATGGTCAGTTTCATTTCAGAACTCCAGTACGAATTTTCCGTGGAACCCGCGGGCTACACCGTTGAAGAACTGGCCAAAGCGATAGCTGGCCAGATCGTTCTGTACATCCCGGTAGTTGGGGTGATTGAAAAGATTGAAAACTCCGAACCCGATCTTCGCGTGCTTCTCTTTGATGGGCAGCCGGATTTCGCGCCAGACTTGCAGATCCGTTGAAACGAATCGCGGGAACCGCAATTCATTTCTTGGTCCAACAAATTCGCGGTACTGATCGATGGTTGAATACGGAAAGCCGGTGTGGGTATCGAGCACGGGCGCGAAGGTTAATTTCCACGGTGCGGCGATCTCTCCCCAAGCCAAGATTCGATTTGGAACATCAAAGTTCAGGCGACCACGCTGATTTGGCTGAATCACTGCCTGCGGATCATTCCCAAAGAATTGGTTGAAATCGTTCAGGTCACCGTAGGTGCGCGAGCGTACGTACGACGCATTCAGTGTGCTGCGGCGGATGCGATATCGCCCCGTGACTTGAAACTCCTTGTAGAAATCACTGCCCAAGTCAGATAACCCAAGGATGCCCGTTGCTCCTGACGCCACAGGATTCAGGTAGAAGTCGCGTACCGTGTTGCGCTGCTGATACGCCACCCTGATCAGGAAGTCGCTCGTTACCTGACGATCCACTTCGATGTTCCATACTTCACTGCGTGGATTGCGCAACCCATCGGAGATGACATTGGCGTACGCGGTCGAACTGATAACTCCGCCTGCTGGGTTCAGCTTAGTGACTGTGCGATTCGGCAAATCAGGAAACGCCGGGATGTTGAGAGGAACGCGATCATAGAAAAATCCGGCTCCGCCCTTTAACGAGGTCTTGCCATCACCGGTCAGCGCGAGGATGAAGCCGGCGCGAGGAGCTGTATTTACCGAATCAGTGACAGAGTCGCGATCAAAACGAAGACCCAGGTCGAGCGTCAAGCGATTTGAAACGGTCCACTTGTCGCCTACAAACCAGCCAATTTCGTTCTGATCGACAGAAAATTCCGAAGTCGGGCCGAATTGAATTTGTTCTAACGGGTACCCAGCGACGCCAATGATCTGCGCGGGAAGAAGCTGCTGGCGGCCGTCATACGAGCTGTGAGAATAGTCTGTTCCCGCATCCAATTCGTGCGAGCCCAAAAAGTGATACGGGTGCGAACGGTAAGTTTCTTCCCATTCTGTGCGTGTGGTGTCGCGGTCCTGATGATTGAAAAACCCACCCTTGGTGGTTTCGACGAGAAGTTGGTAAGGCGCATCGCTATTCGGCATCAGGTCGGCGTCGAACCTTCTGAAGGTCACTTGCGACGTCAGGAGATCGCCAGAGTCAGTTGCGTATCGGTGCTGCAGAGCGGCCTGATATCCACGCTCGTTTAAGTCCGGCGCGCTGGGTTGTGGCGTAAACGTGTTCAAGCCGTAGTAGTCAAGGTGTTGTGGAAAGATCGCAAATGATGCCGTCGCTGTTTGCTTTGGGCTGATGTTGAAATCAAATTGCGTATAGGAGTTGAAATTTTCGGAGCGGTTATAGCTTTGGAGCGGCGGCAAGCTGTCCACCGGATCTCGCTCATAGCGGTACTCGGCGGATTCGGTGAAAGCTAAGCGGTCTTTCACAAGCGGGCCGGAAACGGTCATCCGCGGCGTAAACGCAGCCAGGCCCATGATCGACCCGTCCACTCTTCGCAGCCGCGGCAACAGGTTCTGCGCTGACATTCGAAACTTGTTGAAGTCTCCAGATCGCGTTTCAACGTCTGAAACTGCGCCGGTGAACTTGCCGTATTCGGGATCGTAAGGAGTAGAGAGCACCTTTACTGACGAGACCACGTCAATTGGAATGTTGATCGCGGTTGTACCTGTGGCTGGGTCGGTCACGTCTGCGCTGTTTACGAGCGAGCCACTCTGCGACGCTCGCGCCCCCTTCATATTGATCTGGCCGTTCGGGCCGCGCACCACGCCCGGAACCAGCGGCAGCAAGCTTTGGAAGTGCTCATCGGCGTTGGGCATGTTGTGGACCGCCGATTCAGCGATAGTGGTGGTGCCAGAGGGCTCTGTTTTTGTGTCCACCGAATCTGTGGTGGCGGTTACAGTGGTCGATTCGGTGACAGCTTCCAGCTTCATTTCCAACTGGACTCGCGACACCGATCTTGCGGTGACAACTACGCCTTGTGTTGCGGTCATCCCAGCAGTGTTTGCGGCGATCGTGTATGAACCGGCCTGAACTGCACTGAGGGCGAACTTGCCTTCGTTGTCGCTTAAAGCTTCAAGATGTGTTGGACCGTCCAACGTAATCTTCGTGGCGGCGACGACCGAACGCCCGCCATCCGCATCCGTGATAAACACTTGGCCTTGAACTGCTCCGCTCGGCTGCGCCGTACCCTGCGCGAAAGCACCAGCACTTATCAGCCCGAGGATGAGCATCACAATTGTTAGTCTTCGCATGATTGCGATTTCCTTTTTGTGAGAGGCACGGAAAATCGCAACGCAACGAAGGGAACAGAATGCGCATTTCGTAGGAAAGGGCGCACCGGTTTCGCCTGAAGCCTAGCCGCAATCTCCACTTGTGATTTCCGAGCCATTACTCATGGGTAAGGCAATCCCCTTGCCAAATGCAAAACTGGACTAAGTGATTGACTTCTAGAGCTGTGTCGACCCTTGTGCCTGATGTAAGTGTCGAATCTGTTAAAAGTGTCGAGAGGGGTCAACAGACTAGGATCACCGTCGCCATGTGCGGGGCAGGGAAGCTGACACCAATCCACGCCTCCGTTCCAGGAGTACTACAGCCGGTTGCGTCCCTGTAATCCGGAAGGGGTTGGTGGAAGCGAAGGGGCAAACGTCCGAGGCTGCGAGTGACCGCCGCAGGAAGAGGTAGCCCGCAGATCAAGCATACTGCTCGGCGAGATGCCGTATCTCTTGATTCGAGCAAGGAATGTCGTGCGGTTCACACCGCGGCGGGCGGCAGCACCGTCAGCACCACCAACGCGCCCTCTGCATGCGCTGAGCGCCGGTATGATCTCGTCGCGCTGCCGTCTTTCGTACTCGTCAGCAACGCTGGCCTTGTAAGTTAGCGCGTCTGTTCTTTCTCCAGACGCGTGCTCGACGTTATGCTGCTCAACATGCGCGAATGCTCTTGTATTCGTTTTCCGGAGCTCTCCGAGAGGTGCCTCCAGCGATCTGCCACGCGTGACGATCACCGCCCGTTCAATCAAGTTCTCCAACTCACGAATGTTCCCGGCCAATCCCAGGCCGTAAGCTCTTTCATCACAATTGGCGAAATCGAGCCCAAATCCGTTAAAAGTATCGAGAGCGACGAGAAATGACTTTGAGTAGAACTATGGGAGGCTGCCGCCGGCTTCTGATTCCACCCGCGGAATGTCATCGCAGTTGAGTTTGCGTGGATTCAAGTTCCGCGCGGCAGATATTGCTGAATTCGCACAAAGGGTCGTCGTGCTTGGCGGCCCTGGATTGAATTTCTTGGAGGGTAAGGTTGGGTTCAGAATACCTACTAATAATGTGGTGAATTACCCGTTCAGCGCTCGCAAGCACGGTGGGAGAGGAACTCAGGCGTATGCGGCTTAGAAGTGCATAGGCCGGAGTCAGCTTGTTCGGATCTTGAAGATTGTGTTGGACGGCATCAGCAATGGCGCGCGCTTTCGCTGATAAAACCGGAATACAATTGCTCGCGATAAAAGCTTCGCTTGGCGGGGATATCCCGTCGATTTTGATGTTTTTGCGTAATCCAGGTGCTCACACTGGCTGCCAATGCGCCGGTAAGCGACCCGAAGATGGCCGCCAGTGCCGAAATGCTCGCCGGGTCCCAAGATGTGCCGATGAAGCTCATTTTTGAGGCGCGCAGAAAGGCGCATCATCTCCAATAGTAGAACCAGAAGAAGGCGAAGCAAACAAACAGCGCAATATATAAACAGACGCAGATCGCGACATCGCCATCTTTATTGTCGTCGTTCGTATTCTGCTTCTTCGGGTTTCTTGGATCCGGCTCAAGGTACCGAATTGCAGTATAGATTTCAGTATCAGTTAAGCCGTCGGTGTTCGAGTCAGAATCGAAATTTGTTAGCATAAGACGGTCCCATCAGCCACAATCGCTGCTGTTTTCGTTCTTGGTCTACGGGCAGACGTGGCATGTCGAAGGAGAGCATGCCAACAGGCACAACTACGGGGGGATAAGCGCGACCTAGTCGGGACTGAATGCGCGAAATGATCCATTTCACTTGGTCTCCTGCAGGAAAGGCTGGTCTTGCAACAGATCCCGTCGGCTTAAGTCTGTCAGTTCCTGAAGAGCGCGAGCACGGCCTTCCCGAGTCTCTCTGGAAGAGCAGCCGAGAAGGAGAGCACAGTCATGCTCCGAGTAGTGTTCCAGCACGGACATGATGAGCAGGAACCGCTCGAAATCTTCAAGCCGCAACACGGCGTCCATTTCGAAATCTAGCCCTGGATCCGTCGACAGTTGCTTAGCATCGGGGAAGGTAGCTCCAGAGATGGGTGAGTTGGAGTGGTTGGATCGGGGTTTCAATTCACGAATTGCATTCTGGATTATCGCTCGCTTCGCCCACGAACACGCCCACTCACGAAAAACACGGTTTCCGGTGAGACAATCTTCAAGGCCAGTGACCAAGCATCGCTCGGCTTTTTCGGGGTCACGCGTCAGCAGAAACGAAAGCTTATAGAGGTCCGTAAGACCCTCATTAAAGATTGAGTGAAAATCCTCGTGAGTGGCGTATAGATCTGTTTCGCGTTTTTGAAGGGAGAGCGCTTTTGTCATCTCTATTAGCCACCTCGCAACCCGGGTTAAATGCAACCATGTTCCACTCAAAACGTGAGTGCCCTGGTGAAATCGGCATTTCTGCTCGTAAGCCCTCAATGCCACCTACGCCGACGGAGCCGTGGGTTGCCCTGCACTCGATTGCGTGCTGGTCTTCCTCGTCCCGCAACTCCTTTGCCGAACCGCCAAGAATGAGATATCCGCAATAACCACAAACAGACGCAACAAAGAACTGGCAATTTTGTAGGACAGGAGTACGCACAACTCGTTTCTCACTGAATACGTGTTGTTGCAGCCTTTTCCAACCAAGTGCGTGTCCCGGCTAAACCCGGCACTCGACTGCTGGGGCTGTGAGAACGCGGCCTAAGGCAATGCCGTGCTAACTCCTTCAGTCTTTTGCGAGCTCGTGCTGACTGAGCCTTTACAGTCCCGGTTGGCACTCCCAAAATCCGCGCGGTTTCGCGGATCGATCGCCCCTCAACGTCGCGCAGCTCAAATGTCCTGCGTAAAGTGGGCGAGAGGTACCTGTGCAAATGAGTCAAGCGAGTCTTTAGCTCAGATTCTATGAATTCACGCTCGGGATTCGGCCGGTGATCCGCCAGGCGCTCGGATACTGAAAGCGGTTGCAGTTCCCCGCTGACTTCGTCGAGAGACACGTGGACGCGCCTTATCCGCCTGCGCAGTCTCATTCGCGCGGAATTAAGCACGATGGCAGTTAGCCAAGTAGAGATCTGAGATTGTCCTCTGAACTGATCAAGGTGGGTATAGGCTGCGAGAAGAGCATCCTGAACCGCATCCTCAGCGTCAGCTGTATTGCCCAGGATGCGGTATGCCCTCATGTACAAAGGGGGCAGGCCACCAGCGAGGATCTGCTCCAACTGCTGGGCCGCCCCCTTTTCACCTCCAATTCCCTGGCGCTCGTCCCTCCCGTCGCATGTGTTTCTATTTTGCATGTTCTTTTTCTCCGATCCTGCGAAAGTGCGGGCGACCCGCAGCGCTTGCTTCCTCTTCGGAACTTGAATTGGGCGCGTTCAATCGCCTCTTGGTATCCTCGGATTCTTGCTTGCGCGGCGAGTTAGTGCTTTCACTACATGCTTCGTAAACACGCCGTCGCAGCGGAACCTAATTCCGCCATTTATCAACTCCAGAATTACGTTCTCGCCCTCCTGGCTGATGGCGGTGATATGTTTCATCTGGACGATGAGTTCGCGGCCACGAAGATCGGCTCCGGCCTTTTTGCACGCGCTTCTTAGCTCGGCTGCCCAGGGTGCGATGACCTTTCCTTCGACCACCAGCCGACGTTGCCTGGCGCTATCAATCAGCGAGATCTTCAGCATTGCTTCTTCTCACTTGCCCTTAAAGCAAGGCGCACGCCAAACCTGGCGAACTGTAAGTCGCTGAATTTACAGGAGAGAAACGCCGGGACCTCGAAATATCGAGGTCGAAGGAGTTGAAAGAGTCAAAACTGTCGAAGCTTCAAGCAAGGGCTAGGTTGAAGAAGTGTACGAGCAAGGGCTGCCGATCAAGCGTATTGCTTCGCATAGATGGCGAATTTCTTCATTCGAGCAAGGAGAGTCGTGCGGTGCATTCCTAGACGGGCCGCAGCACCATCAGCACCACCAACTCGCCCTCCGCACGCGGTGAGCACCCGTATGATCTCGTCGCGCTGCTTTTTTTCATACTCGTCAGCAACGCTGGCTTTGTCGTTTTGCGAATTTGTTCTTTCACCAGCGATTGGTTCGAGTTTGCGCTGTTCGGAGCGCGGGATCTCTACCGTGTTCGTTCTCCGGAGTTCTCCGAGAGGTGCCTCAAACGACCTGCCGCGCGTCAGGATCACCGCGCGCTCAATGAAGTTCTCCAGTTCACGGATATTGCCGGGCCAGTCCCAAGCCGTGAGTCCGCTCATAACGGCTGGTGAAATGGCGTCGATCTTCTTCTGCATTTGCTTGGCAACCTTCTGCACGAAGTAACTGACAAGTTGTGGAATGTCTTCTTTACGTTCCCGCAGAGGCGGTATCCGGATCGGAAATACATGCAAGCGGTAGTACAAATCACTTCGGAATTCGCGGTCTGCGATCATCTTTTCGAGATCGCGATTGGTTGCCGCGACGAGGCGGAGGTTCACTTTTCTCGTGTGCGCGCTTCCCAGCCGCTCAAATTCGCGCTCTTGCAATGCGCGCAACAATTTCGGCTGAATCTCAATTGGAATATCTCCCACTTCGTCCAGGAATAAGGTCCCTTGATCCGCCAGTTCCATTCGCCCAACTTTCTGAGCAATTGCCCCCGTGAAAGCTCCCTTTTCATGTCCAAACAGTTCGCTCTCCAGCAGACCGGTAGGAATGGCGGCACAATTCAGTTTCACAAAGGTGCGATCTTTGCGCCGGCTGCGGTCGTGAATGGCGCGGGCAATCAATTCCTTTCCCGTCCCTGTCTCGCCAAGGAGAAGGACCGTGGAATCGTTGGGAGCAACGATTTCCACGAGTTCCAGAACATGTTTCAACGCGGGGCTGTTTCCGATGATGTTTTCAAAGTTCATCTCGCTGCGGATTTCTTCCTCGAGATAGAGCTTCTCCTGGGCAAGCTTGTCTTTGAGTTCCGAAATCTCGTGGTATGCCAACGCGTTTTCAATGGCGATAGCAATCTGGCCTGACGCTTCGCGGAGAAAATCAACGTCTTCGTGCGTAAATCCCTCACCCCTGCGTGCAAGAATGAGAACCCCCACGGGGCGATCGCGGCTTACGAGTGGTATCAGACAGTGAGCGTTCAGCCCCTCCGCAACGACTAATTCGTATATCTCCGTCCCGAGTTCTTTCCTGTCATTTGCGGCAAGCGTGACCGGCTTAGAGCTTTCCCAAGCGCGCATGAAAGCGTCTCCCGGCGTGACCAGGATCTCTTCCTTCACGAATCCTCTGGCATTGGGAAAATCGACAACGTAAATGCGACTTTTAGCAGATGCCGCATCGTAAAAGGCGATACCCGAGGCATCGGCTTGTATGACCTCGCGGATATTCGCGGCGATCTCGCGCAATAGATCCCTAATTTTCAGATTCGATGTGATGCGGTTCGTAAGATTCAGAAGCAACTTGAGCCGCTCATTTTGCTGTTGCGAACGCCTGAGATTCAAACCATCGTCGAGCGCGAATGCGGCAACACGCCCGATCAGCCGCAGAAAATCTATCTCTTCGTCGCTAAATGGGTTCACCAAATCGCGGATGATTCCGAACACACCCAATCGACGATGCGGAGTTACTAATGGAACGCGGATGCTCGAGCCAAGCTTTATTTTCTTTGCGTATTCCTTGAATCGGGGAAATCGCTCTTCTGTATTCCAATCAGGAGTATGCTGCGGGTCTCGGCTATTGATCGCGGACCACGTCGGCAGATCTTCCATCGGCAGGTCCGGCAAAGGGATTGGGCTCTTGCCCCACAGAAGGTATTCGATTTCCTTGGAGTTCTCCTTCAACACAACGAGATACAGGTGGTCGACATTCAGGAACTTGCCGATTTCGTCCGCGAGAGTTGTAGCCAACTGCTCAGGTTCGCGGCACGCGGCCATTGCCTCGCTGATGCGCACGACGGCCTCAAATCGGGAGCGATCGTTCTGGGACGCAATGATCGAGTCCGTGTTCATAGCCTTATGTTCGGTGCTGAAGCTCGGCTCTTAATTCACCCCAGATCTCCAGATAAAATGATGACTCACTTCCCCTCCAGTTGGCAACAGAGTGTGCCAAGCGAACCGATTCTAGAGGGTTCCGGCGTATTCCAGAGGCAGTTAGCATTCCAAAGCTCCATTCAGGACCCGTTTCCGCCAGGTGTCAAACGCTTGGAGCGCCGCTATCGACGTAGGAAGCAGCAGGAGTCGGCTATCTCTTCGTGGGCACAGCTTGCCACGCGAGTCGTGATGACTCATGCCGAGTGATTGTTTCACGGATTGTGCAGCTATCTCTTCTGCTTGCCCACCAGGCGGCAATCGACAGTTTTGACACTTTCAACACCCTTGCCTGATGAAGTTTCTGCTAACGGTCGTTGTTTTCCAACACATACACGTGCCACGACGTTTGGCACCGTTCCTGCCTTTAAGACAGTTGTGATGCTTCGAATCGATCGAGAGGCGGCCATGTGGAAGATCACAACTCGCGGTTTCACGCTGCAGGAGGTATTAATCATGGCTGCGATGAACCTCCTAGGGAGCGCTGCTTCCACTCCCAAACCCGAGAAACGACATTGCAGAAATTACAAGGAGACCAAGCATGGAACTGAAGTACTCGATAAAACGAGCGGTAGTCGTTCTGAGCGTTTTTGCACTCGTATCCATCACCGCAGTCGCGCAGGAAAACCGATCATAAATTCGTAACACGGGCGGATTTCTGCTTGGCTATCGTTACAACTTCAATCGTTGGCTCGCGGCCGAGGCGAACTAAGGCTATGACCGCAACACACAATTCTATTTCGGCGGCACACCAGCACGCGTCCAGACTTAAAGCGCTCATCCGAGCGATATCGGTCAAAAATCGGGTCGACGGCGAGGTATCCCATCCAAACAGCGTGATCTTCATAGGCAGCTTGCAGCCATTTGAATGTGTCCTCATTCTTATTGGACGCGGCGTAGATCTGAGCCAAGCCGTAAGGGGAAACGTAACGCTTCCTCGAAATCGTTTCCAGTTCGTGCGCGATTTGGAGTGCGTCGCCATTCCGTCCCGCACCTGCGAGGGCAACGGCGACTTGCGCGGTATAGAGTGGGCTGTCGCCTGACAGATTTGCCGCTTTCTTCAGCTCGTTAACGGCTTCGCGGTCGAACCCTGCCCCAAGATAGTCTTCCCCGAGCAGAAGGTGAGCGGCAGCGAAGTTCGGATCCAGTTCGACGGAAGTTCGATTTTGATCGATTGCGCGGGAGTAGTCACGTGCCATGTAGTAGCGGAGTCCCACCCACGTGCTGATCATGAGGTTAAGGGGGTCGAGCTCTAGTGCATGCTTTGCTTCTCGAAGTGCCTCGCCATGGCGACTCCTGATTTCACATCGGCGGCATCCGTCACTGTCGTGGCGGCATGAATCGTTCCGAGCCGTTCTGGATGAACGTAGAAAAGCCCCTTCAGCAGGAGCGCGTTTACGACCGAAAAGATTGCTGTATTTGCTCCGATGGACAGAGCGAGAGTGACAAGCGCAGTTTACCCTTGCGATTCCTAAGATCAAGATCAAGGGAAGTTCATTCGTAACGCAACGCCACCATGGGGTCGACTCTGGCCGCGCGCCGTGCTGGGACAGCGATGGACACAACTCCAACTAGGATCATCGTGATCGCCACCGAAATCAGCACAACCGGATCGTTGGTTGAAGCCTGATAGACGACGTGGGCCAGTACCTTGCCTGCGGCGACAGCAAGCAGAAGCCCCATACCTGAGCCTGCCGCAAGCAACACAAATGCTCGGCCCAAGACGACTCGTAGCAGCTTCCCTTGTTGACACCCCAGTGCGACACGAATACCAATTTCGCGCACACGGCGTGCTACTGAATAAGCAGCCAAGCCGTAAACCCCAGTCATCCCAAGCAGGAGTCCCAAAATTCCGAAGGCGGTCAACGCGGTTGTTGCTGCGCGCGCGGGAAACAGAGCCAAACCGAGCATCTCCCGCCATGGTCCAAGCGAATACACAGGCACAGCCGGGTCTTGGTGTCGAATGGCATTGCGGATTTCAATTGACAGGTTTGAATCAGGCCCATCAGTGCGCACCACCAGCACAGTGGTAGTGTTCGGCATCTGTGAGATGGGAAAGAAAACAGCTGGCTGGGGATTTTCAGTAAAAGCTTCGTACTTTCCGTCTTCCACGAGCCCAACGACCCGGGTCAGATTCGGGCTTGAACCGACGCGAAAGCGTTTTCCGACAGCGTCCACCGTGCCTATGACTTCTTTCGCAAATGTTAGGTTGACTATTGCAACCAACGGAGCTTTGGTATCGTCCTCCCAGCGAATATCGTGACCAGCCAACAGGCGGGTACCGGCACTCTCAAGATATCGCGGCGAAATTTCATACAAAGCTGCGTGCACGCCGTTAGCAAAATTGAAGTCGGAGATCTTGTCGTTAAAAACGGTGGTTGAGTTGTTGTCCAGGCTGAGAGGAACAGAATTTGCGTAGCCAGCAGAAACAACTCCGGGAAGATGTGCTGCTTCTTCCGCAATGCTTCGTTGCAATCGCGCTGACTGTTCTTCATTGCGTCCTGCGAGGCTGGGATCGAACCCGGCTAGAACCACGTGTTCCGGACTGAATCCGTATGAGGCATGGAGAGCAAGCTGGAGACCGCGCAACGACGTGAAACATGCAGTCACCAGAACGCAGCAGATCGCGACTTGCAATCCCAACAAAATGTCGCGAAAAGCCCAGCGCCGGCTAACTGGAGCGAAGGGCTGTATGCTACTAACTGCGGCATGCGGATCAGTTTGCCAAATCTGCCGTGCTGGAGCGATAACAAAAACCAGCACTGTTGCCAGTGACACTGCGAGTGAACAAAGGAGTACCCAATAATCCGACGAGATTACAAGTTGGATTGGAATGTCCATGGGCAATTCAATCTGCCCAATGAATTCAAGCAGAAGAAGGTTAAGTCCGACACCTAACAATCCTCCTGCCAACGCCAGCACCATCGCCTCAATCAATAATTGCCGTAGAATTGTGAATCGTCGCGCCCCAATGGCGATACGAATTCCAAACTCCCGGTAACGATCCGTAACCCTCGCAGCGAGCAGGCTGCCGAGATTGGTGCAGGCGGCAAGCAATACCAGACCCGCCAACAAACTCAACCCAAAGAGGAAAGCCCGCGTCGGGCCACCCATGATGTTCCCAAGCAACCCGGGACGTGCAAGCTCAAACGCAAGATCGGTGTCACTTTTGGGATATTCGTTGGCTAATTGGTGCGCAACCGCGTTCAAATTTGCTGTAGCCTGCTGCGGCGTTACGCCGTCTTTGAGCCTTCCCAAAATCCAAGTATCTCTGCTAAAACGATCGTCCAGCCACGACCAGCCCTCAACGGTTTTCACCATCGAGATGGGAACCCACATCTCCGGCGCAAACCAGAGTTCCGTTCCCTGAAAGCCAGGCGGAGCTACTCCGATCACGCTAAAAGGGTGGCCATTGATTGTCACTTTCTGGTCCACGACATGAGGATCACCGTGAAAACGGGAGTTCCATGAGCCATAACTTAGGACTGTTACGGGATTCGCATCGGGAACACGATCCTCCTCTGGAGTGAAAAATCGTCCGAGATAAGGTTTGATTCCTAGTATTGAAAAGTAATTTCCGCTTGCTTCATACATCCATACGCGCGATGCTTGGCCGCTAGCGCCGCGTACCTGCAGACCCACGACATTCAAGCGGCAGGCTATTAGACCTGAAAATGTGGTATTGCGATCGCGCAAGTCGCGGTACACGGGGTACGAAGCATTCGCACCACCTTGGCCGCCTGGTTTTTCCAAGAAGAAAACGCGATCAGGATTCGCAATCCGGAGGCGGTGCAACAGTAGCGAACTGATGCCTGAGAATACGACGGCATTCGCGCCGACTCCCAGAGCCAGCGTAACAATTGCAACCGCTGCGAAGCTTGGAGTCCTGCGCAACTGTCTCAGAGCGTAGCGAATATCCCGCACGAGATTGTTCATACTTTCTTGCCTCACTCGTACCTCAGCGCCACCATGGGATCCACCTTCGCCGCGCGGCGGGCGGGCCACCAAGCGGCGACCAGGCCCGTAATTAGGAGCGCTCCGACCGCTGATATGAGCCTGATCGGGTCGCGCGGCGCCACTCCGAATAGTAAGCTGCTAAGCAGTTGCGCGCCGACTACAGATAATGTTACTCCAACCGCAAGCCCGCATCCGACTAGGAAAGTGGCTTCTAGCAGTACCATGCGCACAATGCTTCGTCGCTCCGCTCCGGCGTGAAGTCGCTGGTTATGGCCAAGACGATGGATAATCGGCATTTTCAGTTCGTGTAATTCGGGGCGTGGCTTCAGGTGGATAAGTTCCGGTGCGACCTTGCCCGGAACCTAATCTTCTGCTTCCGCGAACGTGGCGAACTCACCGGTCCGCTGGTAATACGGGTCCCGGATTTCTGCTCAAAACCAGAGGCGCGATATTCAGATCTGCTTGCGGACTGGCTGCATAATCAGGTTCGCCGATTCATTTCGGCGGTTTCTCGACCCTTTCTCGGGCTGCGGTGCCCGAGACCGCCCCGAGGACTAGGTTGGCATGATCACATAGGCCACACCTCGATAGACTTCCGTCCGCGTGGGCTGATCATAGGTCACTTTGCCATCGGTCACGCCTGTGGCCTGTGCATGCTTATCGTAGACGCCCACCCACTGATGGGCGGCGTCAGGCCCGCTCCAGATGTGGGGCGCGAACTCATCGACGATGGTGACAGCGCCAGTCGCATATGCCGCGAATGCGGCCTGGATGTTGCCTGTGTTGAAGCCGTCGATAAATTGGCGGACGGGAGCACTTTGTGACCATCGTCACTTGCAGGCCGCACTTATTGATGTTTCTCTTGTGCTTCGCGGGTCTTCCTAGGAAGAGGTTCCCATCATTCCTACCTTCGGGGGCCGATCTCAGCGACCGGTCACTGGAGGGTTTCCAATGTCTTCGAAGAAACTCCTTGTTGCAGCTCTGCTTTCAGGATTCGTTACTCTTCTTACATTAGCTCTGTCTGGATGCGGTGCTGCGACTCTTCAGCCCATCAGTGTCACCTTATCACTCACCAGCACGCAGAATATCGATCAGGCCCAAATGGTTCCGGGGATCACCGCTGCGGTTGCGCACGACGCGAAAAGCGCCGGCGTGACGTGGACCGTTTCAGGCGGCGGCACACTGAGCGCCCAGACCACGACCTCGGCCACTTACAGCGCCCCTGCCTCGGTTAGCAGTGCGTTTGCGGCAACGGTCACGGCGACCTCGGTCACCGACCCGACGAAGGTAGCGACCTTGCAGATTAAGGTCAGTCCTCCGCCCGCAGTGACGACAACTTCGATTCCGGCGGCAACCGCTGGGAGCGCATACAGCGCCACACTCGCCGAGTCCGGGGGAACCAGTCCGTATAGGTGGAGCATTACCGCGGGATCGTTGCCCCCAGGACTTAGTTTCAACGCCAGCACCGGCGTAATCTCGGGCACGCCGACAGGCGGAGGCAGTGGGTCGGTGACATTCCAAGTTACCGATTCTTCCAATGCAGTGAAAATGTCCTCCAGCAGGGCGATTACCTTTACCGTGAACCCGCCTCCAGCGTTGAGCATAACCACGGCGTCGTTGCCAGCGGGAACGATGGGCAAAGCCTACAGCCAAACGCTGCAAGGCAGCGGCGGAGTTCCGTCCTATAACTGGAGCAAGACGGCCGGAAGTTTGCCCGCTGGTTTGAGCTTGAGCAGCACGGGCGTCATCTCGGGAACGCCGACCGGAACTTTTGCCGGCACTTCGAACTTCACAGTCACCCTGACGGACTCGCAGACACCGGCGAACGCTACCATCACCGCCAACTTGAGCATCACCATCAGCGCACCGGCGTTTAGTGTGACCACCACATCGTTGGCGGGTGGAACCATTGGCAACGCCTACAGCAATCAGACGCTGCAGGCCACGGGCGGCATCGCGCCCTACACCTGGGCGGTGACGACCGGCAGCTTGCCGGCGGGTTTGAGTCTCAACGCCTCCACCGGTGTGATCTCGGGAACGCCGAGCGGGACCTTGGTCGGCACCGTCAATTTTACGGTCACCGCAACTGATTCGGAGACCCCGACCCACGCCACCGCAACTGCCAGCTTGAGTATCGTGATCTCGGTGGCGCCGTTGAGTGTGACCACGACGTCGGCTTCGTTGCCGCTCGGAGTGGTCAGTAGCACCTATCCGGGGGCGACGTTGCAGGCCACCGGCGGCATCCAAGCCTACACCTGGGCGGTCACCACCGGGAGCTTGCCGGCGGGTTTGACGTTGAATGCCGCCACTGGAGCAATCTCGGGCACACCCACCGCATCCGGTACGGTGAACTTCACGGTGACGGTGACCGATTCCGAAACTCCGACGGCGAAGACGGCCACGGCAAATCTGACCATCGTGGTCAATCCCGCCGTATCAGTGACCACCACTTCGTTGCCAGCGGGCGTGATCGGCACAGCCTATGCGGGCGCAACCCTGCAGGCGGCGGGCGGCGTCACGCCTTACACCTGGGCGGTGACCACGGGCAGCTTGCCGGCCGGTTTGAGTCTGAACACCTCGACGGGTGCGATCTCGGGGACACCGGGCGGGACCTTGGTCGGCACCGTCAACTTCACGGTCACCGTGACCGACAACGAATCACCCACGAAGAAGACGGCCTCGGCGAATCTGAGCATCACCATCAGCGCACCGGCGTTTAGTGTGACCACCACATCGTTGGCGGGCGGAACCATTGGCAACGCCTACAGCAACCAGACGCTGCAGGCCACGGGCGGCATCGCGCCCTACACCTGGGCGGTGACGACCGGCAGCTTGCCGGCGGGTTTGAGTCTCAACGCCTCCACCGGTGTGATCTCGGGAACGCCGAGCGGGACCTTGG
>Ga0307478_10000829_pt1 | contig 29366 bp, 26 predicted proteins | sample atmos_gasesECM4C_2_FD_203713 | JGI IMG/M metagenome (GOLD analysis project Ga0307478, IMG submission 203713) | Hardwood forest soil microbial communities from Morgan-Monroe State Forest, Indiana, United States - atmos_gasesECM4C_05 | ecosystem: Environmental > Terrestrial > Soil > Temperate...
GCGGATGTCCGAGCCCGCCGTTCAAGTCGAGCAGCTGACCAAGGTCTACCGGGTCTATGCGTCGCCGTGGGACCGCCTGAGCGAGGCGCTGCTGCGGCGGCCTCGGCACCGCGAGTTCCGCGCCCTCTCGGGCGTCAGCTTCACCCTGCCCAAGGGCGAGGGGCTGGCGATCATCGGCGAGAACGGCGCCGGCAAGAGCACGCTGCTCAAGCTGCTTGCCGGCATCGGCGTTCCCACCGCCGGGGCCGTGCGGGTGCAGGGGAAAGTGGCGTCCATCCTCGAGCTCGGCTCCGGTTTCCATCCCGAGTTCACCGGCCGGCAGAACATCGTGCTCAACGCCGCCATGCTCGGCCTCTCCGAGCAGGAATTGCAGCAGAAGCTGCCGGCGATCATTTCCTTCAGCGAGCTGGGGGACTTCATCGATCAACCGGTCAAGGTCTACTCGACCGGCATGGCCATGCGATTGGGGTTTTCGATCGCCATCCAGGTCGAGCCCGACGTGCTGATCATCGATGAGGCCCTGTCGGTGGGCGACGGCTACTTCCAGAAGAAGTGCATGGACCGCCTGCTGCAGTTCGTCGGCGCCGGCGGCACCCTGCTGTTCTGCTCGCACGCCATGTACTACGTATCGGCCTTCTGCCAGCGGGCGCTGTGGCTGCGGCACGGGCAGGCCGCGGCGCTGGGGCCGGTCGGCGACGTCGTCCGCGACTACGAGAACTTCCTGCTGGCCAAGAGCGCGCCAAGCGCTCGTGAGGACGACCGCGCCCCAGGCGCTCGTGAGGACGACCGCGCCCCAGGCGCTCGCGAGGACGACCGCGCGCCTGGCGCCGGCGAGGGCGCGAGCGACGACGAGCTCCCCACGGGCGTGCCGGTGGGCGGCCGTGCCCGGGGTGCCGCGGCGGCGAGCGGCGGCGCCGGGGATGGGGGCGGGGATCTCGCCCGGCGCCCGGCCCGCCTGCTGGGAGTGCGGGTCAGCGGCGGCGCCAGTGCCGAGGCGCCGACCGGCGCGGTGCCGTTGTTTGCGCCGGGCGATACGCTCGAGATCGAGATCGAATTCGAATCGCGGCGCGCCGACCTCTCTTTCCACGTCGGCATCGGCGTCAATCGGATCGACGACCTCGAGGTCTGTTCGCTCGCCACCCATCTCGATGGCCGGCCGCCGATGACCGGAAGGACCCATTACCGGATCAGCGCGGTGCTGCCGCGGCTGACCCTGGTCAAGGGCGAGTTCACGCTCTACGTCTTCCTGCTCGACGAGGCGGGATTGCATATCTACGACCAGCGCATCTACCGCCGCGCCTTCGGCGTCCACAGCCCCGGCTATGCCTTCGGCGTCGTCGCTCACGAGCACCGTTGGCAGATCGCCGAGGCCGCCTCGCCGCCGCTCACGGAGGCCGCGCCCGCCGCCGCGGTGCCCCCGCCGCCCGCGGCGGCCGCGCCCGCGCCGGCAGTCGCCGGGCGCCGTTAGTGTCGGCCACCAGCCAGCCCCGATGCCTCCTGCCGGCGATCACCTGGCGATGACCGGCGGCAGTCCAGCCAGTCTCGCGGTGGTGCTCGTCCACTACCACACGCCGCGGCTTGCGGCGGCGGCAGTCGCCGCGCTGCAGAGCGACCTGGCCGGAGGCCCGGGGGCTGCCGCCGGCCTCGAGGTGGAATGGCTGCTGGTCGACAACGGCAGCGACCCGGCAGGAAGGGAGCTGCTCGCCGGCCTGCCGGTCCGCCTGCTCGAGCCCGGCCGCAACCTCGGCTATGCCGGGGGCGTCAATCTCGGGGTGGCGAGCTCGCGCGCCGAGCTCATCCTGCTGCTCAACCCGGACGTGCTGGTGCTGCCCGGGTGCATCGCCGGCCTGGTCGGCTGCTTGCGGGCGGGCGCCGGCGCCGCCGGGCCGCGCTTCTACTGGGATTCCGGCCGCCGCCTGTTGCTCCCGCCCGCCGAGGCGCGCAGCCGCCGCGGCGAGCTGCTCGCCGCGCTGGCGGCCGCGTGCGGCGCCGGCTGGCCGGCAAGGGCGCGGCGGCACAGCCGGCGCCACTGCCGCCGTCACTGGCTGGCGGCGGCGCCGCTCCCGAGCTACGCGCTGTCCGGAAGCCTGCTCGCGGTGACGCGCGCGGCCTGGGAGCGGGTGGGCGGGTTCGACGAAGGCTTCCAGCTCTACTTCGAGGAGACCGACTGGTTGTTGCGCCTGCGCCGCGCCGGCCTTGCGGCGCGCTTCGTGCCGGCGGCCGAGGCGGTCCACCTCTACGGCCGCAGCGCGGCGCTCGAGCCGCGCGCCGCCGAGTGGTTCGCAAGCTCGGCGAGGCGGTTTCGCCGGCGCCACTACGGGGCCTGGTTCAACGGGTGCCTCGAAATGCTGGATCGGACGAGCCGGCGGCGAACCGGCACGGTCCCGGGCGGCCCACCAGCGGCCAGGAGCATTGCCGAGGATCCGTCGCCGCTGCCGCCGCTGCCGCCCGAGGGTCTGGACCTTGCCGGCTATCCGCGCCCGCTCTGGGTCGAGGTCTCTCCCAATCCGACCGGCTTCCCGGCCGCCGCCGAAAGGATCGGCGAGGGCAAGGTCGCCGGCCGCTGGACCCTGCCGGCGGAGATCGTCGAGAGGTTGTCGGGAAACCCCTGGTGGGTGAGGGTCAGCGACGAGCGCGGGGATGACCTCGCCGCCTTCCAGATCCCCGGCCAATCATGACCCGCCGGTCCCGGACCGGACGGGAGCGCCTCCGGAGATAGAATCGCCGGAATGGGCGTCGAGCTGTCGGTGGTGATCCCCGCCTACAACGAGGCGGCGCGGGTGGGACCGGGCTTGCTCCGGGCCGCCGAGTACCTGCGTGGCCGGGGCGTCGCCTACGAGCTGCTGGTGGTCGACGACGGCAGCGGCGATGCCACCGCCGACGTTGCCGCCGGCGCGGGCGCGCGGGTGCTGCGCCATGACCGCAACCGCGGCAAGGGGGCGGCGGTCAAGACCGGCGTGCTGGCCTGCGCCGGCGCGCGGGTGCTCCTCTCCGATGCCGATTTCTCGACGCCGATCGAGGAGCTGGAGAAGCTCGAGCCCCGATTGCGCGACGCCGACCTGGTGGTGGGCAGCCGCGCGCTGGCCGACTCGGTGATCACCCGGCGGCAGCCGATCTACCGCGAGCTCATGGGCAAGAGCTTCAACCTGCTCATCCGTTGCCTGGGAGTGCGGGGCTTTCACGACACCCAGTGCGGCTTCAAGCTGGCGCGGGGCGAGGCCGTGCGCGCCCTGTGCGCCGAGCTGACCGTCGCCGGCTTCGCCTACGACGTCGAGCTGATCTGGCTGGCGCTGGCGCGCGGCCGCCGGGTGGCGGAGGTGGGAGTCCTGTGGGCCAACTCGCCCGACTCGCGCGTCCACCCGCTGCGCTCGCCGCTGGGCATGATCCGAGACGTGTTGTTGATGCGCTGGCGTCACCGGGGCGGACGTTGAGCCTCACCTGCAACCCGGCGTTGCCGCTGCTGGCGTTGCTGGCGGCGGCCGGGCCGATCCTCGTCCCCTGGCGGCCGGCCGCCGCCGGCGCGGCGCGGGAACGCGGGCAGGGCAAGGGCGCCTGGCGCGAGCTCGGCATTCCCTGGGCGGCGCTGGGCCTGGCCGGGATGGGCCTGCTCGCTCCTGCCCTGGCGCTGCCGACCGGGATCCCCAGCCCGGCCGCGGCCCTCGCCGCCGTGCCCCCGTGGCAGCAGGGCGCGGCGCCCGTGGCGGCTGCGATGGCTGCGACGGCCGCGATGGCCGCGCAGGATTCCGGCGCAGCTCGCGGCAATCCGCTGCTGCGGGACGTCACCTACCAGATCCAGCCCTGGCTGCTGTATGCCCGCCGGGAGCTGCGGGCCGGACGGCTGCCGGTCTGGAATCCGCACCAGTTCGCGGGCTCGCCGTTCTGGGCCAACGGCCAGTCGGCGCCGCTGTTCCCGCTCCACCTGCTGTTCACGGTCCTGCCGTTGCAGCTCGGGTTCGTGCTGCTGCCGTGGCTGCGGCTGGTGATCGGCGGCTGCGGCGCCTGGATGCTGGCACGGGAGCTCGACCTGGGGCCGCTGGCGGCGCTGTTGGCCGCCATCACCTTCGCCCTGTCGGGCATGCCGGTGAGCTTCGAGCTGTTCCCGATGGGCAACGCCCTGGCCCTGGTGCCGTGGGTCCTGTGGGCGGTGGAGCGCCTGGCCGCCGCCGGGGCCGTGAGGCCAGGGGATTTGGCGGGAAGCTCGGCGGGAGAGGCTGTTGTCGGCGGTGCCGGCGCCCGTTCTGTCGCCGGGGCCGCGGCCGCAACCGGCGGTCCGCGAGCCGTGGCGAGGGCGATGCTGCCGGCGGTTGCCGTCCTGGCGGCGGCGGCCGGCTTGCAGCTGCTCGGGGGACACCCCGAGACGGCCGCCCACACGGCGCTGCTGTCGCTGATCTACCTGGCGGTCCGCGGCGGGGCGCGGCCGCTCGCCGCCTGGCTGGGCTGGGCGGCCGGATGGCTCGGCGCGACGGCGGTGGCCGCGGCTCAGCTGCTGCCGCTCGCCTTGATCCTGCCGCAGACGGCGCGCTGGCAGGAGGCGACGGGGGGCGTCGAGCCGCCGCTCGGCCTGCTGTTGCAGCAGCCGCTGCGGCTGGTCCTGCCCGAGCTGTACGGTCATCCGGCGCGCGGCACCTGGTGGGGCCCCTTCAACTACTCGGCGACGGCGGTCTATGCCGGCGCGCTGGCGCTGCCGCTGGCGATGGCGGGGCTGGCCCGCGCCTTTCGCCCGCGGCCCGCCGCGCCGCCGGGCGCGGGCGGCCCGTCGCGAAGCGCCGCTGGCCCGGCACGTGATCGCCGCTGGCTGGCGCTGGCGGTGACCAGCGGCTTCGCCTTTGCCGCCGCCTACCACTGGCCGGTGCTGCGGGACCTGCTGGCGGCGCTGCCGGTGCTCGGCCGTGCCGCCCACCACCGGCTGCTGTTCGGGGTCGAGCTCGGGGTGGCGCTGCTCGCCGGCGCAGGCTGCGACGAGTGGCTGGCGGGCCGTGGGCGAGGCATCCTGGCAGGCGCCGCCGCCGCCGCGGCGCTGCTGGCCGCGGCGTGGGCGCTCCATCGCGCCGCCTGGGCGGCGCACGGCCTGCTGGCCGTGGAGGCTGCCTGGACGGCGGCGGTCGCGGCCGCGGCGACCCTCCTGGCGCTTTCGCTGCGCCTGGATCGCGGGTGGCGCTTCCGGCTGGCGCCGCTGCTGCCGGCGCTGGCGCTCTGCGACCTGCTGGCAGCCCACGGCGCGATCAATCCCGGCCTGCCGCTGGAGCGGCTCTATCCGCCGACCGGCGCGGTGCGCTTTCTCGCGCGCCAGCCGGGCAGGGTGGCGGGGGTGGGCGAGGCCCTGCGTCCCAATGCCGCCATGGTCTACGGCCTGTACGATCCGCGCGGCGACGATCCGGTCAAGCTGGCCCGCTACGAAGCCGTCTACCGGCGGTTCGCGGCGGGCGATCCGGTGTACTTCCAACCGGTGTCGCGATGGAGCTCGTCCTGGCTCGACCGCCTGGCCGTGCGCTGGGTGGTCGCCGGTCCTGATGAAGCCGCCCCGGCGGCAGGCTGGCGCCTGGCCTACGCCGGCGCCGATGCGCGCGTCTACGAGCGCCCGACCGCACTGCCGCTGGTCCGCTGGGCGCCGGCGGCCGGCCCTCCGGCCACGCTCGCCGGGCAGGTCGCGATGCCTGAGCCGGTTGCCAGGCGAACCACGGAGGCTAAGGCAGCGGCTGAAGCGAGCAGCGGCGCGAGCGGCGGCACCGGCTTCCAGGCCGCGGCGCTCGCAGTGCTGCGGCGCGAGCCGGGACGATGGAGCATCGCCTGGAGCGCCGCGCAGCCGCGGTTGCTGGTGGTGGCGGAGTCCTGTGCGCCCGGCTGGCTGGCCTGGGTGGACGGTCGGCCGCAGCCGGTCGAGGCGGCCGCTGGGGCCTTGCTGGGCGTGCGGCTGGGACCCGGCGCCGGCCGCGTCGATCTGCGCTACCGCCCCCCCGGTCTGTTCGCGGGGTCTGCGGTGTCGGCAGCCGCGCTGCTCGCCTTGGTAGCTGTCCCGATCACGGGCCGCCGTCTGCGGACCGGCCCGGGACGGCAGCGCGCCGGCCCGGGTCCGCGTGCCGCGACCTCCACCTCCGCCGACCTCTCGGCCGCTTCAGGACCACCCGTCCGCAGCCGCCCCGATGACGCCGGCGGCTCCGGCACCGGCCCGGCCGGCCGCGATGGCGGAGCTAGCGGCCCCGGCCGTGGCCGCGGGATCACGGTGCGGCCAACGATGGAAGGCGACCTGCCGGGGCTTTCGGCTCTCTTCGCCTCGCGCTTCGGCCATCCGTTCCCTCCCGAGGAATGGGTCTGGAAGTATCGCCAGCTTCCCGGCGAGGCCCGCAGCCTGGTGGCGGTCGATCCGCGCGGTGCGGTGCTGGCCCATGGCGGCGCACTGCGGCTGGCGGCGCGCTGGCGCGGCGGGGAGGGCGGCATCTGGCAGCTCGTCGACTTCGCCGGCGGCAGAGGCGGCGGCTCGTTGCGCCCGGCGCTGGTGGGGCTTGGCCAGAAGCTGCTGGCCGACCTGCCTGGCGAGGCGGACGCGCCCTGGATCTTCGGCTTTCCCAGCGAGCGGCACTTCCGTCTCGGCGAGCGCTCCTTCGGCTACCGGCCGCTCGCCGTCCTTCAGCCCCTGGCCGGCACGCTGCCGGAGGGGCCGGCGGCCGCCGAATCGCTCCTGTGGAGCGGCGATTCGTGCGGCGACTGGGCCGAGGGGATCTGGGAGCGCTGCGGGGTGCACGGGGTGCGCCGCTCGGCCGCCTTCCTCAACTGGCGCTACTTCGCGCGGCCGCACCGCTATTACCGCTTCTATCGCCTGCAGCAGGGCGGCGCCTCGGGCCTGGCGGTGTTCGCCTTCGTCGGCGAGGAGGCATGGGCTACCGAGATCTGGCTTCCGCCGGCTGGCGAATGGTACTCTGCGATGCTCGCCGTCGCGGCCGACCTGCGTGCAGCCGGCCTGCGAACCTGGCGCTTCTGGCCGCCGCCGCCCCCTCCTCTTTCCTCCGGCGCGGCCGAGGACGCCGGGGTCGGCGACCTCCTGCGGCGCCTGGGAGCCCTGCCGGACGGCGAGCCCCGCTTCGTCGGTTGCCGCGGCGCCGCCCACGGCAAGGTCGATCCCGTCGCGGCCGCTGCCGGCTTCTTCTACGCCATGGGTGACTATGATCTGGCATGACCCCGCGCCCGCGCCCGCCGCGCCGGCCGCGCCCGCCCGCGCCGCGTCCCGCCGCCGGGCAGGGTGCCGCCGCCGGCCCGGAGTCCGCCGACCGGCCGGTTGGGCCCTGCTGGGCGCCGGTCTTCTCCTCGCCGCCTGCCATCGCGGCCAGCCCGAGGGCTTCGTGCTGCGGCCCCTCGTCGCGGCCGGCCGGTTCTCCGTCGATGCCGCCAGGGCCGGGGCCCGCGCCGGGGTCGGCGCCGGGGTCGGGGTAGAAGACGAAGCCGGCGCCCCCGGAGGCAGCCTGGGCGGCCTGCATTTCCCGGCCCGGCCGGCGCTGGCCGACGTCGAGATCGACCACGAGCGCCGACCAGTGGTGCTGGCCTCCGCCGCGCCCTGGAGCTGGACGGGCAGGGTGCCGCCGCGGGCCGCCCTGCATGCCGGTTTGCAGCTGGTGCCCGGCGCCTGGCAGCGGGTCCGGCGCCTGCAAGCCGTCGTCGTGCTGCGCGACGGCCGTGACCGCGAGGTGCTGGAGGTCGTCCGGTCGGCCGAGCGGGTGAACCCGGCCTGGCTCGAGCTCGCGGCCGACCTGGGACGCTACGCGGGCCGGCGGGTGACGCTCGACTTCTCGGTCGTCCTGGTCGGGCTGCCGCCGCGCCTGCGCGCCGCCAACGTGGTGGCCTGGGGGCCGGTGGCGGTGACCGGTGCCGGCGGCGTCGAGCGGCGCCGGTGGCGCGTCCTGCCCGCGGCCGCATCTGCCTCGCCGGCCTCACAGCCTTCGCCGGCCTCACAGCCTTCGCCAGGCTCACCAGCCTCGCCAGGCTCACCAGCCTCGCCAGGCTCACCAGCCTCGCCAGGCTCACCAGCCTCGCCAGGCTCACCAGCCTCGCCAGGCTCGCCAAGCTCGCCGGCTGCACCCGCGGCGTCCGCGTCCAGCACCGGTCCGCCCCCGAACGTCATCGTGATCCTGGTCGACACCCTCCGCCGCGACCGGCTCACCCCCTATGGCTACCGTCGCGAGACCTCGCCCGAGATCGAGCGCCGCCTGGCACGCGCCGGCACCGTGGTGGAGGAGGCCTACAGCCAGGCGCCGTGGACGCTGCCGTCGGTGGTGTCGCTGATGACCGGCCGCTATCCGGGCGAGCTGCTGGGCGCCGACCCGTCAGCCTACGGCATCCCGGTGGGAATCATGCCTCTCGCCGAGCGCCTCGCCCGCTCCGGCTACGAGACCGCGGGGTTCATCGCCAACCCCACGATGCACGTGGGCGCCGGCTTCGAGCGCGGCTTCGACACTTTCTACGCGCCGCCGGCGGACGTCGAGTGGCTGCGCCGCCACGCCGACGACCTGAACCGCCACGCCCTGCCCTGGCTGGCCGCGCACCAGGACCAGGAGCGGCCGTTTTTCCTCTACCTCCACTACATCGATCCCCACGACCCGTACGAGAACCCGGAGACCGCCGGCAACCGCTCGCCCTTCGAAGGCGAGTACCGGGGACCCGTCGCGGGCGACTGGGTGAACGGCTTCTACACCGGCAAGCTCGTGATGCCGGACCCGGCACGTGACCTCGCTCACCTGTCGGCGCTCTACGACAGCGAGGTCCACTATGTCGACCACGCCATCGGCCAGGTGCTCGGCGCGCTGCGGCCGGAGGTCCTCGCGCACACGCTGGTGCTGCTCACCGCCGACCACGGCGAAGAGCTGCTGGACCACGGCGGCTGGAAGCACGGCCAGACGCTCTACGAGGAGCAGGTTCACGTGCCGCTGATCGTGCGCTGGGACGGCCACGTCCCGGCCGGCCGGCGCCTCGCCGGCACGGTGCGCCTGCTGGATCTGGCGCCGACCCTCGCGGCGGCCGCCGGCGCGCCGCCGGACCCTGGGTGGCCGGGCCTCGACCTGCTGCCGGCGCTGACCGGAGCGGCCCCGCTCGCCGAGCGCCCCGATTTCTCCGAGGGGCTCTCGAGCGGCCCGCTGCGCGCCGCGGCGGTGCTCGACCGCTGGAAGCTGATCGTCTTCAACCGCACGGAGCCCTTCACCCCCGGCGACGAGCTCCAGGACCATCTGTGGCGGCAGGACCTCGCCCGCCTCGCCCGGGTCGAGCTCTACGACCTGGCGCGCGACCCGGGCGAGCGCCACAACCTGGCGGCGAACCCGGCAGCCGGGGAGGGCGCCACCCTGGCCAGTGGCATGGCTCCCGCCGGCGGCGCGGCGGCCGAGCGGCTGCCGTTGCTGGCGACCGTGATCGAGCGGCGTCTCGACCTGGCCCTGCCCGGGCTGCGGCTGCTCGCCACCGGCGTGCCCGCCGGCTCGCGGCTGCGCCTGGATCTCACCCTGGCCCGCCCGCCGCGGCGCTGGCAGCCGTACCTGCTCACGGCGGCCGACCGGGCGACCCTCGACGGCTCCCACCTGGTGATCGAGCTCGCCGGCGCCGATGGGCTGGCGCGGGGAGTGAGGATCGACGACGACTTCGGCGAGGCGCGCGGACCGGCCGCCGGCGGCGTCTCCGGGCCAGGCCCGGCCGCCCGGGCAGCCGGCGGTGAGGTCGTGCAGTCGCTCACCGCGGCCCTCGACGGCCAGCCGCTGCCGGCGGCGCGGGTGCTCGCCGGCGCCGGTGTGCCCTACGCCGGCGGTCCGCTGCCGCTCGCGGCATTGCGCGCTCGGCGATGGCCCGACGCGCTGCCGGGCGCCTCGGGGCCGGTGGTCAGGATCTGGATGCACGATGCTTCCGGCGAGACGCCGCGCCGGGTGGAGCACGATGCCGAGACCGAGCGCCGCCTGCGCGCCCTGGGGTACATCGAGTGAGCCCGCCGCCGCTCCCACCCGGACGGACCGAGCGCGTGCCGGCGGCGAGCACGCTGGTCCTGGCGCCCCACTTCGACGACGAGGTGCTGGGCTGCGGCGGGTTGCTGGCCCAGCTCACGGCGGCGGGAGCGGCGGTGCGCGTGCTGTTCCTGACCGATGGCGGCGGCGGCCGGGAGGCGGTGGCCGACCGTGAAAGCTACCGCCGGCGGCGCCGGCAGGAGGCCCTGGCGGCCGCAACGGTGCTGGGAATTGCCGGCTGCGACTACCTGGACCTTCCCGACGGCGCCCTGGACCAGCACCTCGGGGAGGCCGCGAGCGGCATCCGCCGGGCCCTCCTCAGCCAGCGTCCGGAGCTGCTGCTGTGTCCGTCGCCGCTCGAGGTGACCGCCGACCACCGCGCCGCCTTCGCCGCCCTGCACCGCCTCCTGGGCTCCCTCCGGCCGGGTCCCGGCGCGGCCCCGGCCGGCGAGGCCGGCAGGGGCGAGGCCGGCAGGGGCGAGGCCGGCAGCGGCTCGGCCGGCGATTGGGCGGCGCTCGCGGGCCTGCGCATCCTCCTCTACGAGGTGAACCAGCCCGCCTATCCGGACCTTCTGGTGGACGTCTCCGGCGCGGAGCCGATGCTGCGCGAGGCGATGGCCTGCTACGCCAGCCAGGAGGAGCGTCATCCCTACCTCGAGGCGGCCCTGGGGCTGCGCCGCTTCCGCACGCTCAGCCTGGCACCGGACGCGACGCTCGCCGAAGGCTACCGCCAGCTGACGGTCGAGGCGTTCACCACCCGCAGCCCGGCGCAGCTGGTGCGCCATCTCGGCGGCGAGCCGGCGCTGCTCGAGGTGCGCGAGGGTCCGCTCGTCTCGGTGGTGGTGCGCACCCGCGACCGGCCGGAGCTGCTCGCCGAGGCGCTTGCCAGCCTCGCGGCCGGCGAGTACCGGCGCGTCACGGTGGTGCTGGTCAACGACGGCGGTGCGCCGCCGGCGGTGCCTGCCGATTTCCCGCTGTCGCTGGTGCGCGTCGACCTGCCGGAGCCGCGGGGGCGGGCCGCGGCCGCCGCGGCCGGCATCGCGGCGGCCACCGGCGATTACGTGGCCTTCCTCGACGACGACGACCTGGCGGCGCCCGAGCACCTGGCGACGCTGGCCGGGATGGTCGGCGGCGCGGCGGTGCGTGTCGCCTACACCGACGCCGCGGTCGGCATCTACGAGCTCGACGGCGAGGCGGGCTGGGTCTGCCGCGAGCGCCGGCTGCCCTACAGCCGCGACTTCGATCCCGACCTGCTGCTGCTCGACAACTACATCCCGTTCAACACCCTGCTGATCGAGCGCCGGCTGCTGGCGGCGGCGGGCCCGCTCGACCTGTCACTGCCGTTTTTCGAGGACTGGGACCTGCTGATCCGGCTGGCCGCGCTGGCGCCCTTCCACCACCTGGCGCGCGTCACCTGCGAATACCGCCACTTCCGCGGCCCGATGAGCCACGTCTTCGGCGAGCGGCCGCGCGAGCGCGCCGATTTCCTCACGGTCAAGGCGCGGGTGGTGGCCAAGCACGCGGCGCGCCTTCAGCCGGCGGCGCTGGCGCGGGCGGTCGACACCTTGCGCGGCGAGCTCGTCGCCGAGCGCGAGGCGGCGGCGGCGGCCAGCCGGCGCCTCGCGGCGGTGCGCGACGAGCTCGCCGACCTCGCGCGCGCCAACCGCCAGGTGTCGGCCGAGCGCTTCCATTTCGAGGACCGCTTCCACGCCGCGCGTGGCGAGGTCCAGGCCTTGCACGCCGAGCACGAGCGGGCCCAGGTCGAGGCGAAGCGGCAGCTCGACGAGATCGCGAACCAGCTGGCGGCCCGCGACGCGGCGGCGGTCGAGGCCTCCGCCGAGCTGCGGCGGGTCTATGGCGAGGAACAGAGACTGCACGCCGCGGCGGACGAGCAGAACGCCCATCTCGGCAGGACCTACGCCGAGATCGAGCGGCTCAACCGGCTCATTCGCGAGATGGAGGCGAGCCGCGCCTGGCGCCTCCACCGGTGGCTGCAGCGGTGGCGGCCGTGACCCGGATCGCCCTGCTCTCCAGCGAGCCGATCCGGCCGCGGATGGCCGGCATCGGCATCCGCTACCTCGAGTTCGCCCGCCGGCTGGCCGCCGCCGGTCTGGAGACGGTGCTGCTCTCGCCGGCCGCCCCGGAGGAGAGCGCCGGCCTGGACCTGCCCGGCGTCGAGCTGCGGCGCTGCGATCCGCGGCGTCTCGCCGAGCAGCTGGCCGGCTGCCAGGCGGCGGTGGCCCAGGGCCAGCTGGCCAACGACCTGGTGCTGGCCGCCCCCGGGCTGCCGGCGGCGCTCGACCTCTACGATCCCTGGATGGTCGAGAACCTCGCCTACCTGGCGACGCTCGGCCTCGACCCCTATCGCAACGACCACTCCACCTGGCTGCTGCAGCTGTCGCGCGGCGACTTCTTCCTCTGCTCCTCGGAGGACCAGCGCGCCTTCTACCTCGGGTTCCTGGCCGCGCTCGGCCGCGTCAATCCCGAGCTGGTGGGCCGCGACCCCGATCTGCGCTCGCTCATCGACGTGGTGCCGTTTGGGGTGCCCGAGGAGCTGCCGCCCCATCAGCCGTACCTGCCGCCGCGGCAGCCCGGCGAGCGGCGGTTGCTGTTCGGCGGTCTCTACGACTGGTACGACCCCTGGACGCTGCTCGCGGCCCTGGACGCGGCCGACGGCGCGCTCGCCGCCCAGGGCTGGGTGCTGCTGCTGATCCGCAACCCCAACCCGGGCACGCCGCAGCGCCTGTTCGGCGAGGTCGAGGCCTGGTGCCGGCGGCGCGGCTGGTGGGAAACGCGGGTGCGGGCGATCGACTGGGTGCCGGTCGAGCGGCGCTACGACCTGCTGCGGGACGTGGACCTGCTGGTGGCGCCCCACCGCCCCAGCCTGGAGACGCGGCTGTCGCTCCGCACCCGCTTCCTCGACGCGCTGGCCGCCGGTTGCCCGGTGGTGACCACCGAAGGCGGCGCGATGAGCCGTCTGCTGCGCGAGCACGGCGCCGGGTGGGTGGTGCCGCCCGGCGACGCCAGGGCGCTGGCCGGGGCGATCGCCGCGGCCCTCGACGCCGCGGCCGGCGCGGCGCCTTGGCGCCAGGGCGCGGCGGCGCTGCTGGCCTCGTTTCGCTGGGAGCAGGCGCTGGCGCCGCTGTTGCGTTTCTGCCGCGAGCCGCGGCGCGAGCTCACCAAGGAGCGTTTCGTTCAGGCGCTGGCGACGGCAGCGCCCGCGGACAGCCATGCCTTCCGCTTGCGGCGCCGTCTCCGCCTCCTGCTCTCCGCCATCGCCCGGCCACCGCGGCCGCCAGGCCCATCGCGGGCGGCGCGGCCGGCGGAGCCGCCGCCGGCGCTCCACGGCGGGCAGCCGCGGCGATGACGGCGCCACGCCGCGTCTCGGTGGCCATCTTGTCGTGGAATGGCCGGCAGCATCTCGAGACCTGCCTCGAGGCGTTGGGCGAGCAGGACGACCCCGGGGTCGGGTGGGAGGTGCTGGTGCTCGACAACGGCTCGACCGATGGCACCGGCGCCTGGTTGCGTTCGCGCTACCCGCAGGGAGAGATCGGGACAGGGGAGGCCCCGTCCCCGGCTTCGTCGTCGCCGCGGCCGCCGCGACCGCCGGTGCGCTGGCTGGCGAGCCCCGTCAACCTCGGCTTCTGCGCCGGCAACAACCGCCTGGTGCGGGCGGCGTCGGGCGACGCGGTGGCGTTGCTCAACAACGACACCCGGCCGGCCCGCGGTTGGTTGGCGGCGCTGGTGGGGGCGCTGGCGGCCGCGCCGGCGGACGTCGCGGCGGTTTCCGGCAAGATCGTCGACTGGGAGGGCGAGCGCCTCGATTTCGGGCGCGGCGTGATGACCTTCGACGGGCATGCCTTCCAGCTCGACTTCAGGCGGCCGCTCCGCTCGGCACGCGTCCCGGAGCGCGGCGAAGAGCTGCTCTTCGCCTGCGGCGGCAACATGCTCATCCGGCGGTCGTCGTTCCTGGCCGCCGGCGGCTTCGACGAGAGCTACTTCGCCTACCTCGAGGACGTGGATCTCGGCTGGCGCCTGTGGTCGGGGGGCGAGCGGGTGACCTTCGAGCCCGCGGCGGTGGTCCACCACCGTTCCAGCGCCACCTCCGACCTGCTCGGCCTCTTCAATCGCGGCTTCCTGTTCGAGCGCAACGCCTTCCTCACCGCCTACAAGAATTACGAACCCGGCCTGTGGGAGAAGGTGATGCCGGCGCTGTTGCTGACCTTCCTCTCGCGCACCCAGACGATGCTCGCCGACAACAACCCCGGCGGCGGGTCGCTGCGCATCGACCCCTACGCCGGGTGGATCGCCAACACCGCCTCGCCGGCGCCGGCGGCCATCGCCTCGCAGCCGCCGCCGCCCACCGCCGCCACCGCCGCCGCGACGACCGCCGCCTCCGCCGCGGCGCCGGCGAAGCCGCCGGTGCCTCGCTCCGGTCCCCCCCTCTCGCTTGCCCGCATCCGGCGCAAGTGGCGGGAGCACGGCACCCGCGAGCTCTGCCGCCGTGCCGCCGTCAAGCTGCGGGCCAGGCTGCGCGCCGCCCTGGCGGCGGCCTGGGCCGGAGGCCGAGGGAATGCCCAGGAGCCCGCGCCGCGCGCCCCGATCCTCACCGACGAGCGCACGGTGGCCCAGCTGCGTGCTCTCTCCTACCTGCTCTCGCATCTCGAGGCGGCGGCCACCGCACGCGAGGCGGTGCAGCGCCGCCGCCGCCGCGGCGACCGCGAGATCTTCGCCCGCTTTCCGCTGTACCTGGTGCCGACCTACCCCGGCGACCCGTTCCTCTTCGCCAGTCCCGGGTTCGCCGCCTGGCTGCCCGCGGAGCTGCCGCTCGTTCGCCACACCCTGGACGAGCTGATGGAGATGGACCCGCTGTAGCAGCGGCCGGCAGCCGGATCGCTGGCTGGCGACTGATCTGGGACGTCGCTCAACGAATCAGCACGATGATGACGCCCACATCCAGGGCAGCCATGGCTTTGTCGGCGGTAAGCACCGGCAATCCCAGCGAACTAGCAGTGACCAGGCAAGCGCAGACTCCCAGCGATAGCCCGGTGCTGGCGCAGAGCCTGGCGGCTTCCAGGGCGTCCTGCTCGTCGAACGGAACGATGTAGAGGGCGCAGGCGGCCAGGACCAAGAGCGCCTCGGGAGGCTGCTGCCCCCACTCGGCCAACACTTCATACCAGTCGTAAGCGCTGATGACGGCACCTCTGCCCAGCTCCGCGGCAACCCGGTCGGCGCCCGGCTCATTGTTCTCGAACGCCTGGAGGGCAGAAGTTGCCAGGACATAAGAGGCGCTCATGCTTTGCTCCCGGGGCCCTTTCGCCCGCGTTCCGTCATCAACTGGTCCCTGGCCTCATCGACAACTCTTTGGAGGCTGTCCATGAGAACCGTCCCATTCGGTTGAACCTTGAGGACCAATTTCCCCCCTTCCTCCACTCCCAGAAGCTTCCGGACAAAGTCCGGGACTGCGACCTTGCCACCTGGCTCAAGTGCCACCGTGACGAAATCGGTGTTACCGCTGCCAGCACCAGGAGTCCTGGGCGGCTTTGCCGCTGGCTCCTCCCAGGTATCGGATCGAAGGGACTTGAACGGGATGACGGATGGGTGCATCGCAAGCCTCCTTTCCTCTTCAGGGAGATTATAACCATAGTCAGTGACAAAGCAAGACGTTTTTCCCTTTTATGAGGATGAATGTATTCATTTCCAGCGTCACCGGTTATGATGAGTCGATGACGGACGGGGACGTGAGCGTGGCCCTGACGGTGCTTCGAGTCGTCCGGGGCTGGAATCAAGACGATCTGGCGAAGGCGTCCGGAGTTCGCAACAGCGCGGTCTCCGACTACGAACGAGGCCGTAAGGTTCCTGGATTGAAGACCTTGATCCGACTGGTCTCTTCCATGGGGTATCCGCTATCCGCCATTGACCATGTGATGAGCTTCATCGGAGCTCTGAGGTCGGGCGCCGTGGCCACGGATGCGGCGTCGGCGCCACCGGCCCTTGGTATTCATGAGGGTGGCCAGGCTGACTCTCCGGCGAACGCGGTGGCCTTTCAATGGGAGGTCGAGCAAGTCTCGGCCGAGATAGGAAGAGCGGTTTCGAGGATGACCCGCCTTATTTTCGCGTCGCTGGGCCGTTCCCAACGGCAGCAGCCCGAGGCAGGGGTGGGAGAGCGCACGGCCAGCGCGCCCGGATCGATCGAGCCTGGCAGGGAAAGCGGCGCCGTTCGAGCGTGAGGTGCGAGTGCCGTGCGTGCCGCCGAAGCTTCTGGGCTGGCAGAGGGCTGACGGTAGCGATCCGGTCGCGCTACTGCTCTTCGGGCGGCTTCGGGCGGCCGGCGATGGCGAGGACGAGCTCCTCGACGATCTCCTTGAGCTCGACCGTGTAGGTGGCGAGGTCGCGGAGGGCCAGCTCCAGCTGGTCGGGCGACGGCCTGACCAGCGGCCCGCCGGACCTCGGTTTGACCTTGTGAGTCAGGCGATCGTCGAGGCTCTGCAGCCTTTGGTAGGCGTCTCTCAGCCGCTGCGCGTCCATGTCATCGACCTGCTTTCCCCTGCGGCAGCCGCAGGACGTATTCGACCAGCCTTTGGATGTCGGCCGTGTCCAGGCGGTCGGCGAAACCCGGCATCGCTCCATACCCCTCGCTGATGCGCCGGTACATCAGCCCGCGGGCGCGGGATCCGGCGCGGACCATGGTGGAGGAGATGAGGTCGAGCTCGGGATAGAGGCCGACGGAGCGGCGGTCGCCCCTGCCGTCGGCGGCGTGGCAGCGGACGCAGTGCGTGCGATAGAGGCCGCCGGCGTCGCGCTCGCGGCCCGCGCAGGTCGCGAAGGCCGGCGCCAGCAGCGCCAGCAGCGCTGCCAGCGCTCCCCTCGCCGGAGCCCGCTTCACGGCGCCGCGGCCCCGGCGCGCTGATGCAGCACTCGGAGATAGGCGACCAGGGCCTGAATCTGCGGGTCGCTCAGCTTCTGCTGGAAGCCCGGCATCAGGCCGAACGAGCCCTCCCGGATGGCGTTGGCGATCGAGCTGTCGTCGCCGCCGAACTTCCACACGTCGTCGGTCAGGTCCGCGTAGGGCTGACCCATCTCGCGCGCGGTGTTGCCGCGGCCGTCGATCCCGTGGCAGTCGGCGCAGTTGTCGACGTACAGCTGCTCGCCCTGGGAGCGGTGCGGGAAGATCTTGTCGCAGCCGCCCAGCAGGGTGGCGAGCGCGCCGGCGAGCAGCGCCGCGGCCGCCGCCGCCCCGCGCCGGGTCCGCCGGGGCCGAACGGTAAGCTCGATCGGCTGGCGGGTCATTTCGCGCTCGGCTCCTGGGCGAGCCGGTGGACGTGGTGGGCGGTCGCCTGATCGCGCGGCCGCACCACGATCTCGTCGACGTTGACGTGGGACGGGCGGGTCGCGGCCCAGACCACGCAATCGGCGACGTCTTCGCCGCTGAGCGGCCGCAGCCCGCGATAGACCGCGCTGGCGCGTTCCTGGTCGCCGTGGAAGCGTACCTGGGAGAACTCGGTCTCGACGAGGCCCGGATCGACCTCGGTGACCCGCACCGGCTTGCCGAGCAGCTCGAGGCGCAGCGTCCGGCTGATGGCCCGCACCGCGTGCTTGGCGCTGGTGTAGCCGCCGCCGGCGGCATAGGTTTCGAAGCCGGCGATCGAGCCGATGTTGATCACGTGGCCGTCGCCCGAGGCGAGCAGCGCCGGGAGCAGTGCGCGAGTCATCCGCATCAGCCCCAGCACGTTGACTTCCCACATCGTGCGCCACTCGTCGTCGCGGGCTTCTGCGATGGGTTCCAGCCCGAGGGCGCCGCCGGCGTTGTTGACCAGCAGATGGACGCGTGGCACCTGGGCGGCAAAAGCGGCGACGCTGGCCGCGTCGGCGACGTCGAGCCTGAGCGCCGAGGCGCGGCCGGTGGCGAGGCCGTCGATCTCGCGTGCGAGATCCTGCAGCCGCTCGAGCCGGCGCGCCCCCATGACGACCTGGAAGCCGGCCGCGGCGAGGGCGCGCGCGCTCGCCGCACCGATGCCGGAGCTCGCTCCGGTGACGACAGCGATCCTGCCAGCTTGCGAAGGCTCCCCCATGGCGTTCATCCTCCCTTCATCCTCTCTTTGGCCGGCTCGACGACCGCGCGGACGCGGCCTTCAGGTTTCCGCCGACGGGCACAGGTCGGCGACCACGCAGCTCGCGCAGAGCGGCCGGCGGGCCTGGCAGACCTTGCGGCCGTGGGCGATCAGCAGGTTGGACCAGACGGCCCAGTCGTCCTGGGGCACCAGGGCCATCAGGTCGCGCTCGATCTTCTCGGGATCGCTCTCCGCGGTCAACCCGAGGCGCCGCGAAAGGCGCTGCACGTGGGTATCGACGACCACTCCGACGTTGCGTCCGAAGGCGTTGCCCAGCACCACGTTGGCGGTCTTGCGGCCGACCCCCGGCAGGCGGCGCAGCTCCTCCATGGTGTCGGGCACCCGGCCGCCGTGCTCGCTCATCAGCGCCTGGCCGAGACCGAGAAGGGCGCGGGCCTTGTTGTGGTAGAAGCCGGTCGTGCGCACGAGGTCCTCGAGCTCGCCGAGGCTCGCCGCCGCCAGCTCGCGGGGCGATGGGAAGCGCCGGAACAGCGCCGGCGTGACCTCGTTGACCCGCTTGTCGGTGCACTGCGCCGAGAGGATGGTGGCGACCAGCAGCTCGTAGGGGTCGTGGTGGTCGAGCGCGGTGCGGCTGTCCGGGTAGGCGCGGCGCAGGCGCGCCAGGATCTCCGCGGTGCGCAGCCGCCGGGCCCGCGCCGACTCGCGGCGCGCCTGGGCCGGCGTGATGCCGGCACGCCGCGGGGCGGCGGGGGCCTGGCGCGCGCTCATCGCCGTCTCCTCGGTTCGAGACTCATCGGATGCGATCCCTCAGTTCTCGGCGAAGGCCCGGACCGCCCAGTTGAACACCGCGATCACCAGGCCGCCGAGGATCGCGGCGCCGCAGCCGGCGACCTGTAGGTGACGCGGCATCAGCATGGCAGCCAGGTACAGGACGAGCCCGTTGATCACCAGGTAGAACAGGCCCAGCGACAGCACGATCAAGGGCAGGGAGAGGAAGGTCAGGAGCGGCTTCACCAGCAGGTTGAGCAGCCCCAGCACCAGGCCGGCCAGCAGCAGCCATTCCAGCCCTCCCGTGTAATGGATGCCGGGCACCAGGTTGGCGGCCAGCCACAAGGCCACCGCGTTCAACACCACTTGCAGCAGGGCACGCATCGACGGTTCCCTCCTCCCCGGTTTTGACGCTCGGGTCTCCCGCGTCAGGAGACGGCGACAGCCAGGCCGCCGGCCAGCTGGCGCGCGTGCGCGGCGACCTGGCGTTCGTTGTCGAAGCTGAGCTTCGCGAGTCCCTCCTCCCAGCTGAACCAGCAGGCGCCGGAAACCTCCCTGGCGTCGAAGTCTGCGGCGTCGCCGCTCTGGTACTCGAGCAGGAAGTAGTCGACGCGCTTGTGGATGCGGAGCTTGCCCTTCTCGAGGTACCAGTACTCGATCTCGGGTAGCGCCCCCACCACCCGCCCGGTGACGCCGGTCTCCTCCCTGACCTCGCGCACGGCGGTCTGCTCCAAGGTTTCGCCGTCCTCGACGTGGCCCTTGGGCAGCTGCCAGCGCCGGCCCTTCTGGGTCGAGATCAGCAGGATCGTGTCGCCGCGGACCACCAGGCCGCCCGCCGACCTGTGGTGCTCGGTCGTCAGCCCGCGCGGGCTCGACCCATCGGCGAGGGCGCCCTCAGTTGGCGGTCTCTTCGCCATTGCCGCCACCCGGAGTCCAGGAGGGGAGCGTTGCCGGGTCGACTCCCACCGACTCGAGGGCCGCCGACCAGACCCGCTCGGGATCGGGTGCGAAGATCAGGTCGCCGCGCGCTGGGGCGGTGAGCCAGTCGTTGCGGAGGATCTCCTCGATGAGCTGCCCCGAGCCCCAGCCGGCATAGCCCAGGAAGAGGCGGAAGCGCTCCGGAGGCGCCTCGGCGAGGCGCGACAGATCGCCGACGTGCTGGGTCAGGGAGACGCCGGCCAGCACCTCGCTGGCGGCTTCGGCCTCGAAGTCGCCGCCGGCCGCCGCGGCCGCGTCCGCCGGGACCGGAGCGGCCGCCGCGGACGAGGGTCCGAACAGCACGGTGCCCAGGTTGGGCGCCACCGGACCGCCGAAGTAGGCCACCGTGTCCTCGCCGCCCCGCCAGTCGACCTCCATGCCCTTGAGGATCTCGCTGACCTTGATCCCGGTGGGCCGGTTGACGATGAAGCCCAGGCTGCCCTCGTCCTCATGACGGATCAGCAGCACCACGCTGCGGTGGAAGAAAGGGTCGAGCACCTGCGGCATGGCGAGCAGCAGCACCGGGGTGGAGAGCGTAGCCGAGGCGCCAGCCATGCCGTCATCTTACCCTGAGGCCGGGATTGGAAAGGCCCCTCGCGGAGGCGTGGTGGTATTGTCATCCCGGAGGGACAGAGAGGGCCATGAACGACAGTTTCTCGAGCCGTGCCACCTTCCGGGTGGGTGGGGCTGGAGAGGGGCGCGAGCTGCACCTCGCCCGCCTCGACGCCCTTGAGCGCTACAACGTTTCGCGCCTGCCTTACGCGCTGCGCATCCTGCTCGAGAACCTGCTGCGGCGGGAAGACGGCAGCCTGGTGTCGGCCGCCGAGATCGAGGCCCTGGCGCGCTGGGACCCGCATGCCCAGCCCGGCGCGGACGCCGGCGAGATCGCCTTCATGCCCGCGCGCGTGCTGCTGCAGGACTTCACCGGCGTGCCGGCGGTGGTCGATCTGGCCGCGATGCGTGACGCCATGGCCAGGATGGCCGGCCCCGGGCGCCCGCAGGCGGCCAAGCGGATCAACCCCATCCAGCCCGTCGAGCTGGTCATCGATCATTCGGTGCAGGTGGACGAGTACGGCTCCGCCGCCGCCTTCCTGATCAACGCCGAGCGCGAGCTCGAGCGCAACCGCGAGCGCTACGCCTTCCTGCGCTGGGGCCAAAGCGCGTTCGCCAACTTCCGGGTGGTGCCGCCGGACACCGGCATCGTGCACCAGGTCAACCTCGAATACCTGGCGCGGGTGGTGATGACCGGCGACCACGAGGGTGTGACGTACGCCTTCCCGGACACCCTGGTGGGCACCGACTCCCACACCACCATGATCAACGGCCTGGGCGTGCTGGGCTGGGGGGTTGGCGGCATCGAGGCCGAGGCGGCGATGCTCGGCCAGCCGGTCTCCATGCTGATCCCGCAGGTGGTGGGGTTCCGGCTTGCCGGCGAGCTGCCCGAGGGCGCCACCGCCACCGACCTGGTGCTGGTGGTCACCGAGATGCTGCGCAAGAAAGGCGTGGTGGGCAAGTTCGTGGAGTTCCACGGCCCGGGCCTGGCCGCGCTGCCGCTGGCCGACCGCGCCACCATCGCCAACATGGCCCCGGAATACGGCGCCACCTGCGGCATCTTTCCGGTCGACCAGGCGGCGCTCGAATACCTGCGCTTCACCGGCCGCCCCCCGGCGCAGATCGCGCTGGTCGAGACCTACATGAAAGAGCAGGGACTCTTCCACTCGCCGTCCAGCCCCGAGCCGGAGTACTCGGCGACGCTCGAGCTCGATCTCGCGTCCGTCCGGCCCAGCCTCGCGGGCCCGCGGCGGCCTCAGGACCGGGTGCCGCTCGGCGAGGTCAAGAGCTCGTTCCTGCGGGAGCTGGGGACGATGCTGGCGCTGCCCGCCAAGCCGGCCACGAGCACCACGGCGGGGGCGATGGTCAGCGAAGGGGGCGGGAGCGCGGGGGCGCCCGCGGCGGCAGCCGCCGTGGAGGAGGCGCCGCCGCCGCATGCCGAAGCGCAGGCCGGCGCGGTGGCCACGCTCGGCGGCGCGAGCTTCACGCTGCACCACGGCACGGTGGTCATCGCCGCCATCACCAGCTGCACCAACACCTCCAACCCCTCGGTGATGGTGGCCGCCGGCCTGCTGGCGAAGAAGGCGGTCGAGCGCGGCCTCGTCACGCCGCCATGGGTCAAGACCAGCCTGGCGCCGGGATCGAAGGTGGTCACCGAGTACCTGCGCGAGGCGGGGCTGACGCCTTATCTCGAGAAGCTCGGCTTCCACCTGGTGGGCTACGGCTGCACCACCTGCATCGGCAACAGCGGACCGCTGCCGCAGCCGATCGCGGACGCGGTCGATGCCGCCGGCCTGGTGGCGGTCTCGGTGCTGTCCGGGAACCGCAACTTCGAGGGGCGGATCAACTCCGACGTGCGGGCCAACTATCTCGCCTCGCCGCCGCTGGTGGTCGCCTATGCGCTCGCCGGGCGGATCGACGTGGATCTCACCGCGGAGCCGCTCGGCACCGGCAAGGACGGCCAGCCCGTGTATCTTCGGGACGTCTGGCCGAGCCGGCAGGAGATCGCGTCGACGGTGCTTCAGTCGCTGCGCTCCGAGATGTTCAACCGCGAATACAGCGACGTGTTCGCGGGCGACGAGCACTGGAACGGCCTCGAGGTCCCGGGCGGCGACACCTACGCCTGGGACGAAGCCTCGACCTACGTCCGGTTGCCCCCTTACTTCACCGACATGCCGGTCGAGCCGCCGGCGGTCGAGGACGTCAAGGGCGCCCGCGTGCTCGGGGTGTTCGGGGACAGCATCACCACCGACCACATTTCGCCGGCGGGCTCGATCAAGGCCGCGAGCCCGGCCGGCAGGTACCTGGTCGCGCACGGCGTGCAGCCCAAGGACTTCAACTCCTACGGCTCGCGTCGCGGCAATCACGAGGTGATGATGCGCGGCACCTTCGCCAACGTGCGCATCCGCAACCGCATGGTGCCCGAGATCGAAGGCGGCTTCACCCTGCACCTGCCGTCGGGCGAGCCGCTGCCGATCTACGACGCGGCGATGCGCTACCTCGACGAGGGGGTGCCGACGGTGGTCTTCGCCGGCAAGGAGTACGGCACCGGCTCGTCGCGCGACTGGGCCGCCAAGGGGCCGCGGCTGCTCGGGGTGCGCGCGGTCATCGCCGAGAGCTTCGAGCGCATCCATCGCAGCAACCTGGTCGGCATGGGAGTGGTGCCGCTCGAGCTGACGGGCGGCGACACCGTGCAGAGCCTCGGCATCACCGGCCGCGAGGTGATCGAGATCGAGGGTCTGGCGGCGGGAATCGCGGGAATTGCGGGGATCGCGGGGATCGCGGGGAGCGCGGGGATCGAGGGCAAGGCCGGTGGCCAGGCCGGCGGCTGGCAGGGCAGCCGTGAGGTGACCGTCCGGGCGACTCCGGAGCCGGGCGCCGCCGGCGCCGGCAAGCCCATCCAGTTCAAGGCCCGGGTGCGCCTCGATACGCCCCAGGAGGTGCAGTACTACCGCCATGGCGGCATCCTCCACTACGTGCTGCGTCAGCTTTTGAAGCAAAGCTAAGAATCGTTGGCAGGCTGCTTGCTCTGGTCAGGTCGCGACGTGCTCAGGTCACGTCGACTCGAAAGGAGAACGTGTATGGATCTCAGCCGGCGATTCACCGTCCGCGTGCTGCTGCTCGCGGCGCTGGTCTTTGGCGTCATCTGGGTGCTGGCGGCGCCCGCCGCGGCGCAACCGCGCGGCGACGTCAGCCTCGCGCACGTGGACGGCTACGTCTCGGTCAGCCCCGACGGCCGCTGCCTTGCCCTCAAGCAGCATGACGGCTCGCTCTTTACGCTGGTCGGCCGCTGGCACGGCCTGGTCGGCAACGACCATGTCCGGCTCGAAGGCCGGTTCGTGCCCGACCGGCGCTGCGGCGGCCAGGGCGGCTTCGAGGTCACCACCGTCCAGGCCATCTGGGCCGACGACAAACACCGGTCCACCTATTACGATCACCTCAAGGACGGCGCCTTCAGGGGATGGGTGGAACGCAACCGGCCGCGGGAGCTGGAGCGGTGGCGGGGCGAATGGGACCGGGACCGCGGCTAGAGGCCGCCGCAAGAGCGCGGCAGCGCCCGCCAGCCGGCGGCTGACGCTGCGGCCGCCCACTCTGATACCGTAGCGGCGCCATGACCTCCGCCGCCACCACGGCGCCGCCGGCCGGCGCGGTGACCACCGTCCGCATCGCCCACAGTCCGGACTCCGACGATGCCTTCATGTTCTATGCCCTGACGCAGGGGCAGCTCGACGTCGCCGGCCTGGCGATCGAGCACGTGCTGCGGGACATCGAGAGCCTCAACCAGGCGGCCTTCGCCGGCACCTACGAGATCACCGCGCTGTCGTTCCACGGCTACGCGCATCTCGCCGACCGCTACCAGCTGATGCCGTCGGGCGCCAGCTTCGGCGACGGCTACGGCCCCATCGTGGTCTGCCGCGAGGCGCTGACCCGCGCGGACCTGGCGGGCCGGACGGTGGCGATCCCCGGTCAGCTCACCACCGCGCACCTGGCGTTGCGGCTCTGGCAGCCGGAGGTCGCGGTGCGGATCGTGCCGTTCGACCGCATCCTCGACGTGGTGGCCGCGGGCGAGGCCGAGGCGGGAGTGGTCATTCACGAGGGCCAGCTCACCTACGCCGAGCAGGGGTTGCGCGCGGCGGTCGATCTCGGCGCCTGGTGGAAGTCCGAAACCGGCCTGCCCCTGCCGCTCGGCGGCAACGGCATCCGGCGGGACCTCGACGAGCCGCTCAAGCGGCGCCTGTGCCGGCTGCTGCAGGCGAGCATCGCCTACGGCCTGGACCACCGCCCCGAGGCCCTCTCCTACGCGGTGCGCTACGCCCGCGGCCTGGAGGACGATCCGGTGCGCTCCGACCGCTTCGTCTCCATGTACGTCAACGACTGGACCCGGGACTACGGCGAGGCGGGCCGCCGTGCCGTCCAGCTGCTGCTCGACCGCGGGTTCGCGGCGGGCATGCTGCCGCGCCGGATCGAGGCCGAATTCGTTGCCGCCTGAGCCGCCTGCCGCGCCCGTTGCCGTCGAGACCATCGGCGGCATCGTCTTCGACCTCGACGGCACCCTGATCGATTCGCGCCGCGACATCGCGTCGGCGGTCAACGGCATGCGGGCTGAGCGCGACCTGGCGCCGCTGACCGTCAACGAGGTGAGCGGCATGGTGGGAGAAGGGGCGCGCATGCTGGTGCGGCGCGCCCTGCCGCCGGGCGCCGGCAAGGACGAGATCAAGGAGGCCCTGGCCAGCTACCTGGCGCACTACGCCGAGGTCTGCCTGAAGCTCACCCGGCCCTACCCCGGGATCGCCGCCATGCTCGCCACCCTGGCGCCCACCTATGCGCTGGCGGTGCTGAGCAATAAAGGAGAGGCCCTCTCCCGCCGCATCCTTCAGGGGCTGGGCCTGGATCGCTACCTGCGCGAGGTGGTGGGCGGCGACACCCTGCCGACCCGCAAGCCCAATCCCGGGGGCCTCTTCCTGCTCGCCGACCGCCTCGCCGTCCCGGCGCCGCGCCTGCTGCTGGTGGGCGACACCTGGATCGACGCCGAGACCGCGCAGGCCGCGGGTGCCCCCTTCGCCCTGACCCTATGGGGCGAGGCCCACGCCGAGGCCGTCGGTAACGCCCCGGCGCCGGCCGCCGCCGGCGAGGCAGCAATCGCCATCAGTCCCCGCTGGCGCCTCGCGCAGCCGAGCGACCTTCCGGCAGCGCTCGGCCTCTCGGAGAATGGCGAAGATGCCGAGACCGGTGACCGCGGCTAGCGAGCCCGCGATCGCGGGTAAGCATCCGAGGAGCGCTTCTTCCAAGCGGGCCTTGCCCAGGCGTTCGCCTAGCTGAGGACTGTGTGCCGTGTAGAATGGTTTAGGGGGATCTATGGCTCGCAAGCTCGAGGATGTCGAAGAAGAGGCTCTAGAACTGAAGCTCGATGATCGGGCAGCGCTTGCCGAGAAGCTTCTGAGCAGCCTCGAAGGAATCTCGGAAGTGGAGAACGAGCGACTCTGGCTTGCTGAAGCGGAGCGCCGGCTGCTGGAGATCCAGAGTGGTCAGGTGGAGATGCTGCCGGGCGAGGAGGTTCTCCGGCGGGCCACCGCCGAGATCTCGTGACAGGCTACTCCTTCCACCCACTGGCGGAATCCGAGCTTGTAGACGCGGCAAGGTACTACGAAGCGCGAAGTACCGGTCTTGGCCATTCTTTCCTCGCAGCTGTCCGCCGCGCCATCGAGCAGATCCTGGCCTACCCGGAGTCTTCGCCTGTCGTCCGCCGTGGTCTGCGGCGCAAGGCCCTTCGACGGTTCCCGTACAGTCTGATCTACGGAACCGCGCTTGGCGATATCAAGATCATCGCCGTCATGCACCAAAAGCGTCGTCCCTTTTATTGGAAGCGCCGCTAGAAAAGTTGCACGAACCCCTGGGGTTGTGTGCAGAAGTTGGTACCATTCTGCTCAGGTAGGAAGTGGGCCGTGGACTCTCGGTCGAAGCCTCGTCGCCACCGTTGCCCCGACCCTCCCCTCGACCGCCCGCAGCACCCGCCGCCGCATTTCCGGAGCTAGCGCAGCCGGGCTCTCGTCGAGGATCAACAGAGAGGCCGCTGCAGCACCGCTCGCGCCAGGCAGACCCGGCTCGCCTCAGCTGCGGCTCGCGAAGTCGTCGGGAACGGCCTTTTCCTCTTCTTGGTAGGGCGCGGGGTCGCGCAGACCGAGCTCGGCGAAGCCCTTGATCCTCAGGAGGCAGGCATCACAGTGCCCACAGGCCCTTCCCTGAGGGCAGGGATCGTAGCAGGTCGAGGTGAGGCCGTAGTCCACGCCCAGGGCGAGGCCGCGCTGGATGATCTCGGCTTTTGAGAGGTGAAGCAGCGGGGCCTGGATGCACAAATCCTGCTGCCCTTCCACACCAGCCCTGGTCGCGAGACGGGCCAATTGCTCGTACGCCCTCAGATACTCTGGGCGACAGTCGGGATAGCCGCTGTAGTCGAGGGCATTCACGCCAATGAAGATCGTTGGCGCGCCGAGTATCTCGGCCCAGGCGAGCGCAAAGGAGAGGAAAATGGTATTGCGGGCAGGGACGTAGGTTACCGGGACGCCCAGGGCCATGGCGGAGATCGGTCGATCCTTTGGCACCACGAGGTCGCTGGTGAGGTAAGCGTTCGGCCAACCGCCCCCCATGACTACGAGGGTGGCGCCGCTCAGCGAGATGGAGAGTCGGCCGCCGCCCAGGCCGCCGGCCCGAGCGCGTGGAGTTGGTCGGTGGGGTGGCTCGGGAGACGCTCGAAGAGTGCTCGCAGGTAGGCGTGGGGGTCGAGCGCGTGGCGTTTGGCGCTGACGATGAGGCTGTAGAGGTTGGCGGCTCTGGCACCGCCGGCGTCGCTCCCGGCGAAGAGCCAGTTCTTGCGACCGAGAGCCACGCCACGGAGCGCGCGCTCCGACGCGGAGTTGTCGGGTGTGATCTCGCCGTCGCCGAGGTAGCGCCCGAGTGCTGCCCACTGCCGGCGGGTGTAGCCGATCGCCGTGGCCAGTGCGCTTTTGGGCAGCACCTGTGGTTCAAGCTCGTCGAGCCAGAGCTTGAAGGCGTCGAGAATCTCTCGCGACGCCTCTTGGCGGCGAGCCCGGCGCTGTTCGAAGCTGAACTCTCTTTCGGTGGCGTCGCGCTCGACCGCAAAGAGCTGATGAATGAACGCCAAGGCTGCGAACCCGCGCGTGTCCCCAGCGCCCGTTGCGGCTTCGTGAAAGTAGCGGCGTGCGTGCGCCCAACATCCAACCTCGGTGACCGAGCCGGAGGCATAGAGTGCGTCGTATCCCGAATAAGCATCGGCCTGTAGATAGCCGTGGAAACCATTCAGGAAGCGAGTCGGCCCGCTACCCTCCCGGGTCGGCGTGTAGTCGTAGACGACCTGGGGATGCCCACGGTCACCGAGGTACACCCAGAGCCTGCCTTTGTGCGTTCCGCCCTGGTCATCGAGCACCGTGACCGGTGTGTCGTCGGTTTGAATGATGCGCGACCGCAACAGATCGCGCCGCATCCAGTCGACGAGCGGACTGACCAGCTCGGCCGCTTCCGCCACCCAGCCGCAGAGCGTGGAGCGCGACAGCGTCACGCCGTGGCGACCGTAGATTTGGGCTTGGCGGTAGAGTGGTTGATGGTCGCAGTACTTGCTGACGGTGACCTGAGCCAACAGGCCCGGCCCCGGGAGTCCCTTCTCGATCGCCTGCGGCGGCTTCGGGGCGCGAGTGATCGTTTCCTCGCAGCTCTTGCAAGCGAACACCCCGCGCACGTGCTCGATGATCTTGAACGAGGCCGGCGTGTAGTCGAGCTGCTCCGTCACCTCCTCGCGGATCTTGGTGAGCTCTGTGCCGCACGCGGTGCAGCTGCGCTCGTGCTCGGGCAGCGAGTGCTCCACCCGTTCGCGTGGCAGATGTTTCGGGAGCGGCTGACGAACAGCAGTGCCGCGCCGCCGGTGCTTGGTCACCACAAACTCTTGCTCGAGCTGTTCGAGCTGGTGCTGCGAGATCCCCAGGTCTCGCATCGCTTCGAACACCAGCTCGAGCTGTCTTGGATCTAGCTTTTCCGAGCGCTGACGGAAGAGCTTTCTGAACAGCGCTTCCACCTCCGCCTTGAGCCAGGCGTTCTTGCGCTCCAGTTTCTCAACCGCCCCCAGCAGCTGCGAGATCACGCCGCGCAACAGCACCGGGTCGTCTGGAAGCTGGTTCGGGTCGAGCTTCATAGGATGGATGGTTTCTATCATAGAAACCTTTCTCTTGTCCAGTCCCTCGACGCCATCGGCGTCGCCTTCGGACGCTCGAGAATTCAATTCCTTCGAGCACCATCAGCAGGTCCGTAGAGGAGATCTCAGGGCTGTCGCCCGGCTGGCCAGGCAGCTCGAACCTACCGCTCTCCAGACGCTTGTACCAGATCCAAAGACCAGTCCCGTCGAACGACAAAATCTTCAAGCGGTCTCGGCGCCGGTTCCAGAACACGAACAAGGCTCCCGACAGCGGATTCTCCTGCAGCCGCTCACGCACCGCCGCTTCGAGCCCGTCGAAGGAGCGGCGCATATCGAGGGGCTCTCGCCAAACCAGTACCCGCGTCGACACTGGCAGCGTCAACATCCCGCCACCTCCAGCACCATCAGCAGTCGCCGCAAGGCGGCCTCGTCAAATTGTCTTGGAATCGTAAGCGTCAGCCCGTCAGGCCACCGCAGCTCGAAACCGTCGGCGGCCACCGCCGGCGACGCCTCCTTGAGGACCCGCAGTTCTGTGAACTGCGACCGCATCGGCTTCGTCGCCGCAGAATCTAGCGGCCGCACCAATAGACGAGTCGAGCCCCGCAGACGCCACTGCCACCACCGCAGTGTCGGCGGGTAGATCTCCTGGCGGCGACAGAATTGTTCGAGATCCTCGCCGCTCTCCGCCAGCTCCGACACCAACCCATGCCACTCCCCGGCACTACGTCGCTTCGTGCTTGACCGCCTCTCTGCCATCTCGCACCTCCTGGCAGATCAGCCTGACGAATCGGGCGACCGGCCGGTAGGTGCACTTCACCGGACGCTTAC
>Ga0307478_10000830_pt1 | contig 29346 bp, 38 predicted proteins | sample atmos_gasesECM4C_2_FD_203713 | JGI IMG/M metagenome (GOLD analysis project Ga0307478, IMG submission 203713) | Hardwood forest soil microbial communities from Morgan-Monroe State Forest, Indiana, United States - atmos_gasesECM4C_05 | ecosystem: Environmental > Terrestrial > Soil > Temperate...
GCGGAGCGGATGTAGACCCGCACTTTCTCCGCTTCGTGCTCTTCCAGAGAACTGGAGTGCGTCTTCTTCTCCGTCACTCCCACCAGCGCAAGTGTATCGAGGATAGCTTTGCTCTTGACTTCCAGCTCTCGGGCTAGATCGTTGATTCGAACCTTACTCATCCGGCCTTTCATTCTCCGCGTTTTAGTTAGGTCTTCATTGCGACCTCACGGAGTAAGTTTCTTCGGTCCCACGCTTTCGGACTTATCCCAGCGTGCCATCATTTATTCTCGAGTTTCGGAGGCGGATTTCTCTTCCGACTGCTCGTCGGAAGAGTCCGCCTTCCCTTCGTTCGCATCTGTGCCGATAGCTTGCGGGTCCTCGGCAGCAGCTTCTGAAGCGTGAGCGATTTCCTCGCCGCTTGCTTCTTCACCTACCACGGCGATCTCCGCAGTGATATCTTCAGCGCCGGCCTCAGCAGGCTCCGTCGCGGCAACCTCACCCTCTGCAACTACAGCCTCAACCGCCTCGACCTCAGCCGAGCCCTGCTCCAGGCTGGCAAAGTAATTATTCACCGCCAGGCTGATTTTTTCCACCGTCTTCGGCCCGATACCCTCGATCGCCTCAAGTTGCTCCGGCGTCATATCGGCCAGCGCTTCTACTGTAGTTATGCCCGCAGCGCCAAGCTTCTCCACGAGTCCCTCGCCCAGGCCTGGCACACTTTCGAGTGGTGTGGCAGTCTGCGGAACCATCGCCGACATCTGCTGCTCCACTTCCTGCCGCTTTTCTTCTTCGCTCTTGATGTCGATCTTCCAGCCCAAGAGCTTCGCGGCGAGACGGACGTTCTGTCCCTTCTTGCCGATCGCGAGCGAAAGCTGACTGTCATCGACTACGACTTCGAGGTGCTTGCCACCAGAATCGACCACCGTAACTTTGCTTACTTTCGCCGGCTGCAACGCTTTCTCGGCGAAGGTTACGGCGTCTTCGTGATACTCGATGATGTCGATTTTTTCTCCGTGCAGTTCGCGGATGATCGATTGCACCCGCATGCCCTTCATGCCCACGCAGGCACCCACGGCATCCACGTCCTTGTCCTTGGACATGACTGCAATTTTGGTGCGCTCGCCAGCTTCGCGCGCAATCGCGCGAATCACAACCGTGCCATCGTAGATCTCCGGCACTTCGGTCTGGAACAAATGCTGCACCAGGTCTGGCACGGCACGAGAGACAACCACGCCAGGGCCCTTCGAAGCTTTTTCCACTCGCGCAATTACTACGCGCACACGTTCTCCGATGGCGAATGACTCCAGCCGCGACTGCTCCTTGCGCGGCATGCGCGCTTCCGCTTTGCCGATGTCGAAGATCACATCCGGACCTTCCACTCGCTTCACGGTTGCGTTCACCACTTCCCCCACGCGACCGATATACTCGTTGTAAACCGTGTCGCGCTCCGCCTCGCGCACCTTCTGGAAGATCACTTGCTTCGCCAGTTGCGCGGCAATGCGCCCCAGGATTCCTTCCGTAACTTTCGGAATCCGCAGCTCTCCGCCGACTTCCAAATTCGGATCCGCCTTGCGCGCATCTTCGAGAGTGATCTGCAGCACGGGATCTTCCACCTGCTCCGGCGTCTCCACCACAGTCTTCACCGCGTAGGCATTGATCTTGCCGGTCTCTTTGTCCAGCACGGCGCGCAGATTCTCCTGCGTCTTGTAGTATTTGCGCGTCGCCATGACAATGGCATCTTCCACCGCGCTCACCACAATTTGCGGATCAATGCCCTTCTCGCGACTCAACGCGTCGATCGTGTTGTAGAGCTCACTTGCCATATGAAGTAACCCGTTATGAAAGCCGACCGCGCCTTGCAGGCCTTAGGTCTCAGGTCTTAGGCAAAATCCTAAGACCGGACACCTATGACCTAAAACCCGCCTCTAGATTTCCGGAACCAAATTCGCCTTCTCTACATTGGCGAATTCAATTCCGATCTTCTGTCCTTCTTCCACTCCTGCCGCGCCCATCTTCTTGCGCGATTTCTTGCTCGCCACACTCACGTCCAGCGTTAGGCGTCCATCATGAAAACTTTCCAGCCGGCCTTCAAAGTGCCGGTTGTTGTTCACCGGATTTCTCGTCGTAACTTTCATCCGGCTGCCGACGAAACGCTCAAACTCTGCCGGCCGCGTCAACTTCCGGTCCAACCCCGGTGACGAAACTTCCAGTGTATAGCTACCAGGCATTGCATCTTCCACATCGAGGATGGTGCCAAATTCGCGACTGAAGTTGGCGCAGTCTCCGTGCGTCACCCCGGCCAGCGGATCGCCACCCGCCGCCCCGGGCTTATCGAGAAACACACGCAACATGCGGGCCGCGCCACTTCCGCGAAACTCTACGTCGACCACCTCTAGCCCGCTTGAGGTGGCTACACGCTCCGCAATTTCACGTACTCGATCAAGATCAAGTGCCATGCATCCAATAACTTGCATCCCAACCGGCTTCAGCGAACTTCCCCACAAGTAAAAAGTGGGCTTGCGCCCACTGGTGTGCTTCGCCAAACGCCGGTACTACACAACAGTTCTCAGTTCCCTAATATACGCCGGGATAGGGTAAAAGACAAACCGCCTCCATGAAGAAACGGCGGCCATCAGGCATGGCATTCAATCATTTTTGCGTTTCTTGCCTCGTCAGCGCAACACCCCTTCTGAATTTGAGTTAAGGAATATAATGGCTCATCAGAATTGGAGGTACTTTGTGTCTTCCCGCGGGTTCTCTTCCCTGCTTTTCTGCCTGGTGACCTTTTCCGTTTCAGCTCCGGCACAGCGCCCCGGCACTAACCCGGCTGCACCTGGCGGTAGCATCAGTCCGAACGTTAATTCTTCGGTCGCAAGATCCAATGCCAGTTTCGGACCGGGTGAAGTGTCGGCACCCACGGCCGATCGGGAAGGCAAGGTCAAGTTCCATCTTCAATCTATCCTGATTCAAGTCCCCATCGTCGTCACCGACAAGGGTGGGAATCACATTCACGGATTGACCAAGGATGATGTTCACGTCCTCGAGAACGGCAAGGAACAGAAAATCTCCACCTTCGAAGAGATTACTGCCGCGACCACAAAGCTTCCCGCTGTAACTTCTAAACCAGGCGAATTTAGCAACCTGGCATTGTCCGATCAGCAGCCGCGCACCGTTACGGTGATCGCTCTCGACACCATTAATACTCCTTTTCTGGATCAGGCCAACGGTCGGCGCGAGTTGATCAAGTTCTTAGCCGATAATATAAATTCCGGCCAGGTAGTCGCTCTGATGATCATGGGCAGCAATGGCGTGAGGGTGGTGCAGGGCCTGACGGGCGATACCGAACAACTGGTCAAGATATTAAAACAAGCGAGTGGAGAAATTCCTCCCATGCAGGGGATGGGCCAAGAGAATGGCCTCGGTACCGACGCGCAGGCAGCCGCCGCAGAAGGACATCTGCCTGACCTTGGTGTTGTGCCTTCCAGTGCAACTGCCAACCCCCAAGCTGCCGTAAATGCCTTCCTTGCATACCCCGATGTACTTTTCGCGGGTTATGCTCAGCAAGAAGCCATCAGAGACACGCTCAACTCATTCCTCGCGATCGCATGGTCTCTCTCAGGTGTTCCTGGACGCAAGTCTCTGATTTGGGCAACCGGCGGATTCCCCTTTGAGATTTCCACTCCGCAACAGCTTCCCGGTGGGAATCTTTCTCCGCTATATGAGCGGACCATGCAAGCCCTGACGACCGGACAAATCTCAATTTACCCGGTCGACATTCGCGGCCTCGTGGCCAACTCCGTCAACGGCAGCGCCGTGTCCGTCGCGGGAAGAACTGGTGGAGGCACAACCGGACGCGGAACCGTGCAAAGAAACCGTGACTGGTATCTGCAATCAACCCTGATGACTCTCGACGAATTCGCCGACATGACGGGCGGAAAGGCTTTCTACAACACGAACGATCTAGCCTCGAGCTTCAAGCACGCCGCTGACGACGCCTCCGACTACTACCTTGCCAGCTACTACCTCGACACCCACAACACCAACGCAGGCTGGCGGCAAATCAAGGTCAAGGTCAATAAGCCGGACACGCAAGTTCGCGCCCGGCAAGGTTTCTTCGTCACCAATGCCAGCATGAATCTCGACGAAACTCGCACCACCGATTTAACATACGCGCTGAGTTCTCCCATTGAAGGTACGGGCGTGCCGGTAAGTATGAAGTGGCTGGGGTCATCCGGCGAAGGCGCAAACAAAAAGACTGAGTTCATGATTCACATGCCCGCTGACGGCATCTCGATTGAAGCCGCCAATGGGCAGAACCATCTCAACTTCGATTTCGCTGCCGCCGCTTATGTCGACAATGGCAAGGCCGGCAAACCGATCAAGACTTTTGGCAAGGAGGTCAACACATCCGTGCCCGATGCGCAGATGGCATCTCTGCGCGCTGCAGGAATCGACATGAAAAATTCGCTGGAACTTGGTCCGGGAAACTACGTGGTCCGGGTGGTAATACGAGACAACGTGACCGGCAAGATCGGCAGCGTCACTGCACCGCTAACCGTGAACTAGAAATGCGGGGGAGGAAGAGGAGATAAGATATGTTCACGCGCTATCTCGCGTTCCCCATTTTTTGTCTCCTTCTGTTCTTCGCTTCAGCTGGGGCGCAAAGCGGTGACATTTCCTCGCCAAGCACACCTGGCTCAAGCGATCCCGGCTTGGTACCTCTTTCAAATACAAATGTCGGTGTCGGGACGGCCTCTGCTTCGGTCAACACTGCCGATCAGGAAGGCAAGATCAAGTTCCGCACGCAGACGATTCTGGTTCAGGTTCCGGTCATCGTCACCGATAAGGCCGGTAATCACGTGCATGGTTTGACCAAGGAAGATTTCCACGTCTTCGAAAATGGAAAAGAGCGCAAGGTCGCCGCCTTTGAAGAGATCGTCGCTACCAACAAACAGCTCAGTGTAGTAGCGCCCAAGCCGGGAGAGTTCACCAACCTGACGCTCTCGGATCAGCAGCCGCGCACCGTCACTGTCATCGCTCTCGATACCATCAACACACCCTTCCTTGATCAATATACCGGCTGTCGCGCATTGATCAAGTATCTGGCCGATAATCTTGATTCCGGCCAGGTGCTAGCCCTCATGGTCATGACCAGCCACGGTCTCAAGGTTGTCCAGGGATTAACCGGCGACCGCGAACAACTGACGAAAGTGCTGAAGAAAGCCAGCGGAGAAACACCCGCCACGGCGGGCCTCGGCGCGGACGTGCAGGCGAACGCTGCCGCTGGAGATGTTCCTGAGATCCCCACCAACATCGACCGGCCCTTCGTCGCTGCCTCCGCCTTCATTGCGTATGGCGACACACTCACCGCTTCGTTCCAGCAGCCAAAAGCCCTCGAAGAAACCCTAAACGCATTCCTGGAGATTGCGTGGTCTCTTTCCGGCATTCCAGGCAGCAAATCTCTTATCTGGGCCACGGGTGGGTTCCCATTCGAAATCTCTTCACCAGCGCAGCTTGCCAGCAAGGGATCTCTTGCCTCTCTCTACCAGCGCACCATGCAGGCCCTGGATGCAGCACAAATCTCTGTTTACCCGGTGGACGTTCGCGGCCTGGTAGCGACTGATGCGCCTGCGGCCGTCATCGCAAGCACCGGACAGGAGCTCGAGCATCAGATAAGCAGCCTCGCTAGCTTCCAGCAGTCGACCATCGATACCCTCAACGCATTCGCGGATATGACTGGTGGAAAGGCCTTTTACAATACCAACGACCTCGCCTCCAGCTTCAAACGCGCCACTGAAGATGGCTCTTCCTACTACCTCGCCAGCTACTACCTGGATACGCACAACAACAATTCCGGCTGGCGTCAGCTCAAAGTTAAAGTGGATAAGAATGGCATGGAAGTCCGTGCCCGCGAAGGCTTCTTCGTCACGAATGCAACCATGAATCCCGACGTAACGCGCAGCTCCGATTTGACCTATGCCTTGAGTTCGCCGATCGAAGGCACCGGGGTTCCATTGAGCTTGAAGTGGCTGGGAACTTCTGGCGTAGGTGCCAATAAGAAAGCGGAATTCCTAATCCATATGCCGGCCGATGGCTTATCTATCGAAAAGCGCAATGGACAGAACCATCTGAACTTCGACTTTGCCGCAGTCGCTTACCTCACCGACGGCAAAACCGGCAAAGCCACCAAGACCATCGGGAAGGCCGTTAACACAGGCGTGCCGGACGCGCAAGTGGCCTCCCTGCGCTTCATCGACATGAAGAACGCGTTGGAACTTGGTCCGGGAAACTATGTGGTCCGGGTGGTAATACGGGACAACGTGACCGGCAAGATTGGAAGCGTCACCGCCCCACTGACTGTGAACTAGGAGTTTGTTGGCGTGCTTTGCCGACAGATAAGACCCCAATTCCTTAAGGTTTGCGCTCGTTCCATTTGCCTCATTCCTGCTCCGTCTCTAGAATAAAGATTCAGCCGCATCACCGAGAACCTATGATTCATTTTCCCGTACCCGAAGCTCTTACCTTCGACGACGTTCTCCTCCTCCCTGCACACTCCGATGTAATCCCCGCGACCGCCACAACTCAGACTCATCTCACCCGCGACATTGTCCTGAATATTCCCATCGTCAGCGCCGCCATGGATACCGTTACCGAATCGCACATGGCCATCGCGCTCGCCCAACAGGGCGGACTTGGCATTATTCACCGTAATCTGACAATCGAGCAGCAGGCCAACGAAGTCGATAAAGTGAAGCGGTCGGAGAGCGGAATGATCGTCGATCCTGTGACGATGTCACCGACCGACAAGGTCAGCGACGCGCTCGAAGTCATGCGCAAGTACAAAATTTCCGGCGTACCGATCACTGAGCATGGCAAGCTGGTCGGCATTCTCACTAACCGCGATCTCCGCTTCGAATCCCGCTTCGATATTCCCATCGATCGCGTGATGACCAAGAAAAATCTCATCACCGTTCCCGTGGGCACCACGCTCGAAGACGCCGAGGAAATTCTCCACGAGCACCGCGTAGAAAAACTACTCGTCGTCGACGACAAGTACAACCTTAAGGGACTGATCACCGTAAAAGATATTCAGAAGAAACTGAAGTATCCCAACGCCGCCAAGGATCCTCAGGGCAGGTTGCGAGTCGGCGCCGCGATCGGCGCTACGGGAGATTTTCTGGAGCGGGCGCAGGCGCTCGCGGAAATGAAAGTCGACGTCCTCGCCATAGACAGCGCTCACGGACATTCCACCAAAGTCCTCGATGCCGTGAAGTTGGTGAAATCGAAGCTGCCTGAGATGCAACTGCTGGCGGGCAATGTCGCGACCTTCGACGGCGCATGCGAGTTGGCGCGCGCCGGAGCGGACGGCATCAAAGTCGGCATCGGTCCCGGCTCAATTTGCACGACGCGCGTCGTAACTGGCGCTGGAGTTCCGCAGATCACCGCGGTTGCCGAAGCGTTCCGCGCCACCAAAGATGCCGGCATCCCAATCATCGCTGACGGTGGCATCAAATATTCCGGTGACATCACGAAGGCGCTGGCAGCCGGCGCAAGTGCGGTAATGATCGGTTCACTCTTCGCCGGCACCGACGAGAGTCCCGGCGAGCTGATTCTTTATCAAGGCCGCTCTTTCAAGTCCTATCGCGGCATGGGATCGCTCGGCGCAATGGCGCAAGGTTCCAGCGAACGCTATTTTCAGAATTCCGAATCCGATTCATCGGCCGCCGTTTCTTCCAATGACGGCGATTCCAACCGCCTCGGCAAACTTGTGCCCGAGGGCATTGAAGGCCGCGTCCCCTACCGCGGTTCGGTCGCGATGATCGTGCATCAGATGGTCGGCGGATTGAAATCAGGCATGGGCTACTGCGGCTGCGCCACCATCGCCGAACTTTTGCAAAAGACGCGCTTTGTCCGCATAAGCGGCGCCGGACTTCGCGAGAGCCACGTCCACGACGTCATGATCACCCGCGAGGCCCCTAACTATGCCATCGAATAGCTTATGTGGGGACAGCCGCCCTCGGCTGTCCAGCCGGGCGGAGCCCGGCGGCGGCTCTGTCGATTGAACTCCGACCGGCACAATCTTCTTAAAGCCTGGATCGCCGCGGTCCTCTGGCTCATTCTTATTGCCATCGAATCCACGACCTATCTCTCGGCTCACAACACCAGCCGGATTCTCTATCCCATCCTACATTTCCTTTTCGGAATGGATTGGATCCGCTTCGAGTACTGGCACTTCTACATTCGCAAGACGGGTCACGTCATTGGTTACGCCACACTCAGCTTTCTTCTTTTCCGCGCCTGGCGTGCAACTCTGCCCGTCATGTCCAACGCGCGGTGGACGCTGCGCTGGGCAACCATCGCAATCCTGGGCACATCTCTCGTCGCCAGCCTAGACGAGTGGCACCAAAGCTTCATTCCATCGCGAACCGGCGCGGTGAGCGACGTCGTCCTAGACACCTGCGCCGGCATCACTGCTCAAATATTGGTTTTCCTATGGTTGAAGAACCTTGGGAAGAGGTCGGCTTCATTCGTGCGGTATTGAAGCGCTAGGAAACACAAGCTTCAGAGATTGCGCGAGAACTGAATTTTGGGCGAAGATGTGGGTACGCGAGGTCCGCACTCTAGCCCGGAAGGGCGGCAGACAATAGCCCAGGACTTTAGTCCTGGGAAGCTCGCACAAAGAAGGAACCAAGTCCCGGAGGGACGACACGAACTCTTACGTACACTCGGAGAGGCGGAGGCATTTGCGCGCCGCTGCTAGCCGCGCGCTAGACATTGTTGCGTGCAACGCGCTCCCATCGTGCACCTTGCAACAGTCCAGCGGCAATTAGCGCCATCCCCGCCGAAAAATAAAACGGAATCGCCGCTCCGTAATGCTTCCACAATTCGCCCGTAATCAAACTCGCCGCCAGAGTTGCCACGCTGGTCACAAAAAAATAAATCCCCAGAGCCCGACCCCGAACGTCTTCCCCAACCGTCTCAACCACTAGAGCCTTCAGGACGGGCTGCGTGAGAGCGTAATAAAACCCATAGACCGCCATCGCGATCCAGATCACCAACGTCGAGGGCGCGCGGCCAAATATAAAATAGACCACGGCAAAAATCACGTAGCCCACCGAACCTACGAGCCACCGTGACACGCGGTCGCTAAACCAGCCCGCAGGCCAGGACGCGAGTGTGTACGTGATGTTGAACACTAAACCGAGAAGCGGCGCGAGGGCTACCGCGATGCCAACATTCTGCGCTCGCAGAACCAGAAACATATCGCTAGAATTGCCGAGAGAGAAAAGCGTTACCGTGACGAGAACGAAATAAAAGCTCTTCGGCAAAACGATCCGGCCTGACGGCGGGGTCAAGTTTGGCGTGAGGTCCATAGATGTAGGGACAGCCGCCCTCGGCTGTCCGCCGGGCGAAGCCCGGCGCGTCTCGCGAATTCCCAGCAACGCAACCAATACACACAATGCTCCCGGCACCGCTGCGGCCCAGAACACGCTGCGGATTCCAAAGCGCGAGAGCAAAACTAATGCGGCCAAAGGCCCGGCGATAGCTCCCGCTGAATCCATTGACTGAATCAGCCCGTAAGCTGAGCCTAGCCGGTTCTTCGGCACCGACTCGGCGACCATCACGTCGCGCGGCGCACCCCGCACACCCTTGGCCAGACGATCCGCAAAGCGAATCGCCAGAATCTGCGGCCACGCCGTGACCACACCCAGCAGTGGCTTCACGGCATTCGCGACGGCATAGCCCGCAACCACAACCGGCTTGCGGCGTTCGACGTGGTCCGTCAGATATCCGGAGAAGAGCTTGGCAAACGACGCCACGCTCTCGGCCACACCCTCGATCAATCCCAACTGCGCCGGCCCCGCTCCCAGCGACGCCAGAAACGCCGGCAACACCCAGTACGCCATTTCCGTGGCAGTATCGTTCAGGAAAGAAGTGATGCCGAAAACGTAGATGTTGCGTGTAGCGGAGGGCTCACGCACCGTGGGTGAAGACATTCATACTTTTTACCACGGAGGTGCGCCATCTCCATTGTGGGCCGGCGCGAGACATTGGATTTGAGGCTAACGACCAAGGGCTAACGACCAACGACGGTTTTAGTACATCGCGTCGTACTTCGTCACCACCCACTGCCCTTCTTTATTTTCGGTCGTAACCGTGAAGAGTTCCCGGTAGGTGCCAGGCTGGCCAGCTTGACTCAGACGCTTGCCTCGATAGTGAAGAATAGTCAGCGGGGGGGCGCTCTCCCACTCCGCCAGATCCCAGGAAAGCAACGGATGTTTCGTTTCCGAATCGCAGATGAAGTGCGCATACTTCTTGCGATAATCGCGCTCCCACCCGGAGAGTAGTTCGTCGCAGTGCCCGTCGCGCAACTGGCGAAGAAACAGATTGGCGCTGTGCTCGATGGTACGGTCGCGCAGCGGATTCATGCGGATGCTGACCGGCAGCCCCGTCAGCGGATCGTGGTCTTCAGACCGTGCCAGCACCGGTCCCTGATTGCTCAGCCACCAGATGTAACCAAGAAACACCAACACCAGCAGCGCGCCGGCGCCGACCGCAATCCCGATCTGTGCGCGAGTGAACCCCATCCTGCGAGTAAGTTTATAAGGATGGCAACATACGGCAAGATTACCAGCGGGGAGCCGCAGAAGGACATGTACGGGCGGGGCTGTGGCGCTGGCGGAAGCAAGATTCCTCCTCAGGCCTTCCGCCCTCGTCGGAATGACAAGACTCTGAATTGGCGCCAACAAAGAAGAGCACGGCTTTCGCCGTGCCCTTATGAACCTTCTCGATGCAGCTATTTCTTGTCTTCGGACTCTTCCTTCACAGGCTCGACGCCGCCGTCGTGTTGCGCCTGCGCTTCGGCATCTTCCATAGCTTTGCGTGCTTCGGCAGCCTTCTTGGCACGGGCTTCGGCGCGCTTCTCGCGCTTTTCGTCCAGCACCTTCTCGCTGCCCAGCAGCTCCAGGAAAGCCTTGTCGGCTCCGTCGCCCTTGTTCCAGCCCGTCTGGATGATGCGCGTGTATCCGCCGTTGCGGTCGCCGAAGCGCGGACCCACGGTGTCGAACAACTTTACGACCGCCTCGTTGGTCATCAGATACGAAGACGCCAGACGGCGCGCCGCGAGGTCGCCGCGCTTGCCGAGCGTGATCATCTTCTCGACGATGGGCTTCGCAGCCTTGGCCTTGGGAACGGTCGTCTCGATCCGTTCTTCTACGATCACGGAGGTGACCAGGTTGCGCAGCAGCGAGCGCCGATGCGCGGTGTTCCGTCCGAGTTTATAACCTGCTACTTTGTGACGCATGGTGAAACCTCAGGGGCTAAAGCCCCGTATTTTTTCTAAGCTCAAGGCGGCGCGGCTAAAAGCCGCGCCTTTTCAGAGCAATCCTGCAAGTCAGGTTCTTTGCAACCTTGAAACTCTGAAACCGTGAAACTTTTCCCTATAGTCCGTCATCCGGGCCGTATGCTGACGCCGGCAGAACCAGGTTCGAGGTCGGCCCCGGCACCGCGTTGCCATGCTCGTCGATCTTCATACCCAGGCTCAGACCCATCGAGGAGAGAATCTCCTTGATCTCGTTCAGCGACTTGCGGCCGAAGTTCTTGGTCTTGAGCATCTCCGATTCCGTCTTCTGCACCAGTTCGCCGATAGTCTGAATGTTCGCGTTCTTCAAGCAGTTATAGCTGCGCACGGAAAGCTCAAGCTCCTCGACGGAGCGGTTCAGATTTTCGTTGTGAATCTCAGGCTTGCGATCGTCAGACGACGAGACCCCAGTTTCGATTTCCTCCTCGAAATTGATGAAGATGTTCATGTGGTCCTTGATCAGCTTCGCCGAAAGACCAATCGCATCGGCGGGCGTGATCGAACCATTGGTCCACACTTCGAGAGTAAGTTTGTCGTAGTCGGTGATCTGGCCGAGACGCGCGGCTTCCACGGTGTAGTTGCACTTGCGAACCGGCGAGTGCACGGAATCGATGGGAATAAATCCGATGCCAAGATCTTCGTCGAAATTCTTGTCGGCGGAGGTGTACCCGCGTCCGCGCTTCAGGCGCATTTCCATGTCGAGCTTGCCACCTTCGCTGACGGTGGCGATGTAAACATCTTTGTCGAGGACCTCGACATCTCCGTCGGCTTCGATCATGCCGCTGGTGACGACCCCGGGCTGATCGGCGCGCAGATAAATCGCCTTCGGCGCATCGCCCGCCAGTTTGAACGGAATTTGCTTCAAGTTGAGGATGATATCGGTCGCATCTTCGACTACGCCAGGAATCGACTGAAATTCGTGAAGAACACCTTCCATCTTCACCGCGGTAACTGCAGCGCCCTCGATGGAACTCAGCAGCACGCGCCGCAGAGCGTTGCCCACAGTGGTGCCGAAGCCGCGCTCAAAGGGCTGCGCCCAGAAAATTCCGTACTTGTCGGTAAGGGTGGAAGTATCAACTGCGAGACGTTTCGGTTTCTGAAAACCCTTCCAAAGCATTTGTTTCTCCTTCGGCCGTTTGGCTCGGTGCTGACTCCCTGAATCGGTCCGGATTCAGGTCGGGCGTCAGCAGAGGCTGATCTGGCTCGAATGTGGACCGGAAAACCGTCGTTGGTCGTTTGCCGTTGGCAAGATCGGCTAACGACTAACGACCATCGACTAACGACGACTTACTACTTACTGTACAACTCGACAATCAGCTGCTCATTCACCGGCAACTGAATATCTTCGCGCTTGGGTAACGAAAGCACGCGCGCCGTGTAGTTATCGCGATTTACTTCCAGCCAGTTGGGCAATGTGCCGTGGCTGGCAAATTCCTTCGCCAACTCAAGCACCACCAGCTTTTTGCTGTTCTCGCGGATCGAAATTTCGTGGCCGGCGCTCACTTCAAACGAAGGAATATTAACCTTCCTGCCATTGACCGCGACGTGCCCGTGACGCACCAATTGCCGCGCCTGACGCCGCGATTGCGCAAAACCCAGACGGAAAACTACGTTGTCGAGACGCCGCTCGAGCTGCTGCAGCAACAACTCGCCCGTAACGCCGCGAGTGCGCGCGGCTTTCTCAAAGTAATTGCGGAACTGCCCTTCCAGCGTGAAGTAGATGCGCTTGGCTTTCTGCTTCTCGCGCAACTGCAAACCGTAGCCAACAATCTTGGCCTTGCGGTCTTTCCCATGTTGTCCGGGAGCGAAGTTGCGCTTCTCGATGGGGCACTTATCGCTGAAACACTTTGCGCCTTTGAGGAACAGCTTCATGCCCTCACGGCGGCATAGACGGCAAACTGCATCGGTATAACGGGCCAAGTTGTTCTCCTTGTTAGATGACCGGTTTACAGGTTTGGCTTCACCCTTCGTCCCGGACAAAATCAATGTTTCCTCGCTTGTCATTCCGAGCGAAGCAAGGAATCTCTATCTGCACCTCAGACGCGCCTTCTCTTCGGCGGACGGCATCCGTTGTGCGGGATCGGCGTCACGTCGCGAATCGAGCGAACTTCAATGCCCGACGACGCCAGCGCGCGCACCGCGGATTCGCGGCCGGAACCGGGGCCGGAGACTCGCACATCCACGCTGCGTACGCCGTGATCGCGCGCCATGTTGGCCGCGTTCGACGCCGCTTGCTGAGCGGCGAACGGAGTGCCTTTGCGCGATCCGCGGAAACCCAACGACCCGGAACTCTTCCACGACAAAACGTTGCCGTTCATGTCGGTGATGGTCACGATCGTGTTGTTGAAGGACGCTTGCACGTAGCACAGCCCATGGGGAACGTGCTTGCGCTCCTTCTTCTTGAAGGTTTTTTTCTTGCCTTTTTTATCCGGTGCGGCTGCGCCGCCCGCTGCTGCTGGTTTTGCCATAGAACCTCAAGGTTTCAAAGTTTCAAGGGTTCAGAGTTTCAAGGTTCTTGAAACCTTGCGACCTTGAAACCTGCTTTTAAGTCTTTGCTGTCGCCTTCTTCTTCTGTGCGATCGTACCTTTGCGCGGTCCCTTGCGGGTGCGAGCATTCGTGTGCGTACGCTGGCCGCGAACTGGCAGATTTCGACGGTGACGGAATCCGCGATAGGAGCCGATTTCGATGAGACGCTTGATGTTCATCGAAACTTCCTTGCGCAAGTCGCCTTCCACCAATCCCTGCGCCTCGATCACCGTACGGATGCGGTTTACTTCCTCTTCGCTGAGGTCCTGAACCTTTTTCATCGGGTCCACTTGGGCTTCATCGAGAATGCTTCCGGCGCGCGGATTTCCAATGCCGTAAATGTAGGTCAGCGCGATATTGATGTGCTTCTGGCGCGGTAAGTCAACGCCTGCGATACGTGCCATAGTTCTGCATGCCTCCAACTAGCTTTCCGGCTTTTTAGCTTCTAGCTGCTAGCTCCTAGCAAGTCGGCCCAGCTAGGTGGCTAAAAGCTAGGAGATCCTAGCCCTGCCGCTGTTTATGTTTCGTGTTGACGCAAATCACCCGCACCACACCCTTGCGATGGATGACCTTGCACTTGTCGCAAATCTTCTTTACAGATGCTCTTACTTTCATAAACCAGCTTTCAGCTGTCAGCCTTCGGCTTTCAGCAAACTCGGGCTTCGCCCGGCGGACAGCCGAGGGCGGCTGTCCCCACATAATTCACTTGTAGCGATAAACAATCCTGCCCCGATTCAAGTCGTAGGGAGAAAGCTCCACCGCGACTTTGTCGCCGGGCAGAATACGAATAAAATTCTTGCGCATCTTGCCAGAAACGTGCGCCAGCACCTGGTGCTTGTTCTCCAGTTCCACCTTGAACATGGCGTTCGGCAGCGGTTCCAGCACCACCGCCATCACTTCTATCGCGTCTTCTTTACTCATTCGCTCCTAGCTTCTAGCTCCTAGCCTCTAGCCAACTCTGCATCGCCCTAGCTAGAAGCTAGGTGCCGGCAGCTAGAAGCTTTACTTCGTCAAAATTACCGGCCCATCCTTCGTCACCGCCACGCAGTGCTCGAAGTGCGCGCTGAAGCTGCCATCCAGCGTTACGGCGGTCCACTTATCGCCGAGCACTCGCGTCCCCGGCTTGCCGAAGTTCACCATTGGCTCAATCGCAATCACCATGCCTTCGCGTAACTTCGCGCCGTGCCCGCGCGCTCCAAAATTCGGGACCTGCGGCTCCTCGTGCAGTTTCGTCCCGATGCCATGCCCAACGAATTCACGCACCACGCTAAAGCCGGCCGCTTCCACGTGTTCCTGCACCGCCGCTCCAACATCGCCTACCGAATTTCCCACCCGCGCCTGCTCAATGCCGCGGTAAAGCGATTCTTCCGTCACGGTCAGCAACTTGCGTAATTCGGGTTTCACCGAATCGCTAACCGGAATCGTAATCGCGGCGTCTCCGTAGTATCCGTCGAGCACGACTCCGCAATCGATCGATACGATGTCGCCCTCTTTCAGTTCGCGCTTTTCCGACGGGATGCCATGCACGATCTCTTCATTCACCGACGTGCACAACACGCAGGGGAAATCGTAATAGCCTTTAAATGCCGGCTTGGCGCCCAGTTCCGCGATCTTCTTTTCCGCGGCACGTTCCAAATCCATCGTGGTGACGCCTGGCGCTACCAGAGACCGCACATGATCCAGAACTTCGCGAACGATGCGGCCACTCTGCCTCATCCGCTCAATCTCGGCCGCCGATTTGCAAACGATTGCCATTCCTAAACTTGGTCACCCACACTTGATAACCCAACCACGATCACGCCTAAACGGGACGTTCCTCGGTCACGTGATGCTCCTCGATCACTTTGAAAATTTGCTCTGTGACTTCGTCCATAGGCCGATCCCCATTCACGGAGATCAATCTTCCTGTGCTCTGGTAATACTCCACCACAGGCGTGGTCTGCTCCTGGTAAGCCGCCAAACGGGGTTGAATCACTTCCAACCGGTCGTCATTGCGGGTAACCAGCTTCGACCCATCCAGATCGCAAAGTTCGTCTACGCGGGGCGGCTGGAAGTGGACGTTATAAATCCGCCCACAGGTGGGACAAGAACGGCGTCCAGTAATCCGGAGCAACAGTCGATTATAATCCACCTCAAGACGGATCACAATTGGCCAGCCGCGAGTCGGGCGCGAGTTTTCAAAGAACCTGTCATCGAGCAACGCATCCAGCCATTGGGCCTGAGCCACCGTCCGGGGAAAACCATCAAGAACATAGCCCCGCTTGCAGTCCGGATCCATCAGCCTCTTCCGGACCATTTCACAAACCAAATCGTCAGAAACCAGCTCGCCACGGGCCATTACGCACTTCGCGGCCACGCCGAGTTCCGTACCCTCAGCGATGTTCTGCCTCAGGATATCTCCAGTAGAGACCTGTGGGATCACGTAGCGCGCCATGATGCGCTTCGCCTGCGTTCCCTTCCCGGCTCCCGGAGGTCCCAGCAAAACCACGGGACCTACGTCACGCGAGGTTTCCTGCGCCATCGAGTTGGCCAAAGCCTCCCGATCTCAGTGTCCCCGGGCCAGCCTCCCACAAGGCTGTCCCGATGCAGCAACCCCAGCAATTCCAAAATGGTCTCGGGTCATAGGTCTTGGGTCTTAGGAAAACCTTGCTCGCGGTAAGCCTATGTCGCGGCCCAAGACCTAAGACCTTGCAGCTACGACCAGTTGCGGCGACCGCGAATCCGCCCACTGCGCGGCGTGAATCCATCGTAGTGGCGCATAATCAGCTGCGCCTCGATCTGCGTCACTGTATCCATGGCCACGCCCACCACGATCAACAGCGACGTTCCACCAAAATAAAAATTCACTCCCAATCCGTTCGTCACCCACACCGGAAGCCGCTCAAACAACGAACCTCCCAGCCAGAACGGCAGGTGGTTCAGGTGAACGCCGGTGATCATCCACTCAGGAATGAAGGAGATGATAATCAGATAAAGCGCGCCCACCAGCGTGATGCGGGTGAGCACTTCGTTGATGTAGTCGGCCGTTCGCTTGCCCGGACGAATGCCCGGAATGAAGCCGCCATACTTCCGCATGTTGTCGGCGACTTCGCTGGGATTAAAAACGATCGATACATAGAAGTACGCGAAGAAAATAATGCCGACCGCATACAGCACGGTGTAGAGCGGCTCGCCCCAACCCAGCAACCGCACTAGATCGCCGAAGTAACGGCTGTTGCGCAAACCGTAGCCGAGCGTCTGCGGCAAAGTCAAAATCGAAGACGCAAAAATCACCGGCATAACGCCGCCGGCGTTAACCCGCAACGGCAAGTGCGTCGATTGCCCGCCCATCACCTTCCGGCCCACGACACGTTTCGCATACTGCACGGGAATGCGCCGCTCGCAGCGTTCGACATAAACGATGAACGCCACCACCGCGATCATGAAGACGACGAGGCCCACCATCAACACCGGAGTGATCGCTCCCCAGGTTCCGTTCTTCGCCTTTTCAAAAAGATCCTGCACGCCACGCGGGAGTCCAACCACGATACCGGCGAAGATCAGCAACGACATGCCATTGCCGATGCCGCGATCCGTGATCTGCTCGCCCAGCCACATGATGAAAGCGCTGCCCGTGGTAAGCGTCAGCATCGTCATCAAAATAAATCCCGGCCCAGGATGAAGCACAAAGTCGCCGGCACGCTCCAACCCGATCGCAATGCCGAACGACTGCACCGCGCTGAGAATCACAGTGATGTAACGGGTCCACTGAGTAATCTTCTTGCGTCCCAGCTCGCCTTCTTTTTGCAGCTTGGCCAGCGGCTCATACACGACGGTCAAGAGCTGCAATATGATCGACGCCGTAATGTACGGCATGATCCCCAGGGCGAAAATCGTCAGACGCCGCAGGTTGCCGCCGGAAAACAAATCCACAAAGCCAAGCAACGATCCTCGGTTCTGCTCAAAGAATTGTTCCAGCTTCAGAAAGTTCACGCCCGGAGTCGGAAGATGCCCGCCCAGCCGGTAAATCGCGAGCATGGCCAGCGTAAACAGAACTCGCTTGCGCAAGTCTGGGATACGGAAGATGTTCGCCAGCTTTTCAAACATTACTGCAAGACCTCAACCTTGCCGCCCGCTTTGGTGATTTTCTCCTCTGCCGACTTGGAGAATTTATGCGCATGCACCGTGATGGCAACCGTCAATTCGCCATCTCCAAGAATTTTAACCGGATGCTTGGCTTTAATCACGCCCGCCTTGCGCAGCACATCGGGAGTAATCGGCGAGGCCAGCAATTCCTCGCCCAGCTCCAACAACCGCTCAAGGCTCACGATGTTGAATTCTTTGCGGAAGATGTTGGTGAAGCCGCGCTTCGGCATGCGGCGGTGCAATGGCATCTGGCCGCCTTCGAAGCCGCGGATCAGCCGCATACCGGTGCGCGAGCGCTGCCCCTTGTGCCCTCGAGTCGAGGTCTTGCCCATGCCGGAGCCCATGCCACGCCCGACGCGCTTGCGTTTTTCCGACGCCTTCTTCGGTGCTCGAATGTTGGATAAATTCATAAATAAGCTCTCGACTACCGTCTCGGGTCGTAGGTCTTGGGAGTTAGGTCTTAGGAAAACCGAACCCCAAGACCTAACATCTAAGACCCAAAACACCAGCTAGCCCTTCAAAATCTCGACCAGATGCGGAACCTTCGCAACCATGCCCCGAATCGCCGCGTTGTCGGGACGCTCAATCACCTGATTCAACCGCGTGAATCCCAATCCCTTGACCACCAGCTTTTGTTTCACCGGGGCGCAAATGGCCGAGACCACCCACTTCAGGTGTATCTTTCCGGCAACCGCTTTTGGTTTCTTTGTTGTCATCAAATTCCTCAATCTCACTTCAACCGCAATTTCTGGACACTAGGTACTGGGTACTAGGTCCTACAGCTCCTGCACAGTCTTGCCGCGCATTGCGGCAACGCTCTCGCGATTCTTCAAGCTCATCAGCGCAGCGAACGTCGCTTTGATTACATTATGCGGGTTCGTGGTGCCAATCGATTTCGTCAGCACGTTCTGCACTCCGACCGAGGTCATCACCGCGCGCACCGCGCCGCCCGCGATCACTCCCGTGCCTTCCGGAGCCGGCTTCAGCAACACCTTGCCCGAACCATAGCGTCCCAGCACGAGATGCGGAATGCTCGTCTGTGTCAGGTTCACCTTGATCAATCTTTTCTTCGCCGATTCGATCGCCTTGCGAATGGCCTGCGGCACTTCCTTCGCTTTGCCGGACCCATAGCCGACCACCGCCGCCGAAGGATCTCCCACCACCACCAGCGCCGCGAACGAAAGATTCTTGCCGCCCTTCACGACTTTCGTGACGCGGTTGATCGCGACGACCTGGTCCTTCAACTGAAACGAATTGGCATCAAGCTTCTTGATTACTGTTGGCATTCGTGAACCTAGCTTCTAGCTCCTAGCTGCTAGCTCCTAACTAAACTCATCTACAGGTTTAGCTGGAAGCTAGTAGCTAGAAGCTGTTTTTCAGAATTGCAATCCCGCTTCGCGTGCCGCATCGGCCAGCGCCTTCACTCGTCCGTGGTAAATGTAGCCGCCGCGGTCGAATACGACCTGGTTCACGCCCTTGGCTTTGGCGCGCTCCGCGATGGTCTTGCCCACCGTCTTCGCGGCAGCAACGTTGCCGCCAGTGCGCCGGTCTTCTTTTTTCTTGCCCTCGGCCGAACTCGCCGAAACCAGCGTCTGTCCGTGCAGGTCGTCGATGACCTGCACGTAAATGTGATTCAACGAACGATACACGTTCAGCCGCGGCCGTTCAGCCGTGCCCTGCAGCTTCTTGCGGATGCGCTCGTGAATGTGCCCGCGCTTCTGGTTCTTCGATTTCTTCGTAAACATAAGCTCTGTCCTTGGCCGCAAAAACGGTCTTAGGTGATAGGTCTTAGGTCTTGGGTTTCCTAAGGCCTAAGACCCGGTGCCTGAGACCGGTTTACTTCGCTCCAGTTTTGCCCACTTTCTTCTTCAACCGCTCGCCTGCGTAACGCACGCCCTTGTTTTTGTAAGGATCGGGCGGACGCAGCGATCGCATTTCCGCCGCGACCTGTCCCACTTGCTGTCGGTCGATTCCGCTCAGCGTAACTCGCGTCTGCTTCGGATCGACAGCGGCCTCCACGCCGGTCGGCAACGGATATTCGATGGGATGGGAATAGCCCAGGCTAAACACCACCATCCCCTTGCCCTTCATCTCGGCGCGGTAGCCGATGCCAACGATTTCCAGTTCGCGCGTCCAGCCCTTGGTCACGCCTTCTACGGCGTTGTTTACCAGCGCGCGCGCCAGTCCGTGCACAGCCGCCTGCGAATCGTTTTCGCGGATGGCCACAATGTTCCCGTCCTTCTGCTCCACCTTGATGCCGGTAGGCAGAACGGTATCCAGCTTACCCTTGGGCCCCTGCACAACCACCGTGCTGCCCTCTAATCTTACCGTCACCCCTTTGGGGATCGGGATCGGCTTTTTTCCAATTCGTGACATAAGAGCTTCTAGCTTCTAGCTCCTGGCTTCTAGCCAGGTGCTTAATCGGTGATTTACTCTTTCGTTCGGTCCACTCATTATCCCGCAGCGTGATTAGCTAGCAGCTAAGAAGCTAGTAGCTAGAAGCTGCCTTACCAAATCTCGCACAACAACTCGCCGCCAACGCCTTCCTTGCGTGCCTGGCGTCCGGTCATCACGCCGCGCGGTGTGGTCAAAATGTTGATGCCCATGCCGCCGAGCACCCGAGGAATTTCGCTGCGCCGCACGTACACGCGGCAGCCGGGACGCGACACGCGCTCCGCCTTCGAGATCGCCGCCTCGTTGTGCGCGCCGTACTTCAGATAGATCCGGATAATCTTGTGGCCTTCTTCTTCCGTGGCCTTGAAATTCGAGATGTACCCTTCTTCCTTCAGGATGCGGGCAATCTCCACCTTCAGCCTGGAAGCCGGAACGTCCACCTTCTGGTGCCGCGCCTGTAGCGCGTTGCGCACCCTCGTCAGCATGTCTGCGACCGGATCGGTCAACCTCATCGTTTGCTTCTCCTCTCGCCACCCGTTCGCTCCGCGCCAGCGGAGAACCTGCGGCAGCTTCCGTACCACTGCATCACCTTGTCATCCTGAGCGGGACGCTTTCCGTCTCGCGAAGGACCTCCCGCTCCACGAACCCGCGCGGAAGTTCCCCTACCAGGAGGACTTCGAAACGCCGGGAATCTCCCCGCGCAACGCAAGCCCCCGGAAACACAGGCGGCACAAACCAAACTTCCGCAGATAAGCCCGCGGCCGCCCGCAGATCTTGCACCGATTGTGCCGGCGCGTGGAAAACTTTGGCGTCTTTTCCTTCGCGTTACGCGCCATCTCGAACTTCTTCTCGATCTTCGCGTCCTTCACTCGTTTTGCTGTAGTCATGAAATCCTTAAAGAACTTTCGTTATCTAAAAATCTACTGGCGTCGTTCCCACCCTTAATTCGTGCGGAAGGGCATGCCCAGATGCTTCAACAGCGTCCGCGCCTGATTGTCGTTCGCCGCAGTGGTCACAATCGTGACGTTCATTCCCTTCAACTTGTCGACCTTCTCGTAAGAAATCTCGGGGAAGATCAACTGGTCGTGCAGGCCGATCGTATAGTTGCCGCGCCCGTCGAACGACTTGGTGGAGACACCCTTAAAGTCGCGCACGCGGGGCAGAACAATATTCACCAGCCGGTCGAGAAATTCGTACATGCGGTCGCCGCGCAGCGTCACCATGGTTCCAATAGCTTGTCCTTCGCGCACCTTGAAGGCTGCAATCGACTTCTTCGCTTTCGTCACAATCGGCTTCTGCCCAGTGATCTGCCCCAGTTCGTTCACTGCGGGGTCCATAATCTTCGAGTTCTGCGTGGCCTCGCCCATGCCCATGTTGACCACGATCTTGTTCAGGCGCGGAACCGCCATCGAATTTTTCAGCTCCAGCTCTTTCAGCAGAGCCGGCGCTACTTCCTTCTCGAATTTCGCCCGCAGCCGCGGCCGCTCTTTGGCGCTGTGATGCGCCTGTGCCGGAGCCTTCTGCTCCTGCGCCGCGTCCTTCGATGCTCTCTTCTCTTTATCTTTCGCCATGTTTCTCTTCAACTTCCTCCCACGGTTTCGGATTGCAAGAAGCCGTTGGCCGTAAGCAATTAGCCTTTAGCTCTTACGTGTACCGCTGCGTGAGACTAAACTCCTACCGCTGCTGCATGCCTCTAGACCACAAGCTAAAAGCTAATGGCTAAAAGCCAACTGCTATTTGTCAAGCGTCGTTCCGCACTTCTTGCATACGCGAACTTTCCTATCTCCGCGCACTTCGTGCCCGATCCGCACCGGCCCGCAGGTCGGGCAAACCAGTTGCACGTTCGAATACGCAATGCGGCTCTCCTGCTCCGCGATGCCGCCCTTGATGTTGCGCTGCGGATTCGGGCGCACGTGCTTTTTCACCAGCATGACGTGCTCCACCAGGAGCTTGCTGTCGTCGGGAAACACGCGCAGCACGCGCCCTTCCTTGCCCTTATCGCGCCCCGTGATCACCTTCACGGTGTCGTTGCGCCGTATATCCACTCGCTTGTGTACTGTGCTGACAGTTCTCATAAACCTTATTTAGTGATCGGGCTATTGAGTCATTGTGCGATTGAAAACTATCTGTCTGCGGCTTTGATCTTCAATCACCCAATCACTCAATCACCCAATCACTCAATCCTTTCAAAGCTTCAAATCACCTCAGGCGCCAACGACACGATCTTCAAAAACTTCTTCTCTCTCAACTCGCGCGCCACCGGACCAAACACGCGCGTCCCTACCGGCTCGCCCGCGTCGTTGATCAGCACCGCCGCGTTCTGGTCAAAGCGGATATAAGTGCCATCCCGCCGCCGGTGCTCCTTGCGCGTCCGCACGATCACCGCCTTCACCACTTTGCCCTTTTGCACCTGGCCGTCGGGAGCGGCTTCCTTCACGGCGGCAGTGATTATGTCGCCGAGGCTCGCATTCAGACCGGTCGAGCCGCCCAGCGGCAGAATCATCTGCAGCTTGCGGGCGCCGGAATTGTCGGCTACCTCCAGCATGCTTCTCATCATCACTGCCATGGCTTCATCTCCAATATTTCCGTGCCGCTACTATTTCCGTGCCGCTACGCCTGCTTGGTGTCATGATCCAGCACAATCTCAGGCACCAGCGCCGTCTTGCGCACAATGTCTTTCAGCTTCCAGCGCTTCAACTTCGAGAGCGGACGCGTCTCCTGCAGCCGCACCACATCTCCCACGTGCGCTTCGTTCTTCTCGTCATGCGCGTAAAACTTCTTGTTGCGCGCCACCACACGTCCGTAGAACGGGTGCGCCTTCTTGCGCGTCACCTGCACCACGATGGTTTTCGACATGCGGTTCGCGACCACTTCTCCTACCACTTCCTTGCGGCGCCCCTGCACCTGCTCGACCGCGGGGGTTGCAGATTTTGCAGTTTCCGCCATCATTTCTTCTCCGTGGCCGCGGCGCGCGTGCGCTCGCCGAGCACTGTCTTGACCCGCGCAATGTCCTTGCGCAGGCCGCGAATCTTCTTCAAGCTTTCGGTCTGCCCCATGTTCAGCTGAAACTTCAGCTTGAACAACTGGTCCGCCAGATCCTGCCCCTGATGCTGCAGTTCAGCGTCCGTTAAATTTCTGATCTTGTCTGCTTCCATAAAATAATTCCTGACTCTTGTTTTTTGCCGGCCACTTAGCACTGACCGCTAATCACCGACCACTAACTTAATGCGCCACGTCCCGTTTCACGAACGTCGTCCGCAACGGCAACTTGTGCGAGGCCAACCGCATGGCCTCGGTCGCATCCACCACCGTGACCCCTTCCATCTCAAACAGGATTTTTCCCGGGCGCACGACCGCGACCCAATGATCGGGCGCGCCCTTGCCTTTGCCCATACGGGTTTCGGCCGGCTTCTTCGTGACCGGCTTATCCGGAAACACGCGGATCCAAATCTTGCCGCCACGCTTCACAAAGCGGGTCATGGCCACGCGGCTTGCTTCGATTTGCCGGTCGGTAATCCAACCCGGCTCGAGCACCTTCAGGCCAAAGTCACCGAACGCCAGCGTGCTGCCGCGCCAGGCTTTGCCGGTCATGCGACCGCGCTGCTGCTTGCGATACTTCACTTTCTTCGGCATCAACATAAGTCAGCTCTTCTTCCGTTTGTCATCCTGAGCGAGACGCTTTCTGTCGAAGGATCTGGGCGAGCCGCGCGAAGCGTCGCTTTTTTGCGACACAACAAGCGCGCGTTTGGCTCGCTTCCCTAGAACGCTCCCACGCCCGTCGTCTGCTCGCGCTTCTTCGTCGGCAGAATCTCGCCTTTATAAACCCAGCACTTCACGCCAATCACGCCGTAGGTCGTCCGCGCTTCCGAGAATCCGTAGTCGATGTCGGCCCGCAGCGTGTGCAGCGGCAAACGTCCCTGCAGATACCATTCCGAGCGTGCGATTTCGTTTCCATTCAACCGTCCGCTCACTCGAACTTTAATTCCCTTACAACCGAAGCGCAGCGCCGAATCGACTGCCTTGCGCATCGCCCGCCGGAATCCTACGCGCTTTTCCAGCTGTAGCGCGATCGCCTCCGAAACCAGTTGCGCATCAAGCTCCGGCTTATGCACTTCCTGGATGTCGACAAACACTTCGCGCGACGTCCGCTTCTGCAGGTCGGCCTTCAGCTTGTCGATTTCCGCGCCCTTGCGCCCGATAATAATTCCAGGTCGCGCCGTCTTGATGATGATGCGCAGCTTGTTGCCCGGGCGCTCAATCTCAATCGAACTCACGCCCGCCGACTTCAGCTTGTCCTTCAGTTCGCTCTTCAGCTTGACGTCTTCATAAAGCAGCTTGTCGTAGTCCCGCTCCACGAACCAGCGCGACTTCCACGGCTTCGTGTAGCCGAGACGAAAACCATAAGGATGGACTTTTTGTCCCATTGCTTCTCCTAAATCAATCCCAAACCAAAACCCGTGTCATTCCGAACTCGCGCAAAGCGCGGGTGAGGAACCTGCTTTTTGCGGCTACTTCGCAGCCGCCTTTTTCTTGCCAGTCTTGCCTGCAGCTTTCTTCGCCACCGGTGCCCGCCGCTTGGCAGGAGCCGCCGCCGCGCTCGCCGTCCTGCCATCACCCGCCTGGCGGGCGGAATTCGCGCCGCGCTCGGCCAGCACCAGCGTGATATGCGAAATCCGCCGCACGTAGCGGAACGCACGGCCCTGCGGCGCTGGACGTATGCGCTTCATGCGAGGCCCGTCGTTGGCGATCGCGTTCTTCACATACAGATTGTCAAGCTCAACATCCAGCCCTTTTTCGGTGCTGAGAAAATTCGCGTTATCGAGCGCCGACTGCAGCAGCTTGCCCACGTGCGCCGCAACCCGCTTCTTGGTGAACAACAGCGTGTTGCGCGCGTCTTCCACCTTACGCCCCTTAATCAATTCCAGCACCAGGCGCGCCTTTTGCGGCGAAACTCGCAAGTAACGCATTTCCGCTCTGAATTCCATGTTAGCTACTCGCTCCTAGCTGCTAGCTCCTAGCTAAAACTAGGAGCCAAAGACTACCGATGTACATCCGTTTCGAATCGTCCCAGCTAATAGCCAGAAGCTAGTAGCCAGAAGCTGATTTCCTTATGCCTTCGGCGCAGCCGGAGCCGATGGCGTAATCGCTCCCGGCCCGCCCGGAATACCCGCCGGCTTCGCGGCAACTTCTGTCGCCGCCCGCATGGAGTGGCCCTTGAAGTTGCGCGTAAAACTGAACTCGCCCAGCTTGTGCCCCACCATGTTCTCCGTCACATACACCGGAATAAATTTCTTGCCGTTATGCACCGCAATGGTATGACCCACCATCTCCGGAACCACAGTCGAACGCCGCGACCACGTGCGCAACACTTTCTTCTCGTTGCGCGAATTCATCCCTTCGACCCGCGCCATCAGGAATGCATCCACAAACGCGCCTTTTTTGGTTGAACGTGCCATAAGCTATTTGCTCCGCCGGTTCACAATAAACTTATCCGTCCGCTTGTTATTCCGCGTCTTGTACCCACGCGTCGGTTGGCCCCAAGGCGTCACCGGATGCCGCCCGCCCGAAGTCTTGCCTTCACCGCCGCCGTGCGGGTGGTCCACAGGATTCATCGAAACGCCGCGGTTGTGTGGACGTTTGCCTAGCCAACGGGAGCGTCCCGCCTTGCCGATCGTGACATTTTCGTGATCAAGATTTCCGACTTGGCCAATCGTCGCCATGCAGTCCTGGGAAATCTTGCGCGTCTCCCCTGAAGGCAACTTAACCAGCGCGTAATCGGATTCCTTAGCGACCAGTTGCGCCGCTCCGCCCGCCGAACGCACCATCTGCCCACCCTTGCCCGGCTTGAGCTCCAGGTTGTGGATCGACGTGCCAGGCGGAATATTGCGCAGTGGCAACGCGTTGCCCACAAGAATATCGGCGTCCGGCCCGCTCACAACTTTTTGCCCAACCTTCAAACCTTCCGGCTGAAGAATGTAGCGCTTCTCTCCATCGGCATAGGCCAGCAAGGCGATGCGCGGCGAACGGTTCGGATCGTACTCGATGCTGACGACGGTCGCCGGAACACCGGTCTTGTCCCGCTTGAAATCGATAATGCGCAGCTTGCGCTTGTGCCCGCCGCCAATGAAGCGCATGGTCATGTCGCCCGAATTGCGGCGGCCGCCGGTGCGGTTCTTCTTCTCGAGCAGCGGCTTGTGCGGATTCCGCGTCGTAATGTCGTCGTTGACGATGGTCGTGCGGTAGCGCAACGTCTGCGTCGTCGGTCGATAAGTCTTAATTGGCATAATCAGCTCTTAATTCAAACTCTTTGTCATTCCGAACCGGCGTTCTTTGCCGGTGAGGAATCTGCTTCCTGCTGCACCTTACAAATTCTGCGCATACTCCGGCATCTTCTCGCCGGCACGCAGCCGGACATATGCCTTTTTCCAGTCGGGACGATACCCGGCAAACTTTCCCCGCCTCCGTTCTTTTCCCGGATACATCGCCGTGCGCACGGAAAGAACTTTTACTTTGAAAATCGTCTGCACCGCTTGCTTCACTTCCGTCTTCGTCGCCCCCGGCGCGACCTGGAAGACCAGCGTGTTCTGGTTTTCCTTGATCGCCAACCCTTTTTCCGTGATCACCGGACGGCGAATGATCTGGTATGCGGATTTCATAATTTTTATGCCACCTCCGCTGCTTTTTCATGCCGCACGCGCTTTCGCGGAGAGGCTGCCGCCTTTTTCGCGCCTTCCTCTTCTCCAGCTTCGTGCCCCGACTTGCGCTGCCGCTTCGACACCGAATCCTTCAGGGTGAGCTGCAGCTTCTCAATCGCCGGATGGGAAAAAATCACGCTGTCATAACGCAGTAAGTGATAAGGATGAACCTCGTTGCCCGCGATCAGCTCAAGCCCCGCGATATTTCGCGCGCCCAACTCCAGGTTGCGATTCGATACACCCGGCGCTTCCACGACCAGCACGGTCTTGCCCACCTTCAACGCGTCCAACGCAGCCCGAAACCCCTTTGTCTTCGCTTCCTTCATGTCAAACGCCTTCACCACGATCAGCTTGCCGTCGGCAAACTTTGCGGCCAGCGCAGAACGCAGCGCACCCAAAAGCTTCTTGCGCGGAAACGCATAGTCATACGACCGAGGCACCGGCCCATGCACCGTGCCGCCATGCCGCCACAGTGGCGACCGGATCGAGCCGATGCGGGCGCGTCCCGTGCCCTTCTGCTTCCACAGCTTCTTGCCGGAACCGGAAACCTGCCAGCGAGCCTTGGTGGCGTGCGTGCCGCGGTGCTGCCCGGCGCGGTAATGCTTCACCGCCTCCCACAAGAGGTCTTCATTGACTGCGCCGAAAATTTCGTCGGCGAGGTCGAAGCTCCCGACCTTCTTTCCGCTCAAATCGTGTATGTCAATTGTTGCCATAGTATTTCTCGTGGAGCCGCGGACGCCTTCGTCCGCGATCCCTTACAATTCTGCTGCACGCGGGCGTGGGCGCCCGCCCTACACTTACGCTTTTTTCGCCGCTCTCTTCGCGGCCTTCAACGGATCGACGGTCGCCGAACCCGCAAACCCACGGCGCTCTCTCGGTGGCTTCTTCGCCTTCGTAATCACAATGTATCCGCCCTGCGGCCCCGGCACGCTGCCTTCTACCACCAACAGATTCTCGTCTTTGTCCACACCCAAAACCCGCAGGTTGCGCTGCGTGACTCGGGAGTGGCCCATGTGCCCCGACATGCGCATCCCCTTGAACACGCGCGAAGGAAACGCGGACGAGCCAATCGAACCCGTGATCTGGAACATCGATCCGTGCGACTTCGGACCGCCGCCAAAATGGTGCCGTTTCACAACACCCTGGAAGCCTTTTCCCTTGCTCACGCCCACGATGTCGACAAACTTCTCGCCTTCGAAAATGTCGACCAATACTCGGGCGCCAGCTTTTACGGATCCATCGCCGTCGCCGTCACTCTCAAGCGGAACCTCGCGCATGAACTTCACCGGAGGAAGATTATTCTTCGCCAAGTGGCCGTGCGCCGGCTTGGTCAGCTTAGACTCTTTGACGAACTCGACCAAGCCAATCTGGGCCGCTTCATATCCGTCTTTAACCGCCAGCTTGTGCTGCGTCACCACGCAAGGACCGGCCTGCAGCACCGTGACCGGGCGCACATCGCCCTTCGAGTCAAACAGTTGCGTCATGCCGACCTTCTTGCCCAGAATTCCGGTAACTCGTATCGCCATCTTTCTCTCCATTCTCAGCGTGGCTCATCGATCACTGCGATGGCTATTGGCTGAGGAGCTGATTAGCTCATGTGGGAACGGACGCATTCGTCCGTTCGGCGGGCGCAGCCCGCGCTGGCCTGCGCTACTTATGTTCCTTACCGAACGCCTTGATCTCCACATCCACGCCCGCGGGCAGATCGAGCTTCATTAGCGCGTCCACCGTCTGCTGCGTCGGCTCGAGAATATCGAGCAGCCGCTTGTGGGTGCGGATCTCAAACTGCTCCCGCGACTTCTTGTCCACGTGCGGCGAACGCAGCACGCAGTACTTATTTCTCATTGTGGGCAGCGGAATCGGCCCGGCAATCTGCGCTCCGGTGCGCCGCGCGGTTTCTACAATCTCGCCCGTCGACTGATCCAGAATGCGGTAGTCGTAAGCCTTCAACCGGATGCGAATTCTTTCTTTTCCAATCACGTTTCACTCTCTCTAACCCCTCCCGGCATCTCCGGAAGGAAAGAACCAGCGGCAGGATGCAAGCCGCTACTGCTCATGTAGCCGCGGACGCCTTCGTCCGCGAAGTTTTACCGATGCTGCATGCCCGCGGACGAATGGGTCCGCGGCTACACAGCTACGTCACAATCTCCGCAATCGTTCCTGCGCCTACCGTGTGCCCGCCTTCGCGAATGGCGAAGCGCAAGCCCTTCTCCATCGCCACCGGCGTAATCAGCTCGATCACCAGGCTCACGTTGTCCCCC
>Ga0307478_10000835_pt1 | contig 29249 bp, 28 predicted proteins | sample atmos_gasesECM4C_2_FD_203713 | JGI IMG/M metagenome (GOLD analysis project Ga0307478, IMG submission 203713) | Hardwood forest soil microbial communities from Morgan-Monroe State Forest, Indiana, United States - atmos_gasesECM4C_05 | ecosystem: Environmental > Terrestrial > Soil > Temperate...
TACGGGCCAAGGAACGGATTTGCGCCGAACGGAGATTGGATGCATTAAGGGGTCCAAAAGGAGTGCCAGCGGGAACGGCTTTTTACCATAGAGACACAGAGGCACAGAGAAAACGAAAAATGCAAATGGCGTTTCTCTGTGTCTCTGTGACTCTGTGGTGAAATGAGGTTTTCGGGCGTTCACTTGCCCTGAACCCATTTCTCCAACTCTCCGGTGGAACGCATCAGGCCGACTTGAGCGCGCTGCAATTCGAAAGTCGTGTCCTGCAAGGCGAGATAACGCTCGCTGACTTGCATGCGTGAATCGCCGATGTCCTTGAGGGTCGCAGTGCCTGCGTCGAGCCGGGTCTGGACCGCATCGAGATTGGACTGCGCCAGTTGATATTCCAGTTGCGCCACTTCTTGCGCGGCTTCCATCTGGCGCACGGCACGCTGGAGTTTCAGGGTTTCCTCCGAGACTTGATTTTTGGCGGCTTCCGCCTGGCGCTTCGCTTTTAATGCCGCCGCGTCAGCGGCCTGGGCGTGAGCCCGTTGCACGGAACTAAAGAACGGAAACTTGATGGCCACGCCAATGGTCGCATTGTTGGCGTCGAACGTCTTGAAGAACAGGTCATAGTTGTTGTAGCGCGCTAATCTGGCGTATTGGGTGGCGAAGTCGACGCTGGGAAGCAGCGACTTATGCTCGCCTTGCGCACGCAAATATTGCGCGCGAGCGTGCTCTTCCGCAGCCTGTACAGCCGGGTTGCTATTCGCCGCGCGTTCCACCGCATTGTCGTCCTGAGCAACTGCAGGGATAGTGGGAATGGAATCCTGCGCGATTACGATGTCTGTTGCATTCAGACCGGTAAGCTTGGCGAGGTGATGTTGCAGGACCTCGGCTGATCCTTCGGCCTCGGCCACGCGCAGACGGATGCGCGCCGCAGAAAGTCGGGCCTTGGTTTCCTCCACCGGGCTCTCGACGCCCTCGTGGATGCGCTCGCTCATGGCCTGTTCCAGCTTTTGCGCCGCCGCCTCCTGGTCCCGCAACCACGCAAGCCGCTGCTGCCATTTGTTCAGCTCGGTATAGCTTAGGACCGTGTCCTGGATAACCTGGGCCCGCTGGTCCTTATTCTCAATGGTTGCCGCCTGCCATTCGCTTTTGGCCGCGTGAACGAACTCACGAAGCGCGGGATTGAACAAGGCAGACTGCGCGTTGACGTTAAATATGGAAGGCGCGGATCCCTCCAGCGTGAGAGGAAATCCCCAGGACTTGCCCAATCCAGAGCCTATAACTAATTGCGGAATATAGTTGTTTCGGCTCTCGCGATAGGCGGAGTAGGCGTGTTGCATGTCTGCGGTAGCCATGCCCGTGACAGTGCTGTGGGTAAGAGCCAGCTCTACCGCTCGCTTCAATGGCAGCGGTTCGGCGCTGGCCCGGATCGCGAGGCAAAGACACACGCCGACGAGTAACCCGCCGGCGCACACATCCACACGCGTGCGTTCGATCATTGCGTCACCTTGGAGATTGGGGAATCAGAAAAGATGGAGAAGGGAAGTAGACACATGTCGGCTAAGGATAGCCAAATCTGCCTGAGTCACGGAATCTAAAATTCAGGGACGAAAAATGGAGCGACGGGCTCCCCGCCGGTCGTACCTGACTGCGAGCACTCCAGCCCAGCGGCCACTCGCTACTCGCTACTCACAACTCGCTGATTCACGCGATTGAGCGCTTCGCGGGCGCGTCCAAAATCTTTGGCAAGCAAGAGAGCGGTCTGGTATTCCTTGGCCGCACCTTCCTTGTCGCCCTGCTTTTCGAGAATCGTGCCGAGCAGGTAATGGGCTTTGAACGGCGGCGCTTGTTCTACGGTCGTGGAGGAAAGATAGCGCCGCACGAGTTGGGTGGCGAACGGCAGATCGCGATTGGCTCGCAGCAGCGTGGACGCGGCGTCGATCAGGACTTCGGGCTGATCCATCGGTGCCTTGGCAGCTTTCTTCAAGGCTTCCTGCATCTCGTCGAGCCGGCCGGTCTTGCGATAGAAAAGCGCCAGGTTCAGCCAGGCATTGGCTCCGCCATGGCTGCTTTCAATGGCCGCGCGATATTCGCTCTCCGCCGTCGGCAGATCTTTGTTCTTCTCGGCCATTCTTCCGAGAATCCAGTGTGCTTTTGCGGGATCGAGCTTCGCGACCGAAGCAGCCTGCGCGCGGGCTTTGTCCTGACCGCCGCCCACAATTCCGGGCGCCTCCAGGTAAAACTCGGCCAGGTCGACGCGGGCAGCGACGCTGTTCGGATCCAGTTGCACAGCCCGTTCAAACTCGTGGTGTACTTTCTTGGCCAGTCCGGCGGCCGAAAGGAAGTTCGACGAATCGGCCTTCTCCCCATAGGTGCGGCCGAGCCAGAGATGGTACTCGCTATTGCCAGGTTCGAGAGTCACCGCGCGTTCGCACGCGGAGATGGCGCGGTCCCAGTTCGCGACAGAGAAGTAAGCACGGCAAAGCAGGTTGTAGGAAGCCGCATCGTCGGGCCTGGTATTTAGCTTGCCATTCAGGGTCGTGATCGCGTCGTCAACGCGGCCAGCGGCCAGCAGGTCGGAGGGGGAGTCCGCGGCCGCCGCGATTGCCGGCAAGATCAGGGCCGCGATAGTAAGAATCTTTGAGGTCCACTTCATTGCTTTACTGCACCACCTTCACCGGAATTCCGTCGCGCAACGATTTGTTGGTTGCGGTTGTGTTCAGGGCGACTAGCGTCTTGTCGCTGAGGCCGCCACTAATCTCCACGCTGATTAAATTAGATGCCGCGACCGTCACATCGCGTCGCTTTAACTTATTGTCGACAATCTCATAGACGTATGGTTTCGAGTCATCGAGGCGCAAGGCCTCGCGCGGCATGGTGAGCACGTTTTCGTGTTGGGCCAGCACGATAGTCACATTCACATTTGTGTTGGGCAGCAGACGGAAATCATGATTGTCGAGAACACTCACCATCTCGCCCACGTTGCGCGTGCCACGCAGCTTGACGGTGGAGGGAAGTGTAGTCACCGTGCCCGTCCAGACGCGGCCCGGCAAGGCATCCCAGCTGACCTCTGTTTTCTGCCCGGGAACCAGCCGGCCGATATCGGGCTCGTCGACATAGGCGCGGACGAAAACTTTGGCGAGGTCGGCTTCCTGCAGCAACAATTCACCCGCCTGCACGTAGCCGCCCTGCTTCACCGGAAGCACGTAGACGACGCCGTCGAACGGCGCCACGATGTTCGATTTCCGCAGAATGTCTTCGGCGGCGAGGTAGGCGGCCTGCGCATCCTGCTGCTCGGCGGTCACATGCTCGACCTCGGGTTTCGAGTAGCGGTCCTTTTGCTTTTGTACAAGCAGGTCGTAGTCGACCTGGGCCCGCTGCAAGGCGCTCTCGGCTTCCTTGAGTTCTCCGGCGGAAGCCGCGCCTTTCTCTTGGAGACGCTTGAACGCTTCGAGGTTGCGTTGCGCGGTGTCGCGGGCGGTGCGGGCTTTCACGATCTGCGACTGCAAGGTCAGCAGCTCTTCCTGCGATCCACCATGCGCAACGGCCTGCACGTCGGCCTGCGCGCCCTTAAGCTGGGCTTGCGCGTGAGCGGCCTGGCTGCGCGCCTCGGCATCGTCGAGCTGTAAGAGGAGCTGGCCTTTCTTGACGTGGTCGCCTTCCCTCACATACAGGCGGCGCACGGTGGTGTTGACAGGCGAGTGCGCTTCGAAGTTCTGCGCCGGCTCGATTTTGCCGTTGGTGGAAATGACGCTGCGAATGGAGCCGCGTTGCACGGTGGCGGCGCGCACCGGGATGACCTCATCGCGCATGGATGCGAACGAGGCAAGAAGAATCACGGCCAAGGCCGCGCCAAGGGTAATCGCCAGCCAGCGGTTCCGGCCGAAATAGCCGGAATTGTCCTTGTCATTCAATGCCATGAAGAGACTTTTGCAAGCAACAATTTACACCCGGACGCGACACCGGGGATAGCGCTCGACTTGCGTATGAGGCGATTAGATGCAGGTTGGCCGTGACAGGCTGACCCGAGCCCTTCATTTTGGATGTCCGCCCCTGAGCACCCGTTACAATATTGTGCATGCCGAAGCAGCCACGTTACACGGCGGAACACGCTGCCGCCGGACTGGACACGAAGTTTCCCGAAATTGAAACCTGGCCGAATCAGTTCCCGGGATATGAGATTGTGATTGACGATCCGGAGTTCACCTCAGTGTGTCCCAAAACGGGATTACCGGATTTTGGCACGATCACGATCCGCTACATGCCGCGAAAATTGTGCCTAGAATTGAAATCGCTGAAGGAGTATTTGCAAAGCTACCGCAACCTGGGAATCTTTCAGGAGAACATCGTAAACCAGGTGCTCGCGGACGTGGTCAAGTGGACCAAGCCGGTGTGGGCGGAGGTGAAGGGAGATTTCCGGCCGAGGGGTGGGATTTCGACGGTGGTGATTGCGAAGTGGCCGCGGAACGGTCGCAGGTAATTCTCAGAAAATTTCTCACCACGGAGTCACAGAGACATAGAGGGAGCTAGAGGTCAATGAATACGTCGTCATCTCTACCTCTGGTGTTATACGCCAGACCGGTGTGACCGGATGCGAAGGAAAATTCCAGCCGAGCGGTCGAATTTCAACGGTCATGGCGAGGTGACTGGAAAGGAACGCTGATGCGGAGGCTCGCTCTTCTGCTGGCGATGTTGCTGGCCCCAATTCCCACCTTGGCGCAAAACGACGGCGCTTCGTCGCCGCTAGATGTTACCTACTGTGGTTTGTCGGGCGATCCGGCTGCATACAATCACCAAGAGATCCGGGTTACTGCATTCGTTGCTCATGGCTTCGAGAATTTCTCGTTGACAGACCCGACCTGTAAAACACAAGGATTTTCGATATGGGTTATGTACGGCGGTAAAGCGCAATCGGATACGGTCTATTGCTGCCCTGGAGAAGGCGGTGCAGCGGAGCGATCAGAACCGCTCGAGATTGAAGGGCGCCGAATTCCACTTGTTCAGGATGTAACTTTTCGGCAATTCACCAAGTTGATCAAGCAGGAACCGGACACAACGGTACACCTGACGGCTGTGGGTACATTTTTCTCTGGCGAAAAGCAAACCATCAATGGACACACTTTTTGGGGTGGAGCTGGGCACAAGGGGTGTTGCAGTCTATTCGTGATCCAACAAGTGGAATCGGTTCAGCCACACGTCAGGAAGGATTTGGACTATACGGCCGAAGCAGGTTATTACGAAAAGGAGAGATGCGGCGGTGGCACTCATCACATACAGAACATCGCAGTCTCGTATCCAAACGATGCGACCGTTCAGGTGATTGAAGAACAAAAGAAGGCAGAGCGAGGAAAGATAGCCTGGGTCTTCACCGATCCGCAGCGAGTTGCGGAAGAAACGCTTAAGGTAGCCTACCCAGGTGAGGTGCCGTCACTGCAGATAGTGAAAAAAACCGATGCACGACGAGTTTATCGATGGGAGAGAGGGAAGAACGATGTTGTCGTCGTGGTAACGCGCCCCTACTGGCTGTCTTTCTACGCCAATTCAGATTCTGTCGAATGGGTTACCACAACGATTAAGCAAGCCACGTGCAATTAGCTGAGTTCGGGATAACCGGAACCAGCATTCAAACTTCTCTGTGCCTCTGTGACTCTGTGGTGCAACCGGCGTTTCCCATGTTAGTCTCGCCAGACCCGTGCCCGACAAAAAGCTCTACCCCAAAACTGCGCTGGCGCTGCTCACCGCGCTGAACCTGCTGAACTATATCGACCGCAATGTGCTCTATGCGGTGCAGGATATGGTGAAGGAGGAGTTTCATCGCAGCGATGCGGCCTTTGGTTTTCTGACCAGCGTCTTTTTCATTTTCTACATGATCGCGGCGCCGTTCATGGGACCGCTGTCGGTGAAGTATTCGCGCAAGGCGGTGATCATTATGGGCGCGCTGATCTGGAGCGGGGCCACGCTGCTGACCGCGATCACGAAGAACTTTGACGAGCTTCTGCTGCGGCACACGCTGGTCGGCGTAGGCGAGGCCAGTTTCGTGATTCTCTCACCGACGTTTGTCGCGGATATGTTTCCCGAACGCATGCGCGGGCGCGTGATGGGCATCTTCTATCTCGCGATTCCGGTTGGCAGCGCGCTGGGATACCTGATCGGCGGCGTGCTGGGGTCCAAGTATGGCTGGCGATTTCCTTTCTATGTGGGCGCGGCGCCGGGGGTGGTGCTGGCGTTTTTGCTGCTATTCATCCCCGAGCCGCCTTTAGGACAATTCGACGACGCGCTGCACAAGACGCCCGAGCGCGATACCTTGAAGAGCCTGCTGCGCAATCCCGCCTTCCTGACTGCCACTCTCGGCATGGCCATGATGACCTTCGCGCTGGGCGGCCTGCAGGTGTGGATGCCGACATTCCTGCACCGCGTGCACAGCTACAGCCTGCGCGATGCCAGCATTCTTTTCGGAGCCAGTGTGATCGCCTGCGGCCTGACCGCGTCGGTGCTGGGCGGATGGTTGTCGGACTGGCTGCTGAAGAGAACCAAGGCGGCGCATTATCTGGTGTCGGCGGTCAGCCTCGGTCTGGGAATCCCGGCCATGTGCCTGGCATTGTTCGCCGATGGCAAGCTGATGATCGCCGGAATGTTCGCTGCGGAATTTCTGCTGCTTTTGAATACCGGGCCATTGAACGCGGCGGTGATTAACTCTGTCGGCCCGCACGTGCGCGCCATGGCGCTTGCGGTCAATATTTTCATTTTCCACCTGCTCGGGGATGTGCCTTCGGCTTACATGATCGGGTGGATGTCAGATCATTACTCGCTGCGGCTCGCCTTCGTGGCCCCCGTGATCGCCATCTGCCTGTCATCTGCGATACTGTTTTACGGTATGAAGTTTGCCCCGCCAGTCAGCACTCCGAATTCTCCAACTCCCGTGGGAGCTCATTAGGAATGGGTTACCTGCTGTGGATTTGCGGGTGCGTTCTTGCTCTGGCCTGGTTCTCGCGCATCGCGGAAGCAGCGCTGGGCGTGCCAAGCATCGCGGACATTTCAAAGCCGCAATGGGACCGCCAGCCTGCGACGCGCCGCCGCGTCAGCATTATCGTTCCAGCGCGCAATGAAGAAGAAGACATCGAGCAGGGATTGAGCGGTCTGCTGGGGCTCGACTACGAAAACTACGAAGTCATCGCGGTCAATGATCGCTCCACGGACCGTACCGGCGAAATCATGGAAAAGGTCGCGGCCAGTCCGGCGGCGCACGGCCGCCTGCGGGTTGTTCATGTGAGCGAGCTTCCCTCAGGCTGGCTGGGCAAGACGCACGCCATGTGGACTGCCGGGCTGCAAGCCTCGGGCGACTGGCTGCTGTTCACCGACGCCGACGTGCTGTTTAAGCCGGACGTGCTGCGGCGCGCGCTGGCCTATGCCGAATCAGAAAATGCGGATCACGTGGTCGTCTTCCCGCGCATGATCATGAAACGTCCGGGCGAGAAAATGATGATCGCGTTCTTTCAGACGCTGTTCACCTTCGGGCACCGGCCGTGGCGGGTGGCCGATCCTGACACAAAAGATCACATGGGCGTGGGCGCGTTCAACCTGGTCAGCCGCACGGCTTATGAAGCCGTGGGCACCTACAAGGCCTTGCGCATGGAAGTGCTCGATGACATGAAGCTGGGCAAGGTCGTCAAGAACGCGCGCTTCCGCCAGCGCAACGTCTTCGGCGACGATCTGATCTCGATTCGCTGGGCCAAGGGCGCGATGGGCGTGGTCGACAATCTGACCAAGAATTTCTTTGCGGTGCTGTCGTTTCAATGGTGGCGGACGGTGGTGTCGGCTTTCGGTTTGCTCTTTCTAAATCTGGGGCCGTTTCTGGGAATCTGGCTGGCGCATGGTTGGGCGCGCGCTCCGTATGCGGTTGCGCTTGCATCGATGTTTCTCATTTACCTGGGGATGTCGTTCAAGTCGTCGATTCCGCCGTATTACTTTCTGCTGCACCCGGTCAGCACGATGATGTTTGAGTACACGCTGATCCGGTCGATGGTGCTGACATTACGGGATGACGGCGTGACATGGCGGGGGACGAGGTATCCGCTGGAGGAATTGCGCAAGGGGTTGGTGTAAGGCGTAAACCTTTTCACCACAAGAGTCACCGAGGCACAGAGGAATTCTTTGTGTTTTCTCTGTGGCTCTGCGGTAGGCGTCCGGGCTGGATTACAACTTCAGCTGAAACCCTCGTTGAAATCGAATTTCATTTTCTTAAAGCTTAGTTTGGCGCCAGGAAGCCCCAGGATCGCTCGCAGGGGTCCCGGACGACCCAAACCATCACCTCATCCCCGAAGTGCGCCTGTAAGCGCTCTAAACGCCATTGGCGGGCATTGTGGAGACCGTTGCCAGGTCGTTTCCGGAGCGGGAGAGGGATGTTTTTAGACTGGGAATACGTTAACTAATAGCTAAGTTACTGAAGAGGGATGAGTTGGGCGGGTTTGATGTCACCGGGCGGGAACGCCAGCCGCTCCATCGGCATCCCCCGGAACGCTTCCGACGACGGAAAGCCGCCTACCGTCGTGAATAGTTAATCCGTGGGCGAGAGCGGCTGGCTGGGGTCTTCCAGACTCACGGGTGCAGACTGCTTTTTACGGGTCGAAGAGGTCTTCGCCGCTTTGGGACGGCTGAATCGGCCCGCGCTGAATTTGCCGTGGCGTTCGACGTCGTACTCTTTGGGCACGGGCGGAATGTGGGCGGCGTCTCCGCGCAGTTGGCCCAGGCGGCGCAGGACGATCTCGGCGCGGCCGTCGTATCCCTTGACCTCGCCTTCAATTTCAATCTGCTTTCCCTTGAGCTGCCGCACGTCGCCCACCTGTTTCAGATCGCCGGGAAACACCACGACGGTAAAGGGGCAAACGCGGAAATCTTCGCAGAAGTCGAAGAAATGCACGCCGCCGTTGCCGAGCTTCACTTGCAAAACCTTTCCGGTAATGCAGCGGTTGGCGCCGATGTGTTTCTGGGCGTCGGAGAAGGGGATGCACGAGGAAGACGCGGTCGATGGACGAGAGCCCGCAAGGATCAGCGTGAGCACAACGAAAATTCGACGGAAAAGACGCATGCAAAGGGGGGGCACCCCTATTTTAGGAGGGTTGACAGCAAAGCAAACGAGCAGGCAAGGAGATTTGCGCGCTTTGTTCCCTGGATGGGAAGCGCTGAAAGCAAGGAGGCCGACTCGCGTCGACCTCTCATCGGCCAGAAATTGTTTCGCAAAGCCACCCAAGCGGGGCCTGGATGGGCACCTGTACGAGAAGCTAGCTGAAGGACTTTACGGCCGCGGCCTCGTCGTCCTTCACGTCGAAGACGGTATAGAGCTTCGTAATCTGAAGCAGGTCGTGAACTTTCTTGGTGAGGTTGAGCAGCTTCAACTCGCCGCCCTGGTTTTTGACGGTGGTGTAGGCGCTGACCAGCTCGCCAATGCCCGAGCTGTCGATATAATTCACGTCGCCCAGGTTGAGCAGGATTTTCTTGTTGCCCTTGCCGAGCAGCTCGCGCACGCTGTCGCGCAGGATTACGCTGCCCTCACCCAGGGTGATGCGGCCACTACAATCTACAATGGTGACACCATCCACCTGACGATTGCTGGTCTTCATGGTCATTGAGAAGCCTCCTCGCCGTCCCCGGGGGCTCCGTGGACGTGCTTGATAAGTTTGATTTCGGTGCCCGTGGTGGACGGGTTGATTTCGACCTCGTCCATGAACGAGCGGATAAGAAATATGCCGCGGCCCGAAGTCTTCAAGAGATTTTCGGGAGCCAGCGGGTCGGGGACTTTCGCCAGATCGAGCCCTTTTCCCTGATCCCGGATAGTGATGACCAGGTCCTGCGCCGTACGTTCGAAATCGACCGTGACCTTCTTGCCGGGGTCGTAAGCGTTGCCATGCAGGACCGCATTCACTGCCGCTTCGCGCACCGCCATGGCGATCTTCATGACGTCTTCGTCGCCGAAGCCGGCCTCGGTCGCGATCTGGCTGGCAGCTTCTTCGGCGCTGTTGACTGTGTCCAGCGTCGAATCCAGCGTGTACGAGACCCGTTGTGCGCTCATGATAACGGCTCAGCGGTGGACCCTGAGGACTCGAACCCCTTCGTCGGCCTATCCCCAGATGCTAGAAGGGAAGCGGCGGATTAATGAATCCGGTAGTTTGCCCTTAGTGTGGGGAATTGTCAACGCAGCTTGCGCACGGGCGAAGCGCTGCCGATTGACACCTGCAGGATCTCGAATCCCGTTTTGGGTGTCTTCTACGAAAAATTACCTGCTTTCCCATCTGGATTTCAGGCGCACAGGTTGAGTATTCTCGCTGGCATGTCTGCTCTCGCGCTCACGGAACTGCTCGGCGCGCCGGTGATCGACTCCGGCGGCCACGCCTGCGGACGTGTGCGCGAAGTGGCCCTGACTCCGCAGGAGGACCGGATTCGGATCTCGGTACTTATCGTCAAGACCAGGGGAGGGGACCGGGTAGTGCCTTTGCAGATTGTGACCTCGATCAATGGCGGGGTTCGCACCTCGACGACGGCTGCCGAATGGGCGCTCCCGAATGGCACGGAAGGGCTTTTCCTGCTCGAACGCGACCTGCTCGACCAGCAGGTCATCGACGTACACGGGCGGAAGGTTGTGCGCGTGAATGACGTCGACCTGCACCAGGAGTCGGTCGGCAACCGCTGGGTGCTGAAAGTGGCTTCGGTGGACGTGGGCGCTCGAGGCGCAATCCGGCGTCTGCTGAAGGGAGTGGTCCCGATGGGCGCGCTGCACGTGCTGTTGAGCCAGATCCCGCCGCGCTCCATTCCCTGGGATTTTGTCGACCTGATCGAAACCGACCCCGCCCGCCGGGTGAGATTAAAGATCTCGCATGAGCGGCTGGCGAAGCTGCACCCGGCCGACATCGCCGACATCGTCGAAGATCTGGCCCCGGATGAGCGCGAAGCCGTCTTTGAAACGCTCGACGAAGGCGTGGCGGCCGGGGCTCTCGAAGAAGTCGAGCCTAAAGTCCAGAAGGCCATCGTCGAGTCACTGGACTCGGACCGCGTGGCCGAGATTGTCGAAGAAATGCAGCCCGATGCCGCCGCCGACCTACTGGCGGACCTGTCGGACGAGAGGACGGAAAAGATTCTGGAGGAGATGGCGCCCGAGGAGGCGCAGGAAGTTTCCGGACTGCTGGAATTCAAGGAAGACTCTGCGGCCGGCCGGATGACCACCGAATTTATTGCGCTTCCGGTGACGGCCACGGCTCATGACGCGGTCGAGGCGCTGCGCCGCTACGAGGGTGGCGTGGAAACGGTGAGCACGATTTTCCTGGTCGACTCGCGGCAGACTTTGTCGGGCATGGTTCCGCTGGCCAAGCTGGTGCTGGCCGCGCCGACGACGCCGCTTCTTGCCCTCACGCAGGAGCCGCTCATCTCCTGCCACGCCAATGCATCGGACCGAGATGTGGCGGAGCTTTTCGACAAATACAATCTGCTGACACTGCCCGTCGTGGACGACCAGGTCAGGCTGACCGGTGTCATTACCTCCGACGACGTCATCAATTTCCTGCGCGAAAAACTGTAGCGGCTTGTGCCTCCCCTGTTGTTCCGGTAAATCCTGGGGGAGGCCTCGAATGCGAACGAGATTCCTCCGCCGCGTTCGGCTTCGGAATGACAAGATGGAGGCGGACGTTCTGTTACCGAGATGTGTCGTTCTGCACCGGATTCAAAGATTTAACCTATCCAGATGTCCCATCCCCATTTATTCTGTCAGATTGTTTTGCTGCTGCCATGTCTGTGATCTGTGCCCATGAAGTTCCTGAAACGCTGGAAGACCGGGATCCTGCTCTTCTTCGCAGTGGTCGGCCCGGGCTTTATCACCGCAAACGTCGATAACGATGCCGGCGGCATCTGGACCTACTCGTCTGCGGGCGCAACCTTCGGATACAAGCTGCTTTGGACGATGATCCCGATCACGATCGCGCTGATCGTGGTCCAGGAAATGACCGCGCGCATGGGCGCGGTCACGGGGAAGGGCCTGAGCGATCTCATCCGTGAAGAATTCGGCTTTCGCATCACGTTCTTCATGATGATTGGAATCCTGATCACCAACTTCGGCAACGTGGTAGCGGAATTTGCCGGGATTGCGGGCAGCCTGGAGTTGTTCGGCCTCTCCAAGTACTACACGGTCCCGGTTTGTGCCGTGATCGTCTGGTTGATCGTGGTGAAGGGGCAGTACAAGTCGGTTGAGAAAGTGTTTCTGGCGGCGTCATTCTTCTACATCACCTACATCGTCGCCGGTTTTCTGGCGAAGCCGGCCTGGATCGAATCGATCGTCGCTACCATCAAACCACCGCCGCGCGCCGACTGGTTTCAGCAAGGCTACGTCTACATGGTCATCGGACTGGTGGGCACGACCATCGCTCCGTGGATGCAGTTCTACCTGCAGTCTTCGATCGTGGAGAAGGGGATTACCCGCCGCCAGTTCAAAGCTTCGCAGCTCGACGTCATCACCGGCTGCATCTTCACCGACGTGGTTGCCTGGTTCATCATTGTGGCCTGCGCAGCCACGCTTTACGTCCACGGATATCGCAACGTGCAGGACGCGAAGGATGCGGCCCAGGCGCTGCGTCCACTCGCCGGAGATTATGCCTACATCCTGTTTGCCATGGGACTGTTCAACGCATCGCTGTTTGCCGCCTCGATCCTGCCGCTTTCGACTGCGTACACGGTGTGTGAAGGCTTGGGATTCGAATCGGGCGTGGGCCGGAAATTCAGCGAGGCTCCGGTCTTTTATTGGCTCTACACCATCCTGATTGTGGCGGGAGGCGGCGTGATCCTCACACCGAACTTGCCCCTGGTGAAAATCACCATCCTGTCGCAAGTGGTGAACGGGGCAGTCCTGCCGTTCGTGCTGATCTTCATGCTGCTGCTGATCAACCGCAAGGAGCTGATGGGCGACTATGTTAACTCTCGCTTCTTCAATGTGGTTGCATGGGCGACCACGATTCTGGTGACTGGGCTGACGATCGCGCTGGTATGGCAGAGCCTGAGTGGCGGAGTCGGATAGCTATCCGACTGGATACAAACCGCATGCCGGGCGTAGACTGAATGAACCGTAGGTCTCGATTCCGGGGAAACCTTCCCCTTTCTTGAGGCGTCTAATCTATGGGTGGTTTTGTGTCTGCAAGGGGGTACTCTCCCATGAAACGTTTATTGCCAACCGGGCTTGCCATTGTTTTGTTGTTCTGTAGCGGTTTGGCGCTTGCCGCCCCTGCGGACGAACCAACTTCCCCTGAGCCGACAAAGCTCAAGCACGATGGCGGGATTAATGACCTGGATGCCATCGGCAACCGCAACGTGGGATGTCACCGCGGTATGGGGAACTGGTACAGCGTCGAAGGCCAGATCAACATGGGGCGGCAGTATGCCGAGCAGGTGGATAACAGCTCCAAGCTGATCAAGGATCCGGTCGTCACCGAGTACGTGAATCGCATTGGGCAGAACCTGGTTCGCAATTCGGATTCAAAGGTGCCGTTCACGATCAAGGTGATCGACGCGGACGTGATCAATGCCTTCGCGCTGCCGGGCGGATTTTTCTATGTAAACACGGGATTGATCCTGGCGGCCGACAACGAAGCCGAACTCGCGGGCGTCATGGCGCACGAGATTGCTCACGTGGCTGCATGCCACATCGCTCGTGAGAACACTCGCGGGACGTTGGCGCAGTTGGCCACCATACCGATCATTTTTACCACCGGAGGTTTGGGAGGGTTAGCAGCGCAGGAAGCCGCCGGCCTTGCCCTGCCGACCGCCATGTTGAAGTTCAGCCGTGGCTTCGAGGCGGAAGCGGATTATCTGGGCGTTCAGTACATGTATAAGAGCGGCTACGATCCACAGGCTTTTACGGCGTTCTTCGAGAAGATCGAAGCGCAGGAGAAGAAGAAGCCGGGTACGTTCTCGAAGGCATTTGAGAGCCATCCTCCGACTCCCGACAGGATTGAAAAATCGCAGGAAGAGATTGAGAAGCTGTTGCCGGCCCGGCAGACCTACAAGGTCGATACCTCCGAATTTCAGGACGTGAAAGCACGGCTTGCGAAGATCGAGAACCGCCGCAAACTGGACGACCGCAAGGACACCAACCCCGAGCTGCGGCGAACCGCGCAACCGAAAGACGGGGATGACGATCATCCTCCCCTGAGACGGGACGGTTCGCAGAACTAGGTTGCGGAATCGGATCCGATGAAAGGCACCGCCGTGCGCGGTGCTTTTTTGTTTGGGAAGAGTATCCCTACGGGTGGACGGGCGGGAGGTCCGTCGCTCCACGGCTTACAGCGTAAGCCTGCCGGCGGACAGGTCGGAGACCAGTTTCAGGTCCGCTTCCAGAAAGTCAAAGGACGGGAGCTCTCCCGGCCTTACCCATTGCATATCGCGGAAGATGCGGTTCTCCATTTCACCGCCGTATTCGCGCACAACGAAGAAACGCAGTTCGACCGAGTTGCCGGATTTATATTCGTGGCGGATGCGCGCGACTTCATCGCCGATAGTGGCATCGATGCCGAGTTCCTCTTCCAGTTCGCGGCGCAGGGCATAGCGCGGTTGCTCGCCCTCTTCAATCTTGCCACCGGGGAATTCCCATTTTAGCGGCATGGTCTGATGCCGGGTGCGCTGGCAAACGAGAATCTTGCCTTCTTTCACGATGAGTCCGGCCACCACGCGCTTCATCATCGGGAATCGACCGTGGCCGCCGCCGAGGTCTGGGAGGGATCGACGCAGCTGGTGAAGGTAAAGGCAAACCCGGCTACACCTGCCGGACACAGCAACTCGAGAGTGTGCTTCTCGAACCCGGAATTATTCACCAGTGCGTACATGCGTGCGGGCTGAACCCGAATGTAGCTCTGCTCGCGGCCGTTCGCGATGGAAAAGCGAGTGTCCATGGTTTTTTGGGATGGAGTGAGCGGCTTGCCATCCTGAAGAAGCACTACATCTCCGGCGTTGCCGCGGGGTGCGGCCATGACCAGGTTGACTCCGGTGGCCTCATACTTCACCACGATGCGGTGCTCGCCTTCTCCCGCCGCCTCCATGTACTCCGCCGTAGAGGCCCAGCGCCCGCTGACATAAAAGCAGTTCTCCTGCAGTTCGGCAGGCAGCGCGTAGTCGGCAATGGAGTCTTCCTTGAATCCTCCCTCATTGCCGATGCGGCCCCGGGCGTGTCCCAGGTATAACTCAGCACTTGGCGGGAAGCAGATCGCACCGTCGCGATCCTCCCCACGGATAGGCTCCATTAAAGGCGGAAACGCGAGCGCAGGATTGATTTCCAGCAGCAGTTCGCGGATGACTTCTTCGCATTCCGTATATGCGCCTTCGCCAAAATGGGCATAGCGAAGATAGCCGTCTTTATCGAGCAGATATTTCGTGGGCCAGTAGCGGTTGGCGAATGCCTTCCAGATTTCGCGGTCATTGTCGACCACGATGGGGTAGGTGAGTCCAAACTCGCGCACACCGCGTTCCACGTTGGACTCATATTGCGCGAAGGTGAACTCGGGTGTGTGTACGCCGATGACCGTGAGTCCCTTGCCCACGTAGCGCTCGTGCCAGGCCTGAACGTAGGGGAGCGTGCGGATGCAGTTGACGCAGGTGTAATCCCAGAAATCGACGAGCACCACCCGACCCCGCAGCTGGCGAAAACTCAGAGGAGGAGAATTCAACCACACGCGCCCGATCTCAGGCGCCCGCACCTTGCCTTTTTCCACTCTCATGCAGGGGAACTTTCCAGCTTTTTGCCGACGAGGGCGGCGCAGTATTCGACAAATTCCTGGTCTTGGGCCGAGAAGGCGGCAGGGAAGTGGCTGTCGATGTCGAGTTCGCCCGCGATTTTGTCCCGTTTGAATATAGGGGCGACGATTTCGGATTTTGTTTCCAGGGAGCACGCGAGGTAGCGGGGATCTTTGGCGACGTCGTCGACGACTACGGTTTTTCCTGTTGAGGCGGCGGCGCCGCAGATTCCCTGGTGCAGCGGAATGCGGGTGTGCGGGGTCATCGCTCCCTGGAACGGGCCGAGCACGAGGACGGGCGGCCTGGTGCCTTCGTCGAGCATGTAGAAGCCGACCCAGTTGTACTTCAGCATGGTGTCGTGCAGCAGAGCCACCAGCTTGGTCATGAGTTCGTGCGCAGAGTTCGACGAAGTTGCCATGCGGTCTACTTCGGCCCGGACGCCATGGATGGTGGGCGAATTTGGCATGACGCTCATCTTAAACTACGGGTGTTCCCGGAGGAGTTGTCTCGCGCGTTACGTCGGTGATACATCGCAACCCCGAGACGGGTGAAAATCGTTCGGGATGAATAGCGGCGGCCAAGGCGTGCAAGCCTGCGACGAGGGTGGGCGCTGGAGTATTGAGAAGTTCATCGCGAATGCAATGCACCCGGCGGTCGCGCACGGCGCGAAGATTCGTCCAGGCACGATCGCGAACAATTTTTTCCAGGGGCACGCGGTCGCCCGCCCCGCACCAGGCCGCGATGAGCACATCCGGGTCGGCGGCAGCGACGCTCTCGGAGGTTGTTTGTGCACCGGGAATGCCAACAAAAGTTCCGCCAGCAGCCTCGATCAGCTCGGCAACCCAGACCTGGGATGCGATCAGCGGCTTGCTCCATTCCTCGCAGAAGACGCGACGGCGGGACAGCCCTGCGGTTCGGGTGCGCACGTGTTCAATTTCCGCCTGCATCGCGGCAACCACTTCTTCTCCGCGATTCGGAACGCCCAGGATTCCGGAGATGGCGGCGATGTCGGTGTAAATGTCGGACAGAGTTTTCGGAGCCAGGCCGAGAAAGCGTGCGCCCGATTTCAGAATTTCGGCAAGCGACTTCTCCTGATAGGGCACAGCGGCGATGACGAGGTCCGGCCTGGCGGCGATGATCTGCTTCGCGTCGGCAGTCCAGGAATCATCGACGATGGTGCGGCCGGTTCCGGCTTCCGGGCAGACATCGACGCAATACCGGGTACAGGCGACGAGGCTATCCAGTTGACCGATGGCCTGGAGGATTACCGTCGCACTGGGTTGCAGGCTGACAACGCGGCGAGGTGAGTGAGAGCGATTCATGCGGCGGCCGAAAGAAATATCTTATATGGAGGAACTGCCTGCTTTTGGGCGAAAGAGCGTTTTAAAAGAGCCCGCCCAAGCGGAGCCTGGACGGGGCGCCCACTGCGAAACAGGTCGTCTGGTTACAATTGAACAGAATGTACTCCGCCGAGGTTCTCGATCACTTCCAGAATCCCCGCAACGCGGGGGAGATTCCGAATGCGGACGCGCGCGTCCAGATTGAAAACCCGGCGTGCGGGGACGTTCTGGAACTCACCGCGAAGATCGCGAACCAACGTATGGTGGAAGTTCGATTTCGGGCCAAGGGATGTGTTTCCGCCATGGCGTGTTCTTCCGCGCTAACCGAGCTGGTGGCCGGAAAGACTGTGGAGGAAGCGCGCACACTGACCCGCGACGAACTCTTGCGCACAGTGGGCGGCCTGCCCGAGGCATCGGCCCACGCGGCTTACCTCGCGATGGACGCGTTGCAGGCGCTGCTGAAACAAGTCTAGGAAGCAGGCCGCGGGAAAAGCCGGCCCTTCGCTTTGCGCAGGGCGACAATTCTTATGCACTCCGGACTGGCCTCGAGGGATGTGGGTACTTATGCGAATAGCGGATGCGGTTTGAAGTCTGGGCCGAAATCCATCTGGTGGCGCATCACTTCGGACGGATCGTAGGTGTATTCCTCGCCGCACTCATCACAACGAACGGCCAAGGGGAAGTCGATGGCTGGCGGCGGCGAAAACGCATCGGTCTCTCCGAGCGGAATCTTGTGTCCGCTGAAAAGATTCTGCTGGCGGTGGAAACTGTGGTTTTTGCAGATGACAACCCAGCAATAGGGTTCGTCTTCACCCCAGGCATTCCAGGTAGCCATGATTTTTTTCTCCCCAAGCACACTTTCAGCAGAGAAGTGGCGCATGTTGGGCAGAAGACAGCAACTGTTCGGGACGATATGTCTGCTGCCCCAGTAAGGTCAAGTAACAAGAACAGGTTACGGCGCAGTTTTACAACTTCATTACAAAGGTTGCCGAGTGGAAACCGGTCAGCGGCCGGGTTCTTCGGGGAAATAAATGGACCAGTTACGCTCCCGGGCCATCGACTCGAGATCGGGATTGGGATTCACGGCGAACGGATGCCTGGCGATCGCCAGCATGTCGGCATCCCAGCGCGAGTTCCCGAAGGCGGCATCGAGCTTTTTCTTGACGGTTTTCCGGATGGCCTTGGGCTTGCCGTCTCCGCTGGGAATGCGGATCAAGCGTTCGGTAATCCGCATTTTACTGATTTTCACTGCGGCGGCCAGCACGTGATCGCGCGGGATGCCAAAATGGCGCATGGCGGCGCGGATCACCCATTCGTTGGTCGAGGAGACCGCCCAGACCTCACAACCCTGCTCCTGAAGTTGCCGCACCAGCGAGCGCATTTCCGGGAAAATTTTTTCCGCGAACTGCAGGTCGAAAAAGCGGGTGGCGGCACGCTGGACGTCAGCCTCGATCATGCCTTTGTGCATGGTGACCATCTCGCCGCACATCACGTCCTCGGGAACCTTGCCGGCCTTGTACTCGGCATAGCGGTTTCGCATGGCGAGCGCAACTTCTTCGGGGACGAGTTTCTCTTCGATTTCCCAGGCGAAGAAACTCTCGCCGGCATCGCCCGACCAGAGGGTGCCGTCGCAATCGAAGGCAGCAACGCGCGGTTCGAGGCGGAGAACAGATTCCACGAAGGCTTGAGCCTTATCGGTAACTGCGGATGAGGACACGGTATTTTCCGGAATGGCGTATTTCCGCACAGGCGTTCCTGGCAGAGTTTCGATTGTAATGGATGGGGTGTTTCTTAGGTTCTGAGCTTTAGGCTCTGGGCTCTAGCATGCTAGGGCATGTTCTTGGCGGCGAGAGAGGCGTATTCCTCGGGGGTGTTGATGTTGGCGGTCACCAGCCGATCGTCCACGTCCACATATTCGATGTGGTCGGCATTTTGATGCTCGATATCGCGGGCGATGGCGGTCGGAGGCGCTTTCAGAAAGGCTTCGATCATTTCGCGGCCGAGCACGATGGGATGTCCGTGCTTGCCGGCGAACTGCGGAATCACGGCCCACTTCCAGCGCGCGACGGCGACGGCGAACGCGTCACAGAGAGTTTGAATGGTTGCGGGGCCGACGGGAGGGCGGTCGACGAGGGTGGCCATGGCCGCGTCCCGGCCGCGATTCAGGACTTCATGCAAGCCGACTTGCAGGGAGCTGAATTGGCCGCGCTCCGGCGCAGGGTTGACCACGAGAGAAGCGCCCGCGGCATACACCGTAGGCGCAATCGAGGAAGCATTCTTGCCCGCCACCACGATGACCAGGTCGGTGGGACGCGATAAGGATTCGATGGCGGCGGAGAGAAATGTGCCCGCCGTACCCCGGCCTTCCGGGACAGGAGGCCATGGCAACAAGGCCTTGTCCGTGCCCATACGCAAGGAGTCTCCCGCCGCCAGAATCACGCCGCACAGACTCAAGGCCCGGCTCATGCCGCGAAGATAACAGAAAGGGAAACGGAAGTCAGTGGCGAGGCGAGTGCGATCAGCCCGCGTCTTTGGATGGTTGAGGGGATTGTTGAGGAGATTTTTCAGCCGGCTCCGGGTCCGCGCTCTCGTCGGCGGTTTTGTGGCGATGAAACCAGCTCATGTGGGGCAGCTCGCGCTCCACCCGGCGACGGACCGCGATTAACTCCGCGGTAATGGATACCGCTATCTCTTCGGGGGTGACCGCCCCAATATCGAGTCCGATGGGCGCGTGGACGCGATTGAATGACTCGGCGGGAATGCCTTCTTTCTGCAGCTCGCGGAAAATCGCGATCGTCTTGCGCTTCGATCCGATCATGCCGATATAACGGGCCTTGGTCTGCACGGCCCAGCGCAGAATGCGCATATCGTCGCGGTGGCCGCGGGTGACGATCACCATGTAGTGGGCTTCGCTGATCTCGAGAGCGCTCATGGCCTGGTCGAAATCCTGGGCGATCACTTCCTGGGCGAGTGGAAAGCGCTCCCGATTGGCGTAGTTGTCGCGATCGTCGATCACGGTGACGGCGAAACCGACGTCCCCTGCTGTCCGATAAAGACTGTGTGCTACGTGACCTGCACCGAAAATATAAAGAACCGCTGGAGGCATGATGGGTTCGATGAAAATCTCCAGCGTCCCGCCACAGACCAGGCCGGTATCGTATTTCGGATCCTGGTTGAGATCGAAGGTGAGGGTGCGGGGCTTCTCCTGCTCCATGACCTCGCGAGCCGCACGCCAGACGTCGGCTTCGACACAGCCACCGCCGATGGTGCCGCACAGGGAGCCGTCGTCGCGGACCAGCATCTTGGCAGTCTTGAACGAGGGAATCGACCCGCGCACGTTGACGATGGTGGCGACGGCTCCGCGGCGGCCTTCGCGGCGCAGTTTTACGATCTCCTCGAAGATGTCCATCTTGGTTGATTATTTCCGGGTTGGCGGGCCAAGTCAAACGGCTGGAGGCCGCAGGAGAAAGCTTTTAACCGCGAAGATCACGAAGAAAAATCTTAAAACGCAGAGGGCGCGGAGAACGGCTGGGAGGACGCGGAGGAAGGCTCTTCGCCGCGAAGATCGCTACGGCGGCGCTAAGGCCGCGAAGAAAATCTTAAAACGCAGAGGGCGCGGAGAACGGCTGGGAGGACGCGGAGAAAGGCTCTTCGCCGCGAAGATCTTTAGGGTGGCGCTAAGGTCGCGAGAAAAATCTTAAAACGCAGAGGGCGCGGAGAACGGCTGGGAGGACGCGGAGAAAAGGCTCTTCGCCGCGAAGATCACCACGGCGGCACGACCAAGAAAATCATCGGGACAGGTTCTCAAGGGACTCTTTGCTTCTTCGTTTGCGAACTTTGGGGTTAGAGGTTTTCCTCGTGGTCGAGCCACGTTCCTGAATATGCTAGCTTGGACAGTCCGGTTCAGACCTTCTTCTCGGGAGCGGGCTCATGAAAGCTGCCGTTATCCATGAATTTGGCGGTCCGGAAGTCCTTCGCTATGAGGATGTGCCCGATCCGAAGCCTCGGATGGATCAGATCCTCGTTCGGGTGAAAGCCTGCGCGATGAACCACCTGGATCTTTGGGTGCGCAGGGGATTGCCGGGGGTAAAGTTGCCGCACATTCTCGGCAGTGATATCAGCGGGGAAATTGTAGAAGTGGGCGAGTACGTGACTGGCTTCCGGACGGGGCAGCGCGTATTAATTGCGCCCATGCACTTCTGCCATCATTGCGAGCAGTGCATGGCGGGCCACCAGAACCTGTGCCATGAATTCACCGTGCTGGGGAATGGCGTGGACGGCGGCAATTGCGAATTGGTTGCCGTGCCTGCGGCGAATGTCATCCCCATTCCTGACAGTCTTGGCTTCAATGAAGCGGCGAGTGTGCCGCTCGTGTTTCTGACTGCGTTCCACATGTTGACGGGCCGAGCTTCGATCAGGCCGGGACAGACCGTGCTGGTGCTGGGCGCGAACTCGGGCGTGGGGATCGCAGCCATCCAGATTGCCAAGCTGTTTCACGCAACGGTGATCGCCACGGCGGGCGATGAGCGCAAAATCCAGAAGGCGAAGGAGCTGGGCGCCGATTATGTCATCGATCATTACCGGCAGAGAATCGGGGACGAAGCCCGGAAGATTACGAACAAAGCGGGCGTGGATATTGTGATCGAGCACGTGGGCGCCGCTACCTGGAATGAGAGCATGAAGGCACTGAAGCCGGGTGGAACACTGGTGACCTGCGGGGCGACTTCGGGGCCCGAGGTCGGCTTCGATCTCCGGTTTCTGTTCGCGCGGCAACTGGCGCTGCTGGGTTCGTACATGGGCACGATGGGCGAGCTTCGTGAAGTGCTGAAGCTCGTGTTTGCCGGCAAGGTGAAGGCCGTAGTGGATCGAACATTCCCCCTGTCTGAGGTGCGGGCGGCGCATGAATATCTGGAGCAGAGCAAGATGTTCGGGAAGGTGGTGCTGAACCCGTGACCTCACGCGGCCTTGGCGCGTCTCATGTCGGCGCGGACGAGTGCTGGAGAGTGCGAGCAAGGTGCATGGGTCCTTCGCTTCGCTCAGGATGACAATTTATTAGTTTAAAATAGGGGCATGAGCGGCGAACTGAATTTTGGACCGTATGTCACGGTTGAGAACGGCAAGAAGAAGGTCAAGGATCTGACGTTTGGGAATCCTACGCCGGAGGGCGTGGTGTTGACGACGCTGGACGCGGCGGCCAACTGGATGCGCAAGAACTCTATCTGGCCGATGACGTTCGGGCTGGCCTGCTGCGCGATCGAGATGATGTCGATGGGAGCGTCGCGTTTTGACATTGCCCGTTTCGGCGCGGAGGTTTTTCGTCCTTCTCCGCGGCAATCCGATCTCATCATCATCGCGGGCCGGGTTTCCTACAAGATGGCTCCGGTCATTCGCCTGCTTTGGGAGCAGATGCCGGAACCGAAGTGGGTGATTTCGATGGGCGCTTGCGCCACCTCGGGCGGCGTCTTCAATAACTACGCGCTGGTGCAGAGCGTGAACCAGGTGATTCCGGTCGACGTGTATGTGCCGGGTTGCCCGCCCCGGCCCGAGCAGCTCATTTACGCGATCACGCTGTTGCAGGAAAAGATCCAGAACTCGCGGGGCACGATCCGGGAAGCGCTCAACTTGTCCTGAAGCGCCCTCGGTCGAAGCGAAAATCCTACGGCAACTTGAACTGGATCGTGATCTGGTTGTGGATGGCGACCGGCCTGCCGTTCAGCTCAAAGGGCTGGTAACGCCATTGCCGCACAGCACTGGCGGCCGCTTTGGCAAGCAGCGGTTGGCCACTCGTCACCTGTACCGCGTGCACGTTGCCATCTTCTCCCACCAGCACATCGAGCATGACTGCGCCTTCAACTCTCTGCAGACGCGCCTCGGAGGGATAAATCGGCTCTACTTTGTGGGTGAGCCGGCCGCCGGTGACTCCCTGCGAGACTGGAATCGCCACGAACGGGAAAATCGGGTGCGGGTTTACAACGGATTGAGGAACTGGAGCGGCGCTGCCTCCAGCCATCGCTTCGGAGAGGTCGGGAGGCGGGACATCGACGCTCGCGGTTTCTAGTGGCTTCTGCGTGGCTGAAGAAGGCGTGTCGCTGTCGGGGTTGTTGTTTGGCTGAGGAGATGTGCCTCGGGTGGTCACGACCGAGGAGGAAGCCTTCCGCACGAGATCCTTTGCACCCACGTCCGGGCTCGGCTTCATCGGTCTTCCCAGCGTGATGTCGGTGCTCTTGCCGGCATCCGACAACGGGGAGGGAGCCAAGCGGCCTGCATCGCCGGAGTTGCCTGCCGCCATCACCGCCGGGACGGCCTCGTTGCTGGCCGCATGCACAGCCTGGCCGCGACCGGGTCCGCTGCGTGAGCGACTTAACATCCAGCCAAAAAATCCCAGCACAATTAACAGCAGCGCGGCCGCGACCAGGCGCAAAGGCTGACCTTCTTCACCGCGCATACGGGCGGGCAGAAAGTTAAGCAAGTTCCTGGGCAGGTACTCGGAAACAGGCGGCGGTGCGGTCTGAACCAGAGTTTCTGCCGGGACGACGGCCTTCGCGCGGCCCATGACCGCGATTTTGGCCAGCTTCTTCAGCAAGCTGATATGGGCGTCGGAAAACGCGTTGGGGCGATCGGAAAACACCTCGAGAATGCCGATGACGCCTTGCCCACCGCGCAGCGGTACAGCGGCCAACGCACGGATGCCCAGTTCCAGGCACACTTCAGAATCGACGCGCGCATCGTTCTGAGTGTCGTTGCAGCGCTGGGATTTTCCGCTGCGCAAGCATTCGCCCGAGATGCCGGAGTCGACATCGACCTTGGCGCCCAACGGAGGGGCGGAATCACCCGAGCGCGCGCGGCAAATCACCACGCCCTGGCTCCAGAGAGCCAGAGCCGCGCCGGTGGCATCGGTGAAATATCGGGCGGCGTGAGTTGCTTCTGAAAGAATGCTGCTCAAATCCATGCGCCCCGCGGCGGCGTCTTCGCGCAAGCGATCGATCAGAAGGTAGTCATCTTCAGAGGGTGTCCTGCCGGAAAGGGTTCGTGTTTCGTCGTCGGGCCGAGTAGCAACTCCAGAATCCCGGGGACCTGGGGAGGTAGGCCTAACCCATGGATCTGCCATGCGCAAACTCCTAGCGAACGGCCAGAGGAATGAGTGAAACAGCAACTGCCGTTGGACAAAGTTGCTCTTCGGAATATCCGACAAATGCGGGATGCTGTCAACAGCAGATGCGGGGCATTGTCCTAAAGATTGCGTGCGCACGCATCCTCCGCCTCTACGCAGTAACGTGATTACGCTGGTTACTCCGCCAGGCGCGGGGCGAGAGATCGGTCGGGAAACAAAGTCGCCGTGGTACAAACTGAGCATGGAAGCTTCGTGGACCTTGCCCAAGCAAGGCGCCATCATCGCGCAGGCGCCTTGCCGCGCTGATCTTGCCGGCGGAACGATCGACCTGTGGCCGCTCTACATGTTTCACCCCGGAGCTTTGACCCTGAACTTCGCAGTCAACATTCTAACCAGCTGCCGGATTACGCCGCTGAAGGGAAAGCGCATCCAGTTGCGCTCACTGGATACCGGGCGGGAAGAAACGTTTGCCAGCTTTGAGGAGTTGCGCCAGGGGAGACGCTTTCGGCTGCCGCTAGCGGCGCGTCTGCTGCAGTTTTTTGCTCCCAAAGAAGGCTTGCTGATCGAGACCGACTCGGAGTCTCCGGCGGGGGCAGGAATTTCCGGCTCCTCGGCGCTCATGATCGCGACGACCGCGGCGCTGGCCCGATTTACCGACCGGCACCTGACGCTGGAACAAATGCGCGTCATCGCACAGAACATCGAAGCGCAGATCATCCACGTGCCCACAGGATGCCAGGACTACTATCCCGCGCTTTACGGTGGAGTGAGCGCAATCCATCTGAATGCGGATGGCATCCATCGGGAAAGCGTTCCGGTGTCGCCGGAGGAAATCGAATCCCGCTTTGTGTTGGTGTACACGGGAGCGCCCCGGCAATCGGGTATCAACAACTGGGAAGTTTTCCAGGCGCACATCAACGGCGACAAGCGGGTGTTTCGCAATTTCGAACGCATCGCGGAAATTGCGCGCTTCATGTATCAATCGCTTCTGCATGCGGACTGGAACGAAGTGGCCCGGCTGCTGCGCGAAGAATGGAAACTGCGGCGCACGAACGCGCCCGGCATTAGCACGCCGCTGATCGACAAGCTCATCTCGGTGGCCGCAAGGCATGGCGGGCAGGCGGCAAAGGTGTGCGGCGCCGGTGGCGGAGGCTGCGTGATTTTTCTGGTCGAAAAAGGCGCTTCGAGCCGGGTGGCGACCGTAATTGGCGACAATGGCGGACGTGTTCTGCCCCTCCAGGTGGCGCGCGATGGGCTGCGCTTCGCCTCGTAACGGTCAATCTGCGCAGGCATACCCCCGGTCCTACAGAGTTTTTTCGTTGATTTTAGCTGTCCGGAGCGGGGCTATAATTGAGGGCAAGATCGGCTCCTGGGGTGCCCCATGAAGTACCTTCGACTGGCTGCCTTGTTACCGTTCCTTCCACTCTTCTGCTTAGCCGCGTTCGCCGGCGCCCCGCAGGCAGGAACGGGCGCAGGCAAAGGTCAGAGCACAAACGCTCCCCGAATGTCGAAACAGACACGAATGGAACTGATCCGGTTGTTGAATGCCGAGCTGGTTTACGTGCGATCGCCGTTCCCCATGGGGAAGGATGGGCTAAAGCTGCATAACGGGGCGGTGACTCCCACCGGCGCAGAATTGGCGCAGCTGATGGCTATGTGGGGACCCGCAGCGAAGAATGGCGATGCCGTGCGCATTACCGGGATCGTTTTCAAGGACAACTACGTTCACGTCGAAATCAACGGCGGCCCGGTCAAGAAACAGAAATGGTACGAGCACATCAGCGTAGGGGGAGCCGGAGGCGAAAGTCCCGTGGCGCCTTCCGATTCCAATGCAAACGCGCGCGGCTCATTCGTGAATGTGTACTTCGATCACTACATTCCGGAGATGACCGGGCAGGATTTCAAACAGATGCTGCGGCCGGTGCTCGATTTCGACGCGAAGTCGGTGGAAGAGGCGTATCTCGAGACGGTTCCTCCCAAGGCCAAGGCGGCCATCGAGAACCATCAAGTGCTGGTGGGGATGAATCGCGAGATGGTGACCTATGCCAAGGGGCGTCCGCCGAAAAAGATACGCGAAAAGCAGGATGAAACCGAGTACGAGGAGTGGATTTACGGCGAGCCTCCCAAAGACGTGGAGTTTGTGCGTTTCATCGGCGATGAGGTGGTGCGCCTGGAAACGATGAAAGTGGATGGCACGAAGATCGTGAAGACGGACAAGGAATTGAGCCTCGACCCGGTCACCAAGGTTGCGCAACAGCAGGATGAGGCTAAGCCGGCGGGTACTCCGACGTTGCGACGGGCCGGGGAAGAATCCGACTCTCCGGTTCCACGCACACAGACGTCGCCGCGCACCACACCGCGGCCTGCAGGCGTGCCGGATCCGGGCCCGACATCCACGCCGAATATCCTCCCGTAGCCCGAGCCTAACTTGGCGTCTCTGACCCGAGGGCTTTAAACTGGAAGGGTGAAAATTGCCCTTGGCCAGATCAATCCAACGGTAGGCGATTTTTCCGGAAACGCGAACAAGATCATTGAGTTCTCGCGGCGGGCTCGAGGCGCCGGCGCGGGGCTGATTCTGTTCCCGGAACTCTCGGTGTGCGGCTATCCGCCTCGCGATCTGGTCGAGCGGCCCACGTTTGTCGCGAAGAATCGCGAGTCGGTGGATCGCATTGCCGCCGAAACCAAAGGGATTGCCGTGATCTGCGGCCTGGTCACGCCCGCGCACGCGGAGACCGGGAAATCGGTGATGAACTCGGCGGCGCTGCTGCAGGACGGGAAGCTGGCTTTCCTGCAGTCGAAGATGCTGCTGCCCACCTACGATGTGTTCGACGAAATGCGCAACTTCGCCCCGGCGCGCCACCAGGAACTGTTCGACTTCTGCGGCAACCGGATGGCGCTGACCATTTGCGAAGACGCCTGGAACGACAAACATTTCTGGAACAAGCGGCTTTATGGTTTTGATCCGGTCGAAGCGCTGGTGCGGGCTGGAGGGAATTTCGTTCTCAACATATCGGCCTCGCCCTTCTGGCTGGGCAAGCGCGAACTCCGCCGCGACATGCTGGCAACCATCGCCCGCACCGACAAGGTGCCGGTCGTGATGGTCAACCAGGTGGGCGGCAACGACAGCCTGCTTTTCGATGGCTCCAGCGTTGTGTTGAACCGGGAGGGAAAGATCATCGCCCAGGGAAAGTCGTTCGAGGAAGATATCGTCTACTTCGATTCGGCAACGCTTACGGGCGAGATGCATGAGCAGATCGAAGGCGAAGAGGCCAGCGCCTTTGCCGCGCTGGTGCTGGGAACGCGGGATTACGTCCGCAAGTGCGGCTTCCAGAAAGTCATCATCGCGCTCAGCGGCGGCATTGACTCGGCGCTCACGGCTGCGATTGCGGCAGACGCGATGGGGCCGGAGAATGTTCTCGGCGTCGGCATGCCCGGTCCCTATTCGTCAGAGGGCTCGATCGACGACGCTCGCGCGCTGGCCCAGAATCTCGGCATCCGCTTCGAACTGCTGCCCATTACGGAAATCTGCAAGAGCTACCAGCATACGTTGAAAGACATATTTGCCGGGCTGAAGGAAGATGTGACGGAGGAGAACATTCAAGCTCGAGCGCGGGGCTCGTTGCTGATGGCGCTATCGAACAAGTTCAACGCGATTGTGCTTTCGACCGGGAACAAGAGCGAAATCGCGGTCGGGTACTGCACATTGTACGGAGACATGGTGGGCGGATTGGCAGTCATTTCCGACGTTCCCAAGACGCTGGTCTATCGCATCAGCCGCTACGTGAATTCGCGGCGGCGAGTGATTCCGGAGGCGACACTGGAGAAACCTCCGTCGGCGGAATTGCGTCCAAACCAGAAGGACAGTGACTCGCTGCCTCCGTACGAGGTGCTGGACGCGATTCTGGAAGACTACGTGGAGGACATGCATTCTGCGGAGCAGATCGCGAAGGACCGTGGCTTCGATCTGGCGCTGATTCATCGCGTGATGCGGATGGTGGATCGAGCCGAGTACAAGCGCCAGCAAGCCGCACCCGGCATCAAGATTTCCGCGAAGGCTTTTGGATTCGGACGCCGTTTTCCAATTGCCGCCAAGTCGGAGGCCTAGCCGCCTCCTCCCGTTGCGCAAAATTGCTATTCGAAATACGAAATCGAAAGGAATGCATGCATCTTCGCTTAGTTCGCTCCTCTATCTTTATTTTTCTGCTGCTTGCGGTGGCCGCGGCGGCCCAGGAAAAAGCTTCCGGCAATTTACCTTCGGAAGAAACCGTGAATTCTTTCCTGCAGCAGACATTCGGCTACGACTCGACGGTCACCTGGAAAATTACTGCGATTAAACCGTCGATTGCCGAAGGCCTGGCCGAGGTCGACGTCGTTCTGACCAATCCGCAGGGACAGAGCGGCACGACGCTCTACGTTACGCCAGATGGCAAGCACGCCTTGACGGGCGATATCCTGCCTTTTGGCGCCAAGCCCTATCAGCCTGCGAAGGAAGCGTTGCTGAAAGGCATCAACGGGCCGTCGCGCGGTCCCGAGAAGGCTCCGGTGACGATCGTGGAGTTCAGTGATCTGCAATGTCCACATTGCAAAGACGCTGAGCCGGTGATTGAAAAACTGCTCACGGAAGAGCCGAATGCAAGGTTCGTGTTCCAGAATTTTCCTTTACCTTCGCACAACTGGGCTGGCAAGGCGGCGAACTTTGCCGATTGCGTGGGGCGGAGCTCGAATGACGCGTTCTGGAGATTCGTCCAGGGCACGTTTGATGCGCAGTCGAATATCACCGAAGCGAACGCGGACGAAAAGTTGACGGCGATTGCGGATACTGCCGGCGTGAAGGGATCGGAGATAGCTGCTTGTGCCGCCAAGCCTGACACCAAGACACGGGTGGAACATTCTGTCACCCTCGGGCAATCGGTTGGCGTGACGGGAACGCCCACCGTGTTTGTAAATGGGCGCCGCATTGGGAATGTCGTGGGGTTGCCGCCGGAAGTGCTGAAGGGTTTGGTCGAGTTCGCGGCCAAGCAGTGAGAAGCGCAACCGAGAAGGTCGGAAAGAAG
>Ga0307478_10000837_pt1 | contig 29227 bp, 44 predicted proteins | sample atmos_gasesECM4C_2_FD_203713 | JGI IMG/M metagenome (GOLD analysis project Ga0307478, IMG submission 203713) | Hardwood forest soil microbial communities from Morgan-Monroe State Forest, Indiana, United States - atmos_gasesECM4C_05 | ecosystem: Environmental > Terrestrial > Soil > Temperate...
GCGAGCCCCATCGAGTTCACGACGTCGGCCAATCATGAACTGGTGACTGGCAACACCGTCTACATCGATGGGGTCCGAGGCAACCTCGGAGCGAACGGCGGGCCCTTCACGGTCACAGTGGACAGCGCCACAACCTTCCACGTCGCTGGGCTGAACGGGACAGGGGCCTTCGTTGCGAGCCCAGCGGGATACGTCTTTGCGACCGACGCCCAGTTCTGGGCGGCGCCGGCCCCCACGCTCGGCCAGCCAGCCGCGCCGGGCCTTGGGTCGACCAGCACGGGCATCCCCATCACGAACGCGACCAACGCGAGCCCCATCGAGTTCACGACGTCGGCCAATCATGGACTGGTGACTGGCAATCAAGTCTTCGTCAACAGCGTGGGCGGCAACCTAGCGGCCAACACGAACTCCGGTCTCACTCCGCCGTTCCAGCCACCAGGAACGCCATTCAACGTCACGGTGGACTCGGCGACGACGTTCCATGTCGTAGGGCTCAACGGCTCGGGCGCGTACACGAGCGGTGGCTACGTGTTTCTGGTCGGCACGCCGACGGCATCGCTCGGGTTCGGCAATGTGTCCCCGACTTTCTGGACGAACCTGCGCGCTGTCCTGGCCTCGCGAAAGGCGAAGCATGCGTGGCTGCGGTGGATGATCGTTGCCTTCGACCCAAACGAGTTCAACCCCGACATCGCAGCCGCCAATCAACCCGATGGGTCATGGGGTCCGAACGCCCAGCTGACCGCCGATGGAAGCGGGCGAAAAGTCTACACGGCCACGCGTTGGCCTAACGGACGGTACGTCCCCGGAGTGATCTGATTCATGCCAGGCCAAACCTACGGAGGACTACCGTCCCAAATCACCAATCCAACTGCCGTCAACATCTCTCAAGCGACGGCCGCGAATCCGATACAAGTCACGACGAGCTCCAGCCACGGGCTCACCACCGGCGATTGGGTGGACATCTTTGGAAGCGCGAACGTCAATGCCAATTGCGTGAACACTCCGGTCACGGTAATCGACGCGACCAACTTCACGATTCCGATCAATGGTACCGGTGCCGTGAATGGCGGCGCGACTGGGACGGTGCAGCAGCTCGCGTACACGCAGAACATTGCGACCATTCCTGCTGACGGCGACTCGAACGCAGCCGCGACCTACGTCCCAGGCTATCAGGCCGTGCTCGACCGCAGCGCGTTTCAGAGGGCAAATACTGGACAGTACAAGCTGCCGCAATTTCAGGAAACGGATGCCGCTGACACCACGTTCAACGTGGTGGCGTACTCGGCAGGGCAAGCGTTCACAGCGAACACCTACGTCAATCCGACCACCGTCAATGGTCCAGGGCCGACATACACATTCACGAATGTATCCACATCAGACGTATTGGAAGTACAATACAACATTACCGTAAGTTGCAGTAATTCGGTGGGCGGATGGCCATTATGCAAAGTCAAGTTGCAGTACGCAAGGGGCGCAGGCGCGTACCAAGACATAAGTGGAGCAGCATACCATTTTAGTATTCCAGGATCTGTAGTGATGAACGTGCCGATGGCGTTTTCATTCATGCTCGGAGGGCCCGCTACCAATAACCCAATCTCATTCGCTGGCCCACCCGTGCACACCGTAGACTCGATTAGCATGCGCGTGCAGGTAGCCATAACCGTCTCGCAAACCGAGACCATCTCGGTCTTCAAGGAGCAGTACTTGTGCGTCCGTCAATGGCGACAAGTCTCGATACTGCAGTAGGCTTAGCGCTTGACGCTACAGGAGAGCCGAGTTTGAAAGGCGCCAGGACCGCCCTGACAGATGTCGAGCTGCGTGGGGCCCGACCAAGTAATGCATACGGCGTCCCTGAGCCGTCCGAACGCTGCGTTGGTCGTGTCCGTCGCGGTTTGGAGCGGGCACGGAGTGGCGCAGCAAATCTCCGGAGTCTGGTCGGTCTCGTTGGCCAGGATGAAGTAGCTGTAGCAATAGATACCGGCGTTCCCGACCATGATGGCGGATGAGCGCCCGTAGCTACGCGGCGTGGTCGCTGGGCACCCGTCGACAATCGGTGAAGGTGCAGGACCCGCCTCGGAGGGAGGCGGTGGCGTCACCACCTCTGGTGTGCCGGCGTCCATCACTGGCGTGGGCGCGGCGGCTTCGGGCACGGGCGTAGCGTCTGGCGTAGGCGCTATTGCTGGAGTCGTCCCACCATCGCCGCCGATTGGCGGCGCCACCTCGTCACCGACAGAGCCGCCAGCGTCGGGCGAGACCCGTTGCTCGGGGCTTGCGTCCGAGTCGACGACGATGTTTGGCAATCCCGACGGATTCGCCCCGCCGCAGCCAAGGAGTAGCACGAGTACGAACGATGATAGAGCGCGCATGATAGACCCCCAGTTCTCTATAGTGTACGCCGCAATTGGCATGCGCGCTACAGGTGCGCGTGTGCGCAGTGCTATAGGGCGCCGGTGAGCGTCCTAAAGCTCGATATTGTGCTCTATTCGGGGGCCGCGCAGGCGGGGTCCGTGCGGTGGCAGACGGGCTCACCCCCGCCGGCCATTGCGACCGACGTGAACCTGACCGGGTGCACGGCGACGGCCAGCATCTGGAACCCGCAGGCGTGGACGACGCCGCTGGTCACCATCTCGACAACTCCGACGACGAGCGGCTCGATTGCCATCACGCTTGCACCAGGCGCGCAGGTACCGAGCGTCGTCACCTGGACGTGGTCCGCCGCGGCCGTAGCGCTTATCGCCCCCGTCGTCCCCGTCGACGAAGCCCGCCTCAATTGGGGGCTCACGATCGTGTTCCCATCGGGCGGACCATGGCCGTTCATCCGCGGGCGCGCGACCATCAGGCCGTGAGCCGATGGGGGTCGTTCTCACGAATCTCAATGCGCTGAACGCCATCTACGTGACGGGGCCGGCCACCGAGATTGGCGTCGGCATCGACTACCCGAGCGTGGCGGGCGCCGTCATTCGTCTCTCGGGAGGAGGCTCGCAGAATTTGGGAAACTACCAGCTCGTTCAGAATCAGGGGGTGACGCTAAACGGGGAGGGCATTCTCAACTTCAGCACGGGGCTTCTGGCGGTCGATGACCCGGTCAATGGGCGCACGACGGTCACGGCAACGGGAGGCGGAGTCCTAAGCGGACTCGCGTCGGCCCGTCCGAGCGCCACTGGGTCGAAGGCGCTCTACTTCTGCGACGACGTTCCGGTTATCTACTTCGACGACCCGAACACGACGGCGTGGAAGCAATACGGCATCGTGGGACGCACCGTCGCACCGGGTGCGATCGGGGGGTGGACGGTGACCGGCACGCTCGGCCTCGCGCAAAAGGGCGACTCGATCCTCGCCACGGCTGCCGGCATTAGCCCAGGACAGATCAACACGCTCACGCAGGCCATCCCGTCGGCGCTGACATCGGCGGGTAATTGGATCGTGCAGGCAGACGGCTACTTGATGGCGCAGACTGGTGCCGGTTACGGTGAGTTCGGGGCGTGCATCACGAATGGGGTTGTCTCGGGAACCAGCGTTGCTCGCTACATGATTAGGTACGAGCAATCGTTCGGTTGGAAAGGCGCCTTCGGCACGATCGGAACGCAGACGCACACCGACCTTCGCGCGTTCGACAATAGTTTTGGAAACATCTCGGGTGCGCCCATTCTAAGGACGCGTCTATTCAACGACGGCACCACGCTCTTCTATCAGATTTCTGGAGATGGCGAGTTCTGGCGCACGTGGACGTCGGAGAACATGCCTGGTGGCTACACGCAGTTTGGAGCGATGGTAGGCGTCGACGTGTCCACCGGAGTGGCGGCGGCGCTTATTGAGACGATGCGCGCGATTGCTCCGACCACCGCCGCAGTGTCTGCTGCGACCGGGAACGGGACGATTGCCACAATCACGACGAGTACTGCTCACGGGCTGCAGACAGGAATGGGCGTTTCGGTTCGCGGCATCACGGGCGGCACCGGCACACCGCCGAATGCGTCTTTCGACGTCACCCCGACCGGGACCGGGAATCAGGGCGTGACCGTCCTGAGCCCCACACAATTCACGGTGCCTTACACGCCCGCGTTCACCTACGGCAGCGGTGGTACCGTCTTCGCGCTGAGTCAATAGCATGAGCGATCCTAACAACCCGATCCAGGTGTTCACTATTGGCCTGCAAGGCCCAAGCGGACTCCCCATGTCTTGGCAGGGCGCCATCCTCATTGCGCCGAATCGATCGCCGTACGTCGCATCGTACCTGCAACCGGTGCCGGTGGACTGCCGCTCCGGATCGGTCACGATTCTCCTGCCGACGCTCACCGACTCGAGCAACGCGGTGGTCGCCATCAAAGATATCTACGGTGCCAGCACGGGATTCCCCATCATCGTGCAGGCGACGGGCGGCGCGTCCGTCGAGGACCCGAGCAACGGTGGCAACTACATCGGCGCATCGCCGTGGCCGCACATCGCGCAGCCGGGGGGCGCGGTCATCTGGTTCGCGGGGATGTTCTCTATCAACTCGTGGGTCATCTATGGGCCGTAGCGAGGTGCTCGCTCTCGTTGGGATCGCAGCGTGCGTCCCGCAGAAGGAGACGCCGCCGGAGCCTACGCCCGTCGTGCACCATGCGATGGGCGCCGGCAGGACTCCGATCATCCCGCCATCGTGGACCGTTCCGAATTGGTACGTCGATCCTGCGATGTCCGTGCTTGGGGCCATCCCGGATGCGGGGGCTGATGCTGGTGTGGACGGCAGCGGGATGCTCCCGTGCGCGTCCGATAATAACAACTGCACGAGCGCGACGTGCGGGTCTATTGGGTCGAACATTGGACCGTGCCTGACGTGGCACGAGATTTACGATGGCAGGTTAGGCTGCCAAGGCGCTCCGCTCGAATGCCCGCGCACACGACAGAATACAAACTATGTCTTCCTCAGTTCGCAAAGCGGCAACGGCGACCCAGTTTACATCCACGATGCTATCGAGAATGGAGCACTGCGCAATCTACAGGGTGGATCGCCGACCGTCGTAGCGACCGGAGTCGTGCTGAGCGGTGTCAGCGCAAAGAGTCGAGCGGTCGGCAGCAATGCCATTCTGATCGCCAACCTCGGCGCCAGTGCCGCGGTCGGTCAGCTTGTAGAGAACACGACCCATCCAAGTCGCGCTTGGGTCTATCGAGCACTCGGCGGGAACTCCTTCGAACTCTCGCAGCCAATGGCGAAGAATTTTGCGGCGAGTGCGCTTCTTGCGCCAGCGGAAGTGGACACGTGGGCTAACGGCGACAGCGTGAATCTGCTGACGCCAGTGGCTGTCAATCTTGTGGACACGCAGCCTGTCATCACGGATCTAGGCGGCTCGTTCACCGGCCAAGCGTGGATATGGCAATTGTCCGTACTCAATCCAGGCATAGCGGAGCAGATCAATGTGGGCCGGACCCGATTTGCCGAAGTGTCTCTAAATCGAACGGCGGTTGGCAACTATCCGGTCGGTCCGAACTTCTTGAATTGTTGGGTGCGTGGCGCCAATCTCGTCGGCAACGTGAGCTCGGGCGGATTCGTGGCCTACGGTGGCGTGATCACAGGGTTCCCGTCGCTTGCTGGAGCCGCCCTAGATGGCGACGTCATTATCGGGTCGTCCTGGACTCTATACCCTGGCCTCACACAAATGGGACTGGTGTTTCTGGACGGGACCGTGAAAACTCAGAATACGTTTCTTCAATTTCAGTCCACAGCATACAGCCTAATAACGATATACGGTAGGACTGGTAGTAGCCAGATAAACTTGATGGGCACAACGCATGCGACTGTTGTCTCTGGCACGTTCGCCGCTGCGCTAACGGCTCCAGACCGTGTGTCACCAGGCATTCAGATCAACGGGGCATCCACCGGGTGCTCACATTCAGGTGGGTCTCCTGATGTCGTCAGTTGCGGGATCGCTACTACGCCGAACAACCTGGACATGTCCCAAAGCTCCAGCGCTTTCGGTGGGAACGCCTTCGTTCCGGGTGGCGCCGGGATATCCAACTTCCGGTAGCGATGGCTCACCTTTTCTGCCACCGGCTAGGCCTTACATTTGTTCTTCTCGCTTGCGGAAAGCCCGCGTCCGAGCAAGATGCGGGGCCAGCGCCGTCGGTGGACATCGGGCCGATGCGCCCGCCTGTACCGGTAGCGCCCGTCCCTCCCCCCAAGCCCGACCCGCGCACGGCTGCGCAGATCGCGATAGCCGCGTGCACCGCAGCCGATGGCTCGTGGCACTGCTCCGCGCCTCGGCCGAAGCTCTACGGCGCCGGTCGACCGCCCATCATCCCCGCAAGCTGGACGGTGCCGGAGTGGGACTTTGACCCAGCGAACAAGACTACCTGCGCCAGCGACAACAATACGTGCACCTCGCGGACGTGCGCCGCTGGCGGCGTTGGCCCATGCCTGACCTACGGCGAGGTGGAGTACGGCCGGCTCGGTTGCTTCGGCAACCCCACGGCGTGCCCGCGGCATCGGCAGTCGACGATCTACCACTGGATGAGCGGCGTCACGAACAACAGCGATCCGGTGTACGCGCGGTTTGCGAGCGAGAATCAAGCGCAGGTCACGTTTGAAGCGGAGTTGCCACCGCCACTCGCCACTGGCACCCTCTCGGGCGTCGTCGTCAAAACCTACGCGACCGGCCAACTCCTCAACGCGACTCTCGCTGCGGGGCTCGCGCAGAACAACCTGATCATCAACACGACGCACCCGAGTCACGCGCTTCTCAGCGCACTCGTCTCGGGCACCACGTGGGCCATTTCGCAGCCGCAGACCAACCCGACCAATCCGCCGACTGTCCCATCCGAGGTGGACACGTGGGCGAATGGTGACTCGTACGCGGTGTATGCGCCGTACCAGGTTCGTTTCGTAGATTGGGAGCCCATCGTGGCCGCCACGAATGGCGCCTACACCGCCCAGCCGCTCATCCAGCAATTGACGATGTTTGATGAGAACGGTGCAGCCAACGAGCAGAGCTACGTCACGATCGACGGCACGTTCGTCTCGATGCAGGACGTGGTGATTCAGCCAGGACTCATCGTCCTTCACCCGACGCAAAACGACGTTAGTCCGCAATATGTGAACGTGGGTTTCAGCACGATCGCGATTGGTATGAATACCCTTGCGATCCTCTTCTACGGCGGCCAAGTCGTGGGGCCGGGACCCTTCACGTTGAACCTGAGCGGCGCCCAGCTGCTCAATGACATCATCCTGAATCCTGGCGGCGGCTCGTTCGTCAATCTTGAATTCCCAAGCAACGTTATCTTCTCCGCGTACATCGGCTCTGGCAAGCACTTGAACGTGGAGGCGCCAACGCTCATCTCGTCGCCGGCTCGCATCTGGGGTCCTGGGGATGTAAGAGTCACGCTCAACGCGAGGCTCCAATATCCCGCCGGTGCTGGCGCGGCTGCGGCTACCTTTCTCAATTCTGGTGGCATAACGATGAACGGTCAGACCAAGGCGTGTCTCGTTGCCCCAGGCGCCGCCTCCGCGTTCGGTACATGCAACATCGTCGTGAGCGCATCGACCCTGGATTCGAATGGCGGTACGACGTCGATGTGCCTGAGCCCCGGGGCGACCTCCATCTGCAACTACGGCCCCTGATGCCAATCGATACCAAGGCGATCCGCGCGAGCATCAACGGAGACCCATGACCGACTCAGAAAAGCTCGACAAGATCCTCGCTACGTTGGCCACCATGAGCGAAGAGCTCGTCGCGCAGGACAGGCGCCACCAGTCGAGCCTGGACGCCATCGCCATAGAGCTCAGCATCGTTCATGGCACGGTCGACGAGATGCGCCGCGTGCAGCTGGCGAAGGAGAAGGCGGAGGAGGATGCGCGGTACGTGCAGACGATCTCCGAAGTCAACGGACACGATACAGTGCCCCCTGGGGAGGCGGCGTAAGAGAGCCTATGACCGAAGACCTCGACAAGCGTTTGGCGAGCTACCTCGACCGCGAGGAGGAAGCGCGCGAGCACGGGTACTCCGCGCAAGCCCTTCACGAGAAGGTCGATGGGCTCGTCAAGCGAGTCAACACGGTCACGGACGGACTCGCAGCGCACATTGATGAGGACCGCAAGGTGCAGGACGCCCACACCATCATCGATCGAAGCACGAACGCTCGCCTGGCCACTATTGAAGCGTCGGTGCTGGCGACGGCCAAGACGATCTCCGTTTACCCTAAGGCCATCGCTCCGGCCGTGGCCGTCGCTGCGGCGGTTCGCGATCGAGAGGCGAGCTCGCACGATCTGAAGGAGTTTGCGGGCGCCGTCATGAAGGAGGCAATCGAAGGGTTCAAGTCGCCCAACGAGACGCCCGAGGAGCGCGTCGAGAAGGTCGTGGACGAGAAGCTCCGCAAACGAGACGACGAGCGGGAGCTCGCGCGCCTGCAGGCTGCGGAGTTGATGCGTGTGGCGGAGCGTGAGGCCCGCATCAAGTTTTGGCGAACCGTCGTCCTATCGACCGTGAGTGGCGGTGGCGTACTCGCCGGAGTGATCGAACTCTTGCGCGCGCTTCTTTTGCAAAAGCACGGCTGACCACACCACCATGGGACTCAAGGTATTACTCGTTGAAGATGAAGCGTCTCTGCGCACGGTGATGGCGCGGTCGTTGGTGGCCGCCGGTCACGAAGTCCTCTTTGCGTCGGACGCCGAGCAAGCCATCGGATACCTGGACAAGGAGCGCGGCATCGGGCTCATCGTGCTCGACATGATGCTAGCGCGCGGGACCACCGGATGGTCGGTGCTCGACTATCGGTACCATCTGCCGCGCGTGAAAGCGATTCCGCTCGCGATTGTGAGTGGCATCCCGCCGGAGGAGATTCTATTCAAGGCGCGTGAGAACTGGCTCGAAGGCGTCTCCTTCCTGAGCGGCAAGCCGTTCGAGATGAAGCGTCTGCTCGCGTACATCGAGACGTTGGAACTCACGACACCGGAGCCAGAACCATGACGCTAGTCGACCTTCTCGTCTTTCTCGTAGTGGTGTGTTTGCTCCTCTACCTCGTGCAGCTAGTGTGCGGACTGCTCAAGGCTCCGCAAGCCTTGCAGGTCATTGCGACGATCATCGTGATTCTTATCGCGCTCGCGTGGCTCATCGGAGGCCGCACGTTCGACGTGCACATCGGGCGGGTGCGCTGACGACGCTTGACCAGGCGCGACCGTAAGCGTACGGTCGGCCCATGGCAGCACGACGTGGCTTTGGAGCGATGGCACCGGAACTGGTGAGCGAGATATCGCGCAAGGGCGGAAAAGCGGCTCACGCGGCTGGAACCGCGCACGAGTTCACGAGTGAGAAGGCGCGGGAAGCGGGCCGCAAGGGCGGCATCGCGGCACACAAGAAACGGACGACAGCAAAGTCTGCCAAGGAGACATCATGAACTTTCAAATCCCTCGTGCGTTGCACATCGCTTTCATGATTGCGCTCGCCATCATCGGCACCGTGACCGCATTGGTCGCCAAGGGGGACCTGCAGATATCCGTGCCCATCATGTCGCTGATATCGATGGCCGCGTTGGTCATCCACTCCGTGGATCCAGAGACCGCGGCGAAGATTGCCGCATCGGCCAAGTGGATCGGTTGCGTTGTCATCTTTTCATTCCTGCAGGCGTGTCTGGCCACGGCGCCAACCGTTCCTGTCACGCCAGCGAACCAGCAGCAGATCGCGTCGTGCACGAACATTGGCGCACTGCATAACGGAGTAGTCGTCGGGGACTTCGTGCTCGGCGCAGGTACCACAGGAGTCGCATCGGCTGCGGCGCTAGTAAGCGACACCAGCACCAAAAACGCGCTGGCCGTGACCGGCATCGTGCTTGGAGCTCTCTCGGCGGCAGGTACGGCGGTCGCTGGATTCACGAGCGCGGAGTTTTCGAACTCGCAGTGCTCGGTCGTGGTCGGGCCGTTGCCTGCCAGCAAGCGACCGGCGCAAGCGGCTCTATGGGTTCCTGACGAGGAGCTCGGACGATGACGTACTCGACGGGTCACCTGCCGGACCATCCCGAAGTGGTGAGGCGCCGACCAGGTATCCACCTGCACCCGCGCTTTGCCACCTGGATGGGAGCGGTGGCGAGCTTGCCTTTGCAGACGACGAATCGAGCGAAGCTCATGCCGGACAAGGGCGGCCCGGGCGTGCTCGACCAAGACGGCGTTGGAGCCTGCGAGGGGCATGCGCACGCGGCTGGGGGCACGTTGCTCCTCGCCAATCAAGGAAAGAGCCAAGGGCTCATCTCGCCAACGATGCTCTACCTCGGCGCGCTCATGTGCGACTCGTCGGTGCAAGCCGACGGCACGCTTTCGCCTGTCACCGACACGGGCACGATGCCGAGCTTTATCTTGAACGCCTGGCAGACATTCGGCGCTGTGCTCGCCAAGGACGACCCGCAGTTCCCGTGCACGACGGGTGTCGTCTACCAGAACCCGAGCGACCCGAACTCGACGCTCATCCTTCCGCCTGCATCACGGCTCTACGCCGCGTCGACGCTGCGCTACCAGGGTGGCTACTTCCTCCCCCCGGGGCCGCAGCGAACCCTCACGCTGTTGGCAGCGCTCGCTGGCGGGTACCCAATCTCTGACGCGCTCCCCGCCTCGGGCCCGGAGTTCCAAGGTTACAGGGGTGGCGTACTTGGTGCCCTCTCGGGACCGATCGACCACGCGAATCTCATCATGGACTACTCGTGGCTGGGGACGCCAGACCAGTTCACGCAATACCTGACCGCCCTGCAGCAGGGGAACACGACGACCATTGCGTCGCTTGACCAGTACTTACTCACTATCCAGCTCAACTCGTGGAGCACCGGCTGGGGCGAGAGCGATGCTGTCTCGGGAGCGCCCGGCGGGACGTACCGCGCGAACACGTCATACATCCACCAAGCTGAGGACCTATGCGCTCTCGAACTTTCGCTGGCATCCTGACGGCAGCGTTCTTGGTGGCGTGCCCACCGCCATCGCCACCAAACCCGCCGACGCCTGACGCGAGCGACGCTGCGCCACCGCATCCGGTCGCAGACGCCGCACCGCCCGACCCATCGGACCCGTGCGCGATGGCGTGTCAGGCGCTCACCACCGCAAGCTGCCAGCTTGGCGATGCGACGTCGTGCGCCGCATTCATGAAGCGCGACCTTGGCTCGGGTAAGGTGCCGAACCCGACAACGCACAAGCCCCTGACCTGCCAGGATGTGGTGCAGGTGAGAACGCGGGCGGACGCACAGAAGTTAGGTTTCGCCTGCCCTTAGTCATGGGTCTCATCGACTTCATCCGCGGCAACGTCCTCGGGAGCATCGCGCTTCTGGGGACTTTCCTTTTATGTTGGTGGGCGCTCACAGAGTCCCAACGAGAACGAAGGAGGAAATGATGAACACCGTGAACTACAGCGCGGCGGGCTGCGCGCCGAACTACGACTTCACTACCATTCCGCTGGACCAGAAGTGCTCATCTTGCGGCGGCGGCCTCACGTACATGGCTGCTGTTGCGGTCGGATACGACGGTTCGAACATCGTCATGGGACAAGACCACTGGTCGTGCTCCTGGTGCTCGGACCCGCGGACCAAGGTGCTGCAGGAGAAGCTGGACAAGATGGTCGAGGCCGCGAAGTGACCGCGATCGTGGTCTGGCTTGCGGCCTTCCTGACGTCGATGACGCCGCATCTGCCGCGCGAATACGCTGATGGCAGAACGCCGACCGATGCCGAGCAGCTGGCCATCAGCGCGCGCTTCGAGGTCGCGCAGGAGATAGCGGACGTGGCCTATGCCAATGAGGAGCCACCCCTGTATCGAGGCGAATACGGCCGAGCGCGCACGGCGGCATTGCTGGCGTCCGTGTTCATCTTCGAGTCGCGGCTCAGCCCGCGCATTCGCGCAGGCCACTGCGGCCCCCAGGAGTGCGACAGCGGTCGAGCCGTCGGAGTCGCTCAACTCTGGCCTGGGAAGCACGGGATGCGGCTGACGTCGACGGGCTATCGCTACTGCACTGCGGACGAGAACGTGTCGTTCTGCGACGGCCCGGCCGACCTCGTCGCGCACGAGGCGAAGGCGGTGCGCTACGCGCTGCGCATCCTGCGCGCCCGTGGGCTCTCGTCGTACTTGGGGGAGGGATTCGATGGCCCAGCCACGAAGCTCCGTCGCGACACGGCTGCGCGCTGGATGGCCGAGCGCCAGCCGCCGTTGACCGATGCCGAGGTTGCACGGGCGGAACTGGCGGCCGCGCAGTGATCGCCGTTGCCTGGGCCTTCGCCGCGCTCTGGCTGCTCTACTGGGGCCTGCGCGTCCTGCTGGAGGTGTGAGGGTGAGCCTATTGCAGGATGCGGTCGCCGGCGCCGTGCTTCTGACAGCGATGGCTGCTCTCCTTGGGCAGCTGCTGTTTCCAAATCTCGGTCAACGGCGATGAGGCAATCCGTCCGCGACGCGTTCCGCGACTTCTCTACGCGCTTCGAGGGCTGCCTAAACTTCCCCTATCTCGACGTGCTCGGATTGGTGACCACAGGAATCGGCAACCTAATCGATCCAGTCGAGCTCGCGCTGGGGCTGCCGTGGGAAATCGACGGCGCGCCGGCGACCGCAGACCAGATTCGCGATGGGTGGCACTTGGTCAAGAACAGGCAGGAGAAGCGAGGTCGCGGGGGCTGGGCCTTCGCGCAGGACTCTTCCTTGCGCCTCACGCCGGCCGGCATTGACGAGCTGTTGGCTCGCAAGCTGGACGAGGTGGACGCGTACCTTGCGCGGCGGTTCTCCGGGTACGCGACGTGGCCCGCCGATGCCCAGCTTGGGACACTCTCGATGGCATGGGCGATGGGCCCCGCGTTTCAATTTCCGAAGTTCGCCTTCGCGGTGGAGGCGCTGGACTTCACGACCGCGGCTGACGAGTGCCGAATGAACGCCGCCGGCAATCCTGGGCTTGCGCCTCGGAACACGGCGAACCGGCTGCTATTCCTGAACGCTGCCGCGGTGCTCGCGTACGGGTGGGATGCGGATACGCTCTGGTATCCGGCCGCGCTCGGGCCCAAGGATGTCGCCTAGCTCCTCGCGCGCAGCATCAACGTGATGGCATATCTCCAATTGCCCACGCGAACACTACTAGACCTAGTATAAGCCAAAACATCGGCGTTTCTCACTCCTTCGCGCGCAGCCGCGCGGCGATGTTCATGACACCGGCGTCAAGCGGTCACGGGCATGTTGAGCGATAGCGATGCACGATGCATCGCTCGTCGGCGACGCGAGCACCACTTGCCACAACTCGTTGAGCAGTCCAGAGACCGATACAAGTGCGTCTCGTCGTTGCTTCAGTTCCGATGCGAGGCTTTCGAGGAAGCGTTGCCGAAATGTCGGGTCATCCGGCGTGTTCTGCTGAAGCCAACCGCGTGCCCATTCAATTACCGATTCGTCCGTCATCTCGTTCTCCTTCGCGCGCAGCCGCGCGGCGATGTTGTCTACATTTCACCCGCTCGAACGCGGTCCAATAGCCCAGCTAGCGCTTTCTCAGAATTGCGCCATCCACCGCGAGCGAAGAAGCCCAATTCGTAAAACTCTCTTGAAGCCTTCTCTTCGGCCCACCTGGATACCATCGGCGCACCATTCGGCTTGCAGGCACGGCCTGCGTTGATCGGGTCGCATGTCTCTCCGCAGTAGGTGCAACGCGGAGTAAATTCGTCGAGCGCATCGCACTTCGCTTTCACACGTTTCGCGTCCTCGGCGACGCGCTTTTGGTAGTCCGAATAGGGCTCTTCCTTCGGGCCACGCGTTACGACCGCTGACGATGCAAGAGACTTGGCCATCGTCAGTTCGGCTTCCTCGGCTCGACGATTGTGACCTCTCCGCCACGATGCTCCTCCACGCGCGATCCCGTAGTGTTTGCCATCTCTTGCAGCTCACCTGCAAACGTCAGCGCAGGCTTCTCCGGGTGCTGGTCCTGAAGCCTTCGGATGATGGCTTTCAGAGTGTTCGCGCTGCCGGTCTTGTCGTCAGCCTTGAAATGCGCCGTCTCCGACCACCACGTCGCCCATATCGTGAGGATGCGCAGTTCTGACCAGTTGATGCGCAGGGTAACGTCGTCCGCGATGGCGTGTGGGATGCCGGCGTTTCCGCACGTAGGGCACGCCTGCTTTCCTTCAACCTGCTCGTCGGTAAACTCGGCTGCGCATTTGGGGCACCGTATCGTCGGCTCGGCCATCATTCCTCCAGTTACATTGAGTCCGCGCGCAGCTTAGACCGTCGATTGAACCGACGCTGACGCACCAACGCTCACCGGAGCATACGCGTCACATTGTCCACACCTGGCGCAACGGTGCGGGGCGTGGTCGTAATGGCGATGCGGGATTGGGTCGCTGCCTTGGCACTCGCAACGGTCCGGATGAAGGGCGAAGCTTCGGCCTTCCCAGCTCAGTGCGCCGCCCTGATGGTTGATTCGGTCCAGACGCGCATGGTCTACGTCCTCGGCGCGGATCCTCCCAATGGCGCGATAGGCATGAAGGACAACGCGCATCTTTTCCCAATCCTCATCCGAGGGACGCACCCCCGGCACCTCAAGTGCCTGGAGTCGTCCGCACTCGTCATTGAGAGCGGATAGAATGTCAGCGATGACTTTCGACCTCATCTCGTCACCATTCGTTCGGTCCGTGGTGCAAAGCGCGCATTAGTGTTAGTCAACCGCTCGTAATTCACGTTGCAGCATCATGTAGAGAAACTCGTCATCGTTGTCCCACCGGACCCATACGCCGTCTGGGGGCACCACACGTTGTACAGTTCCGCGTCGTCCGGTTGTCGAACTCACGACCGTCTTGTCCGCATGAACGTTTTTTAGCTTAGCCATCGGTCGATCGTGGATAGATACCTTTGCCACGTTCCCTCCCATCGAGCGGATATGACCGCGTGTAGGATGACGACAGTCTCCCATTCCGACCGTGTCCACGGCCGCTGAACAGTCCCGAGTGAACGGGCCTCTTCAAACATCTCTTCGGAGGATGCGCGCATATGACCTACTCCGCCGTCCGCGCGCCGTGAATCTCATGCCACCAGAGCATGGCGGTGAGGTTGCCGATGTCAACTAGCTGCTTCGGGTCGCCAGCTTCGTACCGCTCTACGTGCGTACGCAGCTTGTCGCGCAACGTCTCGAGTACGACAGGGTCCGTGGTGTCCTGCCAACCTCGGTAGCCTTGCTCGTACTTCTTGCGAAGTTTCGAGCGCATGGCCTCGCCGAATTGCGCGACGAGCATCGATAGTTGGTCGAGTTCAGCAGGCTCGCTCACCGCTCCATCACCTTCCGCCGCCGGCCTTCGGGTCGGCGGCTTTTGCGTTGTGCTTCGTGACCACGCGAACGTGCACGACCCTGACCACTTCGCCGGGACGCTTTGGGTTATCGGCCCTGAACCGCCACAAGGCGGACAGAGCGCGCTCCCTCGAGTAGTACCGGAGCCTCTTGGCCGCATCAGTCGTGGTGCACTCTCGGTCCCCGTCGAGAGAGCAGAGCCAGCCCCAATCGTCCTTCTCGCGCCACATGAGCGCCCAGAACTCGTATTCTTCTCGGCTCACGGCTGCCACTCCAGTTCTTTCGCCAGCGCGTCGAATGCTGGCCCGTAGCCAGGCCGGTTAGACTTGCGGTACGCCTCCCACGCCTTGCGCAGTCGCTCCTCCCGCGCCGCCCAGGCGGTGAGAACGTGGCCGGCGTCGATCAAACAGATGGTGGCGCCAGTCTTCACGTCACGCTCAATTTGAGACCCCGGCCCAAGCGCATGTAAGGCAAGTAGTATTTCTGCCGGCATCATCACGGCGTCTCCTTCGTGCTCGGTGGCAATCGCCTACACGGCCACCATCGGTCCGTGCCGTCAAAGCTGTTGCACCAGGTGAGGCATATGGGACCAAGGCGGAGGACCTCGTGGAAGCCGTCGTACTGCGCGACCAGATACCCGAACGCCCACCCGCATCGAGCAATCCAATAGTAGTCACCCGACGAGCCCCATTCGTCTTGCTCGATGAACCTGCGCTGCTCGGTGAATCCGATATGCTCGCGAGTGCACTCGAAGACCCATCGCGCCGCGTCCACGCACAAGCCTGGCCCGCTGAGGGGGCGCGTGGCGAAGGAGAATAGAATCACGGAAACTCCCACCGCAGCGTGACGCCGGCCTTCACCTCGCCGAGGTCCGCCGGAATCTCGACTGCCGTGTCCACGCTCACGCTGTCGAAGAGTTCGCGGCTCACGTGCAGCGCGAACGTCCCGTCCTCGGCCACCATGTGCAGCGTACACGGCGCGGCGTTGTCGCCGGGGTCGGTCTTTGCGAAGCAGAGGTACTTGGCCATTACTGGTCCCCGCGGGTCTTCGCCTTGTCGCGTGCGCGTTCCTGCTGACTCCTGACCTGCTTTCGGTTCGCGCGAGCCTTGGCCTGCGAGTTAGACGCGTACACGGTGTCCTTCCACACTTTGCACTTCGTACCGTAGCGCGCCTTGTCCGATCGGCTCATCGTCTTCTCTCAGAACGTCGGCAGCTCCGCGTTCTCGTCCGCGTCGCTCGGTTCGTCGAACGACGGCTCGTCAATCTGCGGCGCCTCCACCTGCGGGGCGTCGACGTCGGGTGCCGAGATGGCTTCAGGCGCCGCTACGCCGTTGGCGATGGCGCGCGCGGCCGCGGGTGGCGGTGAGACGCCGGAGCGAATGCGACGGGCCCAGGCGCGGGCGCGGGCCGCCGACCGCCTGTTCATCGGTACGTACTTGGCCTTCTCGGGTGCCGCGTTGTCTGCGCTGAACTGCAACGCCTCTGCGAGTGCGTCGAGAAACTCCAGGGAGCACTCGCTCATTTTCTTGCCAAGGTAGTTTGGCCCGCGGAATTGCTTCGGGGAGAAGCGGACCTTTTCGTTTCCATGCGGTCCGTCGAGGTCCTCGTCGGATGCGTACATGCCGAGGCGCTGCTCGATCGCCGTCAGACGTGAGCGCAGGTCCGCGAATGCTTTGCGCACTGGCTCAATCGCGACGTCTAGCGTCTGTCGGACTATCGCCCGGATGTCATCGTCCTTCACGTGGGCCTCGTCAGCTCTTCTTCCGTTCGAACAGCTGCAAGAAGTATTGATCGACGTGCTCGGCGCCCTGCTGAACCGAGCGCGCAAAAGAAAGCAGGCGCTCCACCTCGACAATAGCACGGCCGTGCGTGACGGGGTCGTGTGGTGCGCCGACAACGACAGTCGGCACGTCCGACGGCACCACGAGCACCTCCCCGCTCGCCAGATGAAAGGTGACGGCCATCTAGCCCGTGTACCCTTTGAGCGACTCGAGCGAACGGATGCAGGCCTCAGCATTCTGCTCGGCAAGCGCTCGGACTGCATGGTCGAGTTCGATGCGCATCAGCGCGAGCCCGGGTCGACCGGACTCACCGATCTCGAGGTACGCTGGCATGACGTGATCGCGCACACGCTTGATCTCCGCCATGAGCGCATCGGCCAGTGTCGCTGCATTCTCACCCATCATATCGCCTCCTTTGCCTTCATCGCCCGCGGCTTCGGCCTGCGGGCTTTTGCCATGCCCGGGATGTTGGTCTCTCTCACCGAGTGTACCACGCCAGGCCGATAGAGCGTGGAAAGCTCCGCGTCCGTCACCCCTCTCGCCTTGAGCATGAGCAGCGCGGCCTCCCGATCGAACCGCGACTGCGGGTAGGTGATCTCGCGCACGCACTTGCCTTCGCCGAGCGGCAGCGGCTCTTGCCGCGCCTTGGCCTCGAGCGCCGCCCACACGCGCTTCAGGATGGTGTCGACCTGCTCGGCCTTGCGCCAGGCGGCACCACCTTCTTCGAGCGTGAGCCCGTCGATGCGGGCCTCGAGCTCGGTCATGTCGCCGAGCATCGAGCGGGCGAGGCGATTGTATGCCGGGCAGGCACTGAGGGAGTCGCAATTACGGCACCAGTCTCCGGTCGACACGCTCAGTTGTCCGCCGGCGAGATAGACGCGCTTCGCGGCCCGCACTTCGTCGAACGCATCTTCGAGCTCATCGGCGAAGCCGTCGAGCTCGAACGTGTCGAATGTGTGCGAATCGGTCCACACCGAACCGTCGGGCGCCACGTACCAGATTCGGCCCTCGACCTCGGGAGCTCCGGTTATGAGGGCGCGGGCCAAGACGTACGTCATCATCTGGGCGTTTTCCGAGCAAGGCGCCACGCGCTGGTAGCCAAACTTGAGGTCACCGATCACGGGCACATCATCAAGCCGGGTGCCTTCGACGTCATCCGACCCCGCGATCTCGTCTTCGGTGACATTGAACTTGTGGTAGGCGCGTTGGATATTGAGGCCGAGCGTGCGCGCGCTCCTGGCGCGAACATCGACTGCGTATGAGACTTCCGAGCGCACCTCTGAGAGATCGCGGCCAATCTTAGACCACTGGATGTGCTCTGCCGTCGCGCGATGCTCAGGCTCTATCGTGGCGAGCGCGCGTTCGACCGGAGTCCCGGTCAAGACGGCGCGGACGAATTCATGCAATGACGTTCCGCGCTCGCTATGCGGGTTGCTTGAGTGGACCTGCGGAAGTATCGCGCTTGCTGCGCACCGGATGACGCGCACGGCGCCGCTGGCGGAAATGAGCGTCATCGCTGCACCTGCATAAATCGTATCTTCCCCTCCAGGGTGTACCACGGGTCTTTGATGATCAGTATCTCGTCCGGAATCGAGTCGATGAACTCCCAGTGTTCACCGATCAATTTGATGCGATCGAACGGAACGTTGGCCCTAGCCATAGTGGCTTGGAGCATCGCCTCGGTAGAGAACACTGCCATGTACGGTGCATCGGACCCGATGAGAGTCAATAGCACTGGCTGGTCAAACCCGTCGTTCCACGGGAGCAGGCAGCCGGTGAGGCTGACAGCCTCGGTGCGGCCAGTGGGTCTCGGCGAAAGGTCCACGGCTACGCCAGCGTCTGCTGTCCGGTGCCAGCTTCTTTCTTGGGCCCGTGCACGAGATTCCAAAGGTTCTTGCACTCGGTGGCCCACGGCTCCCCGGCCTCCTGAGAGAACGTCGCGACGTCGGCGTGCACCGCGCGCTTGTCCTCTTTGGTCTGCGCTGCGGTGATGCGCGCCTTGAGCACCTGGCACTCGGCGTCGAAGTCGCGGCGGGGCGCGCCCTGCGCGACGGGGCGGGTGTCCACGGGCTGACCATCGGCCTGCCCCATGTCGATCGCTTCCTCGATTGTCGGCATCCCCATGCACGCCTCGGGGAAGATGACGTCGGACGCCCACGAGCTGGCGCGGGCTTCTAGCATGCGCGTGGGGACCGTCATCCAGGCACTGTCCTTCTTTACGACCCCAGCTAGCTGCGCGTGCTCGATGGTGTACGTAAAGGTTCGCTCGGGCTGACCGCGCCGCTTGATGATGTACGTGGCGTGCTTGGCGTCGCTCTCCACGTAGAGGAACTTTTCGCACTCGGGGTGGCGAATCGTTAGCGACATCTTGAGCCTAGCCGACAGACCAGGGCGGCCATAGACGACATAGATGTGCTGGAACGAGACTGCCGCAGGCAGGCCGAGTGAGCGACCCGTCATGAGACGCACGAGCGCGTCTTCTGCTGTCTCTATCCCATAGAGCTTGGACTTGGCGACGACCGACGCGAGCTTGTACGCGTCGGTGAACGTGGTGGGCTCAAGCGCGAAGCGGTACGAGTCGAGCGCCTGCGTCGGCTGCATCGCTGGGTTGGTCTGAACCTGCGCGAGTGCTGCGGTGCTCGTCGGCGTAGGGAGCGGCAGCGGGGCCACCGGCTCGGCGTTCGCGGTATCTTGATGCGTGGTTGTTGGAGTCGCGGTCATGGGTTTCTGGTCCTCGTGTATGTGGTCAATGCAAAACCTATAGTAATGCCGCTTCGAGCCGCCGTCCTCGGTCGGCATGAGCTTCCAGTGAGCAGGCTGTCCGCACGTCTCGCATGGTCGGAACTCAGCCATGGCAACCTACAGCAGTCTGCTAGCAGAGTCAAGGTTTCGCGATCGTCGCATGGCAGCCCTCAGCGTCTCGTAGAGAGCGCAGCGGATGGCGTCCGATTGGCTGCGCGCCTGCATCTTGGCGAGGCGCACCAGGACCGCGCGCTCGCGAGCGCTGAGGGTCACAACGACGCGGTGCGGGCGCCTGGCCGACACGGATTTGTTCGTTGTTTTCTTCGGCATAGGCGCAGCAGTCTGCTACATCCGAAAACGGAGCGCAAGACTCTTGACAATCAAAACGAGCTCTGCCACCGTGCGAGCCACATCGAAGGGGACGCCAATGGCCAAGACACCGGACCAGAACGACACGGCAATGAAAGACTTCGCCAACGCCGAGCCGAAGGGGTTCGGCCTCTTTCTCACCCAGCTCGAGGACGGGCGCCTGCAGAGCGATGCGACGACGCGCCTGGCCGAGCTCTGCACGGAGCTCTCTCGGCAGGCGGACGCCACCGGCGGCAAGGTCAAGGGCAGCTTCACGCTCAAGATCAAAATGACGGCCGAGCGCGGGGGCGTGGTCGACATCGACTCTGACATCGTCATCGTCAAGCCCAAGCCGCCACGCCTGCGCAGCGTCATGTGGCTGAACGCCAGAGGGGCGCTCTCGAACGAAAACCCCAAGCAGATGCACCTGGGCCTGCGCGATGTCTCTGGGCCTCCGCAGGGCGAGGCGCGCGACGTTGTGGGCAAGAAGGGCACGGGCGAGTGATCGAAGGGCTCAAGTTCAAGGTGACCGCGGCGCAATTGCGCGGGCACCTGCGGCAGGCAATCGCCTGGATCGCCACCGAGGCGGACCGAATCGAGCAGGTGGCGATCGAGCGGGGCATCAAAGAGCCTGAGGCGATTGCGCGAGCCAAGCGGGTGGGCGCGCATTACCGCGCCATCCAGTCGACGTTCATGGTGTGGGAGTCGCTCATCTGTGACTCGGACGAGGAGCGATTGCTCTCGCTCGAGGACCTGCGCACGGTCCTCTGGCCGCTGCCTCGGGAGACCGATGCCGACATCGTGGAGTTGCTCAGCAAATTTACCGGACAATAGGAGACGACACCATGACGACAGAAGCCGAGGCGGTAGCGGAGATCATCAAGCGAGCGGACCGCAAGCCGCACACGGTGCCCGTCAGCGACGGGGAGATCGATGCGGACGTCTTGATGGTGCCCAATGGGATCGGTGGCTACGATGTGCATCCGGTCAAGCAGTTCACCAAGCCCTTCCGCAAGGCGCCAGAGCGCCGTGAGGGCACGGCGACGCTGACGGACCTCGTGAGCTTCATCTCCCATGTGAAACGCTTTGCCGACACGGACTCCGTGGTGTTCGCCGACAAGACGCCGGAGAAACCCCAGCTCTTGGCCGTGCTCGACTACCATCGGATTGGGAGCGAGGCGGCCCCGCGGTTTGGCGGACACCGTTCGCTCTACACGTTCCCGCTGTCCGACGAGTGGAAGGCATGGGTCGCCTACGACGGCAAAGCGTTCTCACAAGGCGACTTCGCGCAGTTCATCGAGGAGCACCTGGCGGACGTCGCCGACCCGACGCAAGCGCTCGAAGGGGCTAAGGCGTTCAGCAGCCTCCTGTCGTGCTCGTTCGCGTCCGCGAGCAAGCTGCTCGCGCTATCTCGAGGGCTTACGGTGCACGTGGGGGAGCGCGTGGCCAATCACGCGAACCTGTCGACGGGCGAGGCGCGAATCTCCTTCGAGGCCAGCCATAGCGACGAGGCGGGGCGCCCGCTCGATGTCCCAGGTGCATTCCTTCTCGCCATCCCAGCCTTCAAAGAGGGCCCGCTCTACCAAGTACCTGGGCGCCTCCGCTACCGCGTCAACGCAGGGGCCATCACGTGGAGCTATGACCTCTATCGCGCCTCGGCGGTGCTCGACCACGCGATCCAAGAGGGCTGCGACCTCGTGGCCGAGGACACCAAGCTGCCGGTGCTGAGCGGGACGCCCGAGAAGTGAGCGAGCCTGCTAGGCGAGACTGGCGGCTCGCCGTCTACGGGCCGTCGGTGCGGGTCGTGTCGAGGCGATGGATTCACGAAGACGTGGGGTACTCATTCACGCTGGCGTGCGGGCACGTTCGCCCGTATTCTGGCAAGTCGTGGAAGTCGCACGTGCGGTGCCGTGACTGCCGGGGACGCAAAGATGTCGCAGCCTGATGACTACGCCGCGTTCATCGAGAGAAAGACTCAGCTTGCCGACGGCGACGGCTTTGCGCCGAAGGCGCTGCCATCGTTTCTATTCGACTTCCAGGCGGCGCTCTGTGACTGGAGCTTGCGGCGCGGGCGGAGCGCTATCTTCGCATCGTGTGGGCTCGGCAAGACGCCGTGTCAACTCGTCTGGGCCGATCAGGTCGCGCGCCACGAAAACCGCCCCGTGCTCGTGCTGACGCCGCTCGCCGTGTCGTCGCAAACGATTCGCGAGGGCGAGAAGTTCGGTATCCAAGTCACGCGCGCGACGGGAGTCACGTCGGGCGCGGGCGTCTACGTGTGCAACTACGAGCGCCTGCACCATCTCGATGCGAACGACTTTGCTGGGGTGGTGTGCGACGAGAGCTCGTGCCTCAAGGCGCTGGACGGCACAACGCGCGATGTCGTCACGCGCTTCATGTGCAAGCACCGCTACCGATTGCTTTGCACGGCCACGCCGGCGCCGAACGATTACGTGGAACTGGGCACATCGTCGGAGGCGCTCGGCCACCTTGGCCTGATGGATATGCTCAACCGGTTCTTCAAGAACAACCGGAACAATTCGGCACTGCAGCGCGCGTGGGGAAACCACGGCGGAGGGGTGCCGCAGTGGCGATTCGCTGGCCACGCGGAGCAACCCTTCTGGCGGTGGGTGTGCTCGTGGGCGCGCAGCGTTCGCAAGCCGAGCGACCTTGATCCGTCGTTCGACGACGTGCGATTCGCTCTGCCAGAGCTCGTGGAGCGCGAGCACATCGTCGAGGCCAACCGGCCGCGTGACGGAATGCTGTTCTCGATCCCAGCCATCGGGCTCGCCGAAGAGCGCGAAGAGAGACGGCGCACTCTTGTCGAGCGTTGCGAGATGGCAGCCGCGCTTGTGAATGGGACGGGTAAGCCGGCCGTGGCGTGGGCGCACTTGAATGACGAAGGCGACCTATTGGAGCGCCTGATCCCAGATTGCGTGCAGGTCAGCGGCAAAGACTCCGACGACGAGAAGGAGGAGAAGTTCGAAGCGTTCACCAAAGGTCAGGCTCGGGTGCTCGTCACGAAGCCGGTCATCGGAGCATGGGGACTCAATTGGCAGCACTGCGCTCATATGACGTCGTTCGCGTCTCACTCGTTCGAGCAGTACTTCCAAAGCGTACGCCGCTTCTGGCGCTTCGGGCAGCCACTGCCTGTCGTGGTCGACCACGTCATCTCGGATGGTGAGCAGCGTGTGATCGCGAACCTCCGGCGCAAATCAGAGATGGCGGACGAGATGTACGCTAAGATAGTGGACCACATGCAAGACGCGCTCGGCATCAAGCGCGTCGCGCACGCGTTCACGCAAGAGGAGGCGATCCCAGGATGGCTGTCGTAGACCAGGTCGTGACTGAGAAGTACGCGGCTTACAATGGGGATTGCATTGAGGTGCTCTCGAAGCTGCCGGCCGGCAAAGTGCATCTATCGGTGTATTCGCCTCCGTTCTGCGGATTGTACCGATACTCGAGCGGGGAGCGCGACCTCTCTAACTGCCTCTCTTACGAGGACTTCCTCAGTCACTACGAGTACGTGGTACGTGAGCTAGCGCGTGTGACCATGCCGGGTCGGATGACGGCGGTGCACTGCACGGACATCGCCAGCGGCAACTCGGGGCGCGACCACATGATCGATTTGCCTGGCGACATCATTCGTCTTCACGAGCGACTCGGTTGGAAGTACACGGCGCGGTACGCCATCTGGAAAGACCCGTTCGTCGTTTACCTACGCACGCTGCAGAAGAACATCAGGCACCGAACCGTGATAGACGATTCGGCACGCTGCTCCAACGCGGCGGCCGACTACCTCGTGCTGCTGCGACGCGAGGGGGAGAACCCGGTGCCGATCGCGCATCCGGTTGGCCTGCTCGAGTACGCCGGGTCGCGGCAGATACCTGCCGAGCTAGAGAAGTACAAGGGGTGGCCGGGCAAGCAGACCGAGAACAAGTACTCGCAATGGATCTGGCGCCAGTACGCATCGGCGTTCTGGGATGACGTGCGTCTCGACCGCGTGCTCCCGTTCAAGGATTGCAAGGAGCCGGACGATGAGTCGCACGTGCATCCTCTCCAGCTCGACGTCATCGATCGATGCATTCAGCTCTGGACCAATCCGGGAGAGACGGTCCTGTCCCCTTTCATGGGCGTCGGGTCAGAAGTTTTCGGCGCGGTGACGAACGGCCGCCGCGGTCTCGGGGTCGAGCTAAAGGCAAGCTACTACAGGCAAGCGCTCGCCAACTTGAAGGAGGCGGCGAACGGGTCGTACAAGATCACCGAGCCTCAGCGAGAGATGTTCCCCGACGAGGACGCGGTCATGGACGGGCCCGACGAGACGCAGGCGAACGGCGCATGATCCCCTTAGGAATGAAACGCAATGAGGCGCTCATTGCTATCGCGAGCGAAGCGAGTGCAGTTGACGCCAAGTACGGGCCGTTTGCTTCGATGCACGAGGCGTACGGAGTACTCGCCGAGGAAGTGGCGGAACTGTTCGAGGCGATCAGGATGCGCCAGTCGGACACGCAGAGAGCGCCGAGCATAGAGCGTGAAGCGATCGACGTGGCTGCCGTGGCGCTGCGTATCGTCGAGCAGTGCAGGCAAACGTCGCGATGACCACGGCGTACCGTGTGCTCGTCGCCGACCCACCGTGGCCGGCGAGAGACAAGCTGCCAGGCAAGGGCCGTGGAGCCGTAAAACACTACAAGATCATGACGGCAGAGGAGATCATGGCGTACCCGATCCCGCTAATGGCGGACGACTCGGTGCTCCTGCTATGGCGCGTCGCGTGGGCCGTCGTGGAGGCAATGCGCGTGGCGCACGCCTGGGGTTTCGAACCCAAGAGCGAGATCGTTTGGCTAAAGAGAACAGTCACTGGCAAGCGCCACTTCGGGATGGGGAGATACGTCCGCTTGGAGCACGAGACCTGTATGATCTGTACGCGCGGCCGCGCGATCCCGCTCGTCAAGAATCGAAACACGCGCAGCACGTTCGAGGCGCGCACCGGTGAGCACAGCGAGAAGCCAGACGAGTTCTATGCTATCGTTGAGGCACTGTTCAAGGGTCCACGCGCGGAGATATTCGCGCGCAAGCGTAGAGAAAACTGGATGCAATTTGGTCACGAGCTCGAGGAGGCCACGCGATGAGAAGCGCAATGTGCGTCGTCAAAGGATGCGGAGGGATGCACCGGAGCTATCGCGGGCGCGGTGAGACTGGTCCAGAAACGTTCGCGCCGTGCGACAAGTGCGGCGGGATAGCCATGGATTCATCTCCGCTAGTCGACAGCATCGACTACGGCGCGAGAGCAATCATTCCGAGAAGCGCGGTGGAGTCACCGTGTCCGCACACATTGTGGAGCTCACCGCACGTCATCGTCACTGCCCTCCACTCCGTGTTCTGCCACATCTGTCGGAAGCGGGTCATCGCAACGCCGGAGCAGTGCCGCCAATGGGCGTCCGGATCGAACGGCATTCCCCCTCCGGGCCCGTCTGAGCTTCCCGACAGCGAGTATGCCGAGGTCGGCGAGCACATCCACAATCCGAGTCCGATCATACCATCGGAGCAGGCCAAGGCGCTCAATCGAGCCAGGCTAGCGGAGCGAGTGTGGACGAAAGAGGTCGGAGCCAAGTTCAAGGCCGAACTGGTGCGGATGATCCCGCCGTGGGTGCAGTTCGACGAGGTCATGCAGTCGATGGGCTACGTCCCAGAAAAGACCTACGAGGTCGTGCGCGAGCAGCGCGACAGGCTGGTAGAGCGCGCCGAGCGGTATCAGCGAGCACTCATGCTCCGAGGCGACGAACTGCAGGCTTGCCAGGACGACAACACAAAGCTCCACGCGCGCATCAGCCGGCTCGAGCGCGAGCTGGAGCGTAAGAAGTGAGATACAAGAAGACCAAGGAGGCGCGCGTCGAGGCTCGCGAGTACCACTCGCTGACCGTCTGCGACTTCTGCGGCCAGCGCAAGGACGAGGAGCATCGGTACTGGCCGAATCAGAAAAACAAGGATGACACCGAGGTGGAGCTCCGCGCCAAAGTCGGCGAGATCTACGACGATGACGTGCGTAACCTTGAACAGTTCGACTGCTGCCCCGTGTGCTGGGAGACCAAGGTCAAGCCTGCGCTCAAAGCGCTGATGGTCCCCGGGGCCGATATGTACGTCAACCGCTGGGAGCCGTACGTTGACACCGCGCGCCTGCCAGCCGAGCCCGCGCCGGAATGAAACCGGCGCAATCGCACAAGCCCCACTGGCTCGTCATGGCCGGCCCGATTGGGTCGGCGCGCGCCACGACGATCGCTGCACCGACGTGGTTCGATGCCCGGGCGTACGGGGCGCGACTGTTCGAGGTCGACCCAATGGGGCTCACTTGCACGCTCGATAGGCGCCCGCTCCTGGCGCTCTACGAAATCGAGTGGCGTGGCGACGACTACGCGGGGTCGCGCCGTCTATGGTCGCGCTCGCGCGGGCCCGGCGGCAACTGGCGCAAGTGGGTGCCAGCGTGACCTACCGAGCCAAGTGCGACGGACGGCGACTTCAGCGTGAAGTGCGCGCCATTCGCAAGGCTCTCGCCATTAGGTGCAAGCTCCGCAAGCTGAAGAGATACTCGTGGGCGAGCGTCAGGTTCTTCGTCGATGGCGTCGAGATGAAAGAGGTAAAGTCGATCAGCTACAGCGAGCCGAAACCACCTCCGGCAACTCCGGTCAGAGTGTTCCCATCTGGCATCGATTACACAACGACATTTAGGATTATGCTCCGCGGCTTTCCAAAATGAGCGAGTCTGAGCCGCCCGGCTACCGCTGCGAGTGTCGCGACACCCGTCTCGAGCACGCTATCGGCGGAGGTCGCTGCGAGGTAGAGGGTTGCACTTGTCCAGTGTTCCGCGCTAGCATACCTCTTGACGAGGCGATCGAATCGCCACAAGAGGACGAGACAATGACTATTCATGCTGTAAAGAGAGACGACGATATGGACCAGAGCGCGCCCGCAGAAAGCGTTGATTCTGCGCCCACATCCAGCAACGGGACGATCCAAAAGCCGGAGGAGAGCGAGACGGAGCCAAAGCCGACCGTGCACCAGCGCATCGCCGCCATCAAGGCGCGGCGCAGTGCGGTGCTCGCCTCGCTGGCCGAAGAGAGTGAAATCCTGCTGAAGAAACTAGACGACGAGCTCGAAGCGGCCGAGGCGGAGGTCAAGCGGATTCTGGACGACCGCGCCGCGCTACTTGAGTCAATCGATGATGGCGGTGAGGCCGAGGAGCCTGCAGCTCCGAAGCCGGCGCCGCTCGCCAAGACCCGCGGCAGCGTGGCGCGTGCGAGCAAGCCGAGCCCTGCGAAAGCGGCTCCGCGCACGTCCAAGTCGAACGGCACGTCGTTCACGGCGACGCTCATTGCATGGGTGCTCAAGCATCCGTGGAACCGCCTGCAGGAGATGAAGGAAGCGTTTCCCAAGGAGAAGCCGGCCAAGCTCTCGCAGACGCTGATGATCGCCAAGAAGAGAGGCGTCATCAAGTCCAAGGGCGAGAAGGGCTCGATGAAGTGGGGGCCGGCGTAGCGCGTTCTTGACGACACGAGAGAACGCGAGCATAGTGCCCCGCCTGCTAGGAGCAGGAGGAGGGCACGATGGTGCAGCGCTACATCGAGCACGTAGCGGCGGGGACGCCGCAGACTGAGAAGGCACGGGCCGACCAAGTCCAGAACAACGCCGGGGGGTTCGTCTGGCAGGTCGACAAGTGGACGCAGCTAGACCGATTTCTTTTGCTCGGCGTAGAGGGCAACACCTACTACGCGAGCGAGCGCAAGCTCACGCGTGAGAACGCCAAGAGCGTCGAGTCGTGCCTCGCAGAGGACGGGCCGCGGGTCGTCGCACGCGTTGTCGAGATCAGCGATGCCGGTCGGGCGCCGAAGAACGATTCGGCGATCTTCGTGCTCGCAATGGCGGCGGCGGATGCGAAGGACAAGACGCGGGCGGCGGCGTTCGAGGCGCTCCCGAAGGTCTGCCGCATCGGCACGCATCTCCTGCACTTCTGCGCTGCGGTATCGTCGATGCGCGGGTGGGGCTCGGGGCTCTGCGCCGCAGTGAGCGCGTGGTACCTAGACAAGAAGCCAGAGCACCTGGCCGAGCAGGTCCTCAAGTACCAGCAGCGCGACGGCTGGAGCCACAAGGACGTCCTTCGGCTCTCACACGGGACGGTGCGCGGTGGTCGCGAATTGACGGCTGCGCACGCGGCCATCTTTGCGTGGCTGCGCGCGGGGATGGACTCCTTCACCGAACGCGACGTCGTGCGCAAGTCGGCGGCCGGCAAGTCGAGGACGACGCACTACGCGTCGCCGAGCCGAGCGGCACTACCCGATCTGCTCGCGGCCTACGAGGACATGAAGCACGCCGAGAGCGCGCAGAAGGTCGTGCATCTCATCGGGCGCCACGGCTTTACGCGCGAGATGATTCCGACCGAGCACCTCAAGAGCGCCGACGTGTGGGCCGCGCTGCTCGAAAAGATGCCCATGACGGCGATGATCCGAAACCTCGGTAAGATGACCAGCATCGGAGTTCTTGGACCGCTCGCTGCCGGCAACGCCAAGGTCGTCGATGCGCTGTCGAACGGTATCCTTCTCCGCAAGGCGCGTGTGCATCCCATCGCGCTTCTGTCGGCGCTCATGGTCTACAAGCAGGGTCACGGCGAGAAGGGAAAGCTCTCGTGGTCGCCGGTCACGCAGATCGTCGACGCGCTCAACGACGCGTTCTATTACTCGTTTGAGTGTGTCGAGCCGACGGGCAAGGCGTGGGTGCTTGGCATCGACGTCTCGGGCTCGATGGGCAGCGGCGACATCGCCGGCGTCCCCGGGCTCACCCCACGCATGGCGGCCGCGGCGATGGCGATGGTGACGGCGCGCACCGAGAAGAACTGGGTGGCGCTCGCGTTCACGAGCGGCAGCCATAGCTATGGGGCCCCTATCGGCAGCGGAATCACCGAGCTCACGATCTCGCCAAAGCAGCGGCTCGACGACGTGATCGCGACCGTATCGGGGCTGCAGTTTGGAAACACCGATTGCGCGCTCCCCATCATGTGGGCGCTAGAGAAGAAGCTTCACGTCGACGTGTTCGCAACGTACACCGACAACGAGACTTGGGCCGGACCCAT